>ERZ773139.2322-NODE-2322-length-19287-cov-6.003692_pt1 | contig 19287 bp, 10 predicted proteins | sample MGYA00580854_ERZ773139 | MGnify/ENA primary metagenome ERZ773139 (study PRJEB29015, sample SAMEA2737809) | human gut metagenome | biome: human gut; feature: human-associated habitat; material: faeces | place: China | collected 2012 ...
AATGGCGAATCGATGAATCAGCGTTAAGCGAAAACCAGCGCGTGACGCTGTTTCGTGTCTGCCAGGAAGGGCTGAACAACATTGTGAAACATGCTGATGCCAGCGCGGTCACCCTGCAAGGCTGGCAGCAGGATGAACGGTTGATGCTGGTTATTGAAGACGATGGCAGCGGTTTGCCGCCGGGTTCCGGGCAACAAGGTTTTGGCCTCACCGGAATGCGCGAGCGCGTAACGGCGCTGGGTGGCACATTACACATTTCCTGTCTGCACGGCACGCGTGTCAGCGTTTCTCTACCTCAACGCTATGTCTAAGGTTTGATGATGTTGCCGTTTCTGAAAGCGCCTGCCGATGCGCCATTAATGACTGATAAATATGAAATTGATGCCCGCTATCGCTACTGGCGTCGGCATATTCTGCTGACCATCTGGCTGGGTTACGCGCTGTTTTACTTCACGCGGAAAAGTTTTAACGCCGCCGTACCAGAAATCCTTGCTAACGGCGTGCTCAGCCGTAGCGATATCGGCCTGTTAGCGACCCTGTTTTACATTACCTATGGCGTGTCGAAGTTTGTCTCCGGCATTGTCAGCGATCGCTCAAATGCCCGTTATTTTATGGGGATAGGGCTTATCGCCACGGGCATTATCAACATTCTGTTTGGCTTCTCGACGTCGCTATGGGCGTTTGCCGTGCTCTGGGTGCTGAACGCCTTTTTCCAGGGCTGGGGTTCACCGGTGTGTGCGCGTCTGTTAACCGCCTGGTATTCACGTACCGAGCGCGGCGGTTGGTGGGCATTATGGAACACGGCGCATAACGTCGGCGGCGCACTCATTCCCATTGTGATGGCAGCGGCTGCGCTGCATTACGGCTGGCGTGCCGGGATGATGATTGCTGGTTGTATGGCGATCGTCGTGGGGATTTTTCTCTGCTGGCGGCTGCGCGATCGCCCGCAGGCGTTAGGTTTACCGGCGGTCGGTGAATGGCGACACGACGCGCTGGAAATTGCTCAACAACAAGAAGGGGCAGGGTTGACGCGTAAAGAGATCCTCACCAAATATGTGTTGCTGAATCCGTATATCTGGCTGCTTTCGTTTTGCTATGTGCTGGTCTATGTGGTCCGGGCGGCGATCAACGACTGGGGCAATTTGTATATGTCCGAGACGCTGGGCGTCGATCTGGTCACGGCGAATACGGCAGTGACGATGTTTGAACTGGGCGGATTTATCGGTGCGCTGGTAGCCGGTTGGGGCTCGGACAAATTGTTTAACGGCAACCGAGGGCCGATGAATTTGATTTTCGCCGCCGGAATTTTGCTTTCAGTCGGCTCCCTGTGGCTGATGCCATTTGCCAGCTACGTGATGCAGGCAACCTGCTTCTTCACCATTGGTTTTTTTGTCTTTGGCCCACAGATGTTAATCGGTATGGCGGCGGCAGAGTGTTCCCACAAAGAGGCGGCAGGGGCGGCGACGGGGTTTGTCGGCTTGTTTGCTTATCTGGGGGCGTCGCTTGCTGGTTGGCCGCTGGCGAAAGTACTCGATACCTGGCACTGGAGCGGATTTTTTGTGGTTATCTCTATCGCCGCCGGGATTTCCGCACTGCTGTTACTGCCCTTTTTGAACGCCCAGACACCGCGCGAAGCGTGATGCATCTCACCTTTTCACTTCATATCCGGCAAAACTAAGAAATTTTCCAGGTTTTGCCTGGACGCTATCTCAGGCCTGATTTGCTGCTGATTTTTACAATGCATGCCTCACGCAGGTATTCATTTCAGGAGTAACCCATGCTGGCTTTCTTAAACCAGGTTCGCAAGCCGACCCTGGACCTTCCGCTCGAAGTGCGGCGCAAAATGTGGTTCAAACCGTTCATGCAATCCTACCTGGTGGTCTTTATCGGCTACCTGACGATGTACCTGATTCGCAAGAACTTTAACATCGCGCAGAACGATATGATTTCGACCTACGGGTTGAGCATGACGCAGCTGGGGATGATCGGCCTGGGTTTCTCCATCACTTATGGCGTGGGTAAAACGCTGGTTTCCTACTACGCCGACGGCAAAAACACCAAACAATTCCTGCCGTTCATGCTGATCCTCTCTGCTATTTGTATGCTGGGCTTCAGTGCCAGTATGGGCAGCGGCTCGGTTAGCCTGTTCCTGATGATTGCCTTCTACGCCTTAAGCGGCTTTTTCCAGAGTACCGGCGGTTCGTGCAGTTACTCCACCATCACCAAATGGACGCCGCGTCGTAAACGCGGGACATTCCTCGGTTTCTGGAATATTTCTCACAACCTTGGCGGTGCAGGCGCAGCAGGTGTGGCGCTGTTCGGGGCAAATTACCTGTTCGATGGCCATGTCATCGGCATGTTTATCTTCCCGTCGATTATCGCGCTGATTGTCGGTTTTATCGGCCTGCGTTACGGCAGCGACTCCCCGGAATCTTATGGCCTCGGCAAAGCTGAAGAACTGTTCGGCGAGGAGATCAGCGAAGAGGACAAAGAGACAGAATCTACCGATATGACCAAGTGGCAGATCTTTGTTGAGTATGTGCTGAAAAACAAAGTGATCTGGCTGCTGTGCTTCGCCAACATTTTCCTCTATGTGGTACGTATTGGTATCGACCAGTGGTCAACCGTATACGCGTTCCAGGAACTGAAACTCTCTAAAGCGGTGGCGATTCAGGGCTTTACGCTGTTTGAAGCTGGTGCGCTGGTCGGTACGCTGCTGTGGGGCTGGCTCTCTGACCTGGCGAACGGTCGCCGTGGCCTGGTGGCCTGCATCGCGCTGGCGCTGATTATCGCCACGCTCGGTGTGTATCAACATGCCAGTAACGAATATATCTATCTGGCTTCTCTCTTTGCGTTGGGTTTCCTGGTCTTTGGCCCGCAATTGTTGATTGGTGTGGCTGCTGTTGGCTTTGTACCTAAAAAAGCGATTGGCGCTGCCGATGGTATTAAAGGCACCTTTGCTTACCTGATTGGTGACAGCTTTGCCAAGTTAGGTCTGGGAATGATTGCCGATGGGACGCCGGTATTCGGCCTTACCGGCTGGGCAGGCACCTTCGCCGCGCTGGATATCGCCGCGATTGGTTGTATCTGCCTGATGGCGATAGTGGCGGTAATGGAAGAACGCAAAATCCGCCGCGAGAAAAAAATTCAGCAGTTGACAGTGGCATAAACGTAACTGGTGACTTTTGCCCGGCATGACGCCGGGCTTTTTTTATTATTCCGTGACTTCCAGCGTAGTGAAGGCAAACTTCTCGCCATCAAATAGCCCCTGACTGGTTAGTTTTAGCGCGGGGATCACTGGCAGAGAAAGAAACGCCATCTGAATAAACGGCTCATCGGGTAACGGACCGCATTCACGGGCGGCGGCTTTCAAGGCGTCAATTTGTTCCGCCAGCGACTGCGCCGTGTCGGTGCTCATCAGCCCGGCAATGGGTAACGGCAGATGACTTTGTACCTGGCCGTTACGTACCACGCACAGCCCGCCGCCATCCTGAATCACCTGATTGACCGCCAGCGCCATCTCTTCGGCACTGCGACCGATCACCACAATATTATGGCTGTCATGGCTGACCGTCGCAGCCAGCGCACCTTCATTCAGTCCAAAGCCGCCAAGCAAACCACAAGCCGGAGCCAGACGTTGCCCGTAACGCTCAAGTACGGCAATAAAGCACACATCATCGCGATCAAAACCATTTTCGCTGTAGACGCTGGAGTGGGAGTGCGTAATCAATTCGTTATGGATGACGTCAATGACCCGATAGCGTTTTCCGGGCGTAAATTGCAGGGCAAAGTCGCTGGCGGAAACTGGCTGGCGGGCAATGGTGTTGCCATATGGCGGAGCGGATTGTGCCAGTCTCGCCGACTCTTCCGCCTGTAAGGTTTGCGCATCAATCGGCTCGCCTTTCACCAGTACCTGCTGCACCGTGACCTTACGCGCATCGCTCAACAGGACGATATCGGCCTGCTTGCCGGGTGCCAGTAAGCCGAGGTGATTCAGACCAAAGTGGCGCGCCGTCGACCAGCTGGCGACGCGATATGCCACATGCAGCGGCACATTGTGTTGTTCGATCAGGCGGCGAATTAAGGCATCGATGTGTCCTTCATGGGCGATCTCCCACGGGTTACGGTCATCGGTACAGAGCATGCATTGCGGGCTGTTAAATTCGTTGATCAACGGTGCCAGCGCGTTGAGATTGCGGGCAGCGGACCCTTCGCGGATCATCAACGACATGCCGAGTTGTAATTTCCGGCGTCCTTCTTCCAGCTGATAACTTTCGTGGCAGTTTTCAATACCCGCAGTAATATAGGCGTTAAGTTCTTTACCACCCAAACCCGGGCAGTGACCGTCCAGCGTCAGGTGGCGAAATGCATCCAGTTTATCGAGCAGCGCATTCTGCCCGCTAATTACGCCAGGGTAGTCCATCATTTCTGCAAGGCCGGTAACCTGCGGATGGTCCCGCCAGGCGAGCATCTGTTCAAGGGTAAAACTGGCACCGTTAACATCGCAGCCTTCCAGGGCGGGTACGCAAGAGCTGACCTGTAAGTACTGGTTTTGCCTTGCCTGTTCGGCACAGCGGGCAAACCAGGCGAATCCGGCTTCGCCCATCACGTTGACGATTTCATGAGGGTCGCAAATAACGGTCGTCAGGCCGCGCGGCAGGGTAGCGGTTTCAAAAGTGACCGGCGTCATCATGCTGGATTCAATATGCAGGTGAGCATCAATAAACCCTGGCACCGCCGTTGCGCCGCGAGCATCAATCCGCTGCAAAGCCGGAGCATCAGTGTATTCTGCGCCAACACCGGCAATGTAACGTCCTTTAATCACAATTGGGCCGGAAATTTCTCCGCCATTGATCAGGTCGAGAATAGAGACATTATCAATAATATAATCGGCAACAGCGTCGCCACGGGAAACGGCTAACAATTCCTGGTATTCAGCCCGGCTAATGTGATGAAATTTATGGTTAATAGAATTATTCATATTTTTCTCATTTTGATTTTATCAATTTGATTATTATTTATCATAAAGAAACGTCGCGAGATTATTAAAGAATATCCATTAATGTGCAATTGAAATGTGATAATTATCACTGAACCGTTGTTGTCATTTGTTTTACAAAAGCAAGGGATTAAATCTCCTCCAATGGACAAAAAAATGAATAATGACAATACCGATTACGTGAGTAATGAATCAGGGACGCTTTCGCGATTATTTAAACTACCTCAGCATGGGACCACCGTCCGCACAGAATTGATTGCGGGGATGACCACTTTTTTAACCATGGTGTACATCGTTTTTGTGAACCCGCAAATCCTCGGCGCGGCACAAATGGACCCGAAAGTGGTGTTTGTTACCACCTGTTTGATTGCCGGTATCGGCAGTATTGCGATGGGGATATTTGCTAACTTACCCGTGGCGCTGGCTCCGGCAATGGGGCTGAACGCCTTCTTTGCCTTCGTGGTCGTGGGGGCGATGGGCATCTCCTGGCAGACCGGGATGGGCGCAATATTCTGGGGCGCAGTTGGACTATTTTTGCTCACGCTGTTTCGTATCCGGTACTGGATGATCTCCAACATTCCCTTAAGTTTACGTATTGGTATCACCAGCGGAATTGGATTATTTATCGCCTTAATGGGATTAAAAAATACTGGCGTTATTGTCGCCAATAAAGACACGCTGGTGATGATTGGCGATTTAAGTTCTCACGGCGTGTTGTTAGGTATTTTAGGGTTTTTTATTATAACCGTGTTGTCATCACGTCATTTTCATGCCGCGGTGCTGGTTTCTATTGTGGTGACGTCTTGCTGTGGATTATTTTTCGGTGATGTTCATTTTAGCGGCGTCTATTCCATTCCGCCTGATATTAGCGGCGTCATTGGTGAAGTAGATTTGAGCGGCGCGTTAACACTTGAACTCGCCGGTATCATTTTCTCCTTTATGCTGATCAACCTATTTGATTCATCAGGAACATTAATTGGTGTAACTGATAAAGCGGGCTTAATAGATGGTAACGGTAAATTCCCCAATATGAATAAGGCGCTGTATGTTGATAGCGTCAGTTCGGTGGCGGGTGCGTTTATCGGCACCTCGTCTGTTACTGCCTATATTGAAAGTACTTCTGGTGTGGCAGTCGGTGGCCGCACGGGGCTGACTGCGGTTGTGGTTGGCGTTATGTTCCTGTTGGTTATGTTCTTCTCACCGCTGGTGGCGATAGTTCCTCCTTACGCAACCGCCGGAGCGTTAATCTTTGTTGGCGTGCTGATGACTTCGAGCCTGGCGCGCGTTAACTGGGATGATTTTACCGAATCGGTGCCTGCGTTTATTACCACGGTGATGATGCCCTTTACTTTCTCGATCACCGAAGGGATTGCACTCGGCTTTATGTCGTACTGCATCATGAAAGTATGCACCGGGCGCTGGCGCGATCTGAACCTGTGTGTGGTGGTGGTCGCAGCTCTGTTTGCACTGAAGATTATTCTGGTGGATTAGTAACTGGCGAGGGTTTCCAGATATCATGAGTTCTGATTACGCAGGAGAACTCATGATCTGGATAATGCTCGCCACGCTGGCGGTAGTGTTTGTGGTTGGTTTTCGGGTGCTGACATCCGGGGCCAGAAAAGCGATTCGCCGTCTCAGCGATCGGCTGAACATCGATGTCGTACCCGTGGAGTCGATGGTCGATCAAATGGGAAAGTCAGCTGGTGACGAATTTTTACGTTATTTGCATCGTCCGGATGAGTCGCACCTGCAAAACGCCGCGCAGGTGTTGCTCATCTGGCAAATTGTCATTGTCGATGGTAGCGAACAGAACCTGCTGCAATGGCATCGGATTTTACAAAAAGCCCGTCTTGCCGCGCCGATTACCGATGCTCAGGTCAGGCTGGCGCTGGGTTTTCTGCGCGAAACCGAACCTGAAATGCAGGATATTAATGCTTTTCAGATGCGCTATAACGCGTTCTTTCAGCCTGCCGAGGGCGTTCACTGGCTGCATTAAAACCGTTTCGTCTTATTAGCCTACAGACCGCGCTTGAGCTGGTGGGTGGATAAGGCGTGCACGCCGCATCCGGCATCGGAACTGACAGTAGGTGAACGCATTATCTACGTTCTATTTACAGCAGCACCTCCAGCCCGTGTTTTTGCACAATGCTGAGCAGTTTTAATGAAATGCCATTGGGGCGTTTAGCGCCACTTTCCCATTTTTGTACAGTTGAAACGCTGGTATTGAGATAGTGAGCGAAGACGGGCTGACTCACTTTTAATTTTTCCCGCAGTGCTTTTATCTCAACAGGTTGTAAGTCTTGCACGCTGGTCAGGCAGGCTTTGTCAAAAGTACGCATCGTTTCGGCAGAAATAGCATCGACGCTGGACAATCCAGCAGCTGCGCTGTGAATAGCCTCAAATGCAGGACTTTTAAATTTAGTTTTTGCAGTCATAGCAGATCTCTGTCAGTTCTTTAGTGTTAATCATTGCTGTTAGTTGGGCTTTCGTCAGGAAGGCATAATGCTTTGCAAGTTCACGAAACCCAGCCAGTTCCTGACTATTGATGTTCGACATATCCTGTTTTGCATATAAAAACGTGTAAAACCAATTGCTTCCCCCTTTTGCCAGAATAATTGCACGCTCACGATTTTGGTGAAGGCGCTTTTTAAAAACGCCACCACCAAGTGCATCAGCTTTACCTTGCTCCGTTTCTAAAATGGCCCGGCACAACTCTTCATCTGTTATTGCATGAGACCTGGCTTCCCTTGCAAACCATTTGGTTTTAAACACGCGCATATCGTTGAGGTCCTGTTATTAAAGTATATCACCAAGTGCAATACTTTATCCCTTATTCCCAACCCAATCGCGAAAATGCATATCAGCTTGCCCTATGATTTTTATTTCTTCGAGCAGCCTCGAACTTTTCCCACAACACCGTAAAAGTTGCAAAAACGTTAAATGCGTCACACATTTCAATGTTAAAGTGGTCGGCTTTTCCCCTGAAACATGCCACGGGTAACACCATGAGTGAATTTATTGCCGAAAACCGCGGCGCGGATGCCATCACCCGACCGAACTGGTCAGCCGTTTTCTCGGTGGCGTTTTGTGTCGCCTGTCTGATTATCGTTGAGTTTTTGCCCGTCAGTTTGTTGACGCCAATGGCCCAGGATTTAGGCATTTCGGAAGGGGTTGCCGGGCAATCGGTGACCGTGACCGCCTTTGTGGCAATGTTTGCCAGTTTGTTTATTACCCAGACAATTCAGGCTACTGACCGCCGCTACGTTGTTATTTTGTTTGCCGTTTTGCTGACGCTCTCCTGCTTGCTGGTTTCCTTTGCTAACTCATTCAGTTTGCTTTTAATCGGTCGTGCCTGTCTGGGGCTGGCGCTGGGCGGGTTCTGGGCGATGTCGGCGTCGCTGACCATGCGTCTGGTGCCGCCGCGTACGGTGCCGAAGGCGCTGTCGGTGATCTTCGGCGCGGTTTCTATTGCGCTGGTGATTGCCGCGCCGTTGGGCAGTTTTTTAGGCGAGCTTATCGGTTGGCGCAATGTCTTTAATGCGGCGGCGGTGATGGGCGTGCTGTGTATTTTCTGGATTATCAAATCATTGCCTTCACTGCCAGGCGAACCCTCGCATCAGAAACAAAATACTTTCCGCTTATTACAACGTCCGGGTGTGATGGCAGGGATGATCGCCATCTTCATGTCTTTCGCCGGGCAGTTTGCTTTCTTCACGTATATTCGCCCGGTGTATATGAACCTGGCGGGATTCGGCGTGGATGGCTTAACGCTGGTGCTGTTGAGTTTTGGTATCGCCAGCTTTATTGGTACGTCGCTTTCGTCGTTCATTCTTAAACGTTCGGTAAAACTGGCCTTAGCAGGCGCGCCGTTAATACTGGCTGTGAGTGCGTTGGTGCTGACGTTGTGGGGAAGCGATAAAATCGTTGCTACCGGCGTGGCGATTATCTGGGGGCTAACTTTTGCATTGGTTCCCGTCGGCTGGTCAACGTGGATCACCCGCTCGCTGGCCGATCAGGCAGAAAAAGCCGGGTCTATTCAGGTGGCGGTTATTCAGCTTGCTAATACCTGTGGCGCGGCAATCGGCGGTTATGCGCTGGATAATATTGGTCTGACTTCGCCGTTGATGTTGTCCGGCACATTGATGTTGCTGACGGCGTTATTGGTCACCGCAAAGGTGAAAATGAAGTAACGTATTTACAGGAGGGGTTACTGCTGTGGTGGGAACACTCTCCTGTTCTTCCCTCTGATAACAATTGATCGGGCATTGTTCTTATCTTGTTGTTATTTCCATTCTTCTACCAGCATTCATCATTTACTCATCATGAATCATCATTTTCCCTCATGTTAAAGAAAAGTCATTTAATCTGAACGCATAGCGGCAGGGATGACAAATGACAGGGAAAGCGCATGGGAACGGTAATCGTTGGGGCGATAACAGCGTATGTGGATTGGGGGATCGTTTACGTCGTCTGACCGCCGGTCTTTGCCTGATAACGCAAACTATTTTCCCTGTTATGGCTGCTGCTCCTACACATATTAACCATGCGCGTGCGGATACCGCCGCGTCACAGATCCTGCCGAATGTTAAAACTATCCCATACACCCTCGGGGCATTGGAAACGGCACAATCGGTCGCGACACGCTTTGGTATCACCATCGATGAATTACGTCGCCTGAATCAGTTCCGTACCTTTGCGCGTGGCTTTGACAATGTGCGTCAGGGCGATGAAATAGATGTGCCCCTCATTAACAGTAATAGCCCTGAAGCGCGCAACCTGAAAGCAATGCAGATGGAGCGCGACGGCAAAGATCCACAAATGCAGGTCGCGGAAGTGGCGCAACAAAGTGGGACACTTTTAGCGCGCGATATGGACAGCGAACAGGCTGCGAGTATGGCGCGTGGCTGGGTGGCTTCTTCTGTGTCTGCGCAGGCGACAGACTGGCTCAGCCGCTGGGGAACTGCCCGGGTATCTCTTGGTGTGGATGAAGATTTCAGCCTTAAAAGCTCTTCATTTGAATTTCTCCATCCCTGGTACGAAACGCCAGATAACCTGGTCTTCAGCCAGCATGCACTCCACCGTACGGATGATCGCACTCAAACCAACCACGGTATCGGCTGGCGTTATTTCACTCCGAGCTGGATGTCTGGCGTCAATATGTTTATCGATCATGACCTGACCCGCTATCACACCCGAACCGGGATGGGCGTTGAATACTGGCGCGATTACCTGAAACTGAGCGGCAACGGTTATCTGCGCCTCAGTAACTGGCGTAGTGCACCGGAACTCGACAATGACTATGAAGCACGTCCGGCGAACGGGTGGGATCTTCGCGCCGAAGGCTGGTTACCGGCCTGGCCGCAGCTGGGCGGCAAGTTGGTCTATGAACAATATTATGGCGATGAAGTGGCGCTGTTTGGTAAAGATGAGCGACAAAATGATCCTCACGCGATTACCGCAGGTTTGAGTTACACCCCCGTTCCCCTGATCTCCTTTAGTGCCGAGCAACGGCAGGGAAAACAGGGAGAGAACGACACCCGAATTGGTATGGAGCTGACGCTGCAACCCGGTCAATCACTGCAAAAACAGCTCGATCCGGCTGAAGTAGCAGCACGGCGTAGCCTTGTAGGCAGTCGCTATGACCTGGTCGATCGTAATAACAATATTGTCCTTGAATATCGCAAGAAAGAACTGGTGCGGCTGACGCTGACCGATCCGCTGAAAGGCAAGCCGGGCGAGGTTAAATCGCTGGTTTCTTCCTTACAAACCAAATACGCGCTGAAAGGTTATGACATCGAAGCCGCTTCCTTGCAATCTGCGGGCGGGAAAGTTGCTGTTTCCGGCAAGGATATTCAGGTCACTATTCCACCCTACCGATTTACGGTAATGCCTGAAACCGACAACACTTACCCAATAACAGTTATAGCGGAAGATTCGAAAGGGAATTTCTCCCGGCGTGAAGAAAGTATGGTGGTTGTAGAAAAACCCACACTAAGCCTCGCTGATTCAACGCTTTCTGTTGATCTACAAATTCTGCTTGCGGATGGAAAATCAATCTCAACGCTGACCTATACCGCGCGAGATTCCAGCGGCAAGCCTATCCCGGGTATGACATTAAAAACCCATGCGAAAGGTTTGCAAGATTTCGCCCTAAGCGAATGGAAAGACAACGGTAACGGAACCTATACCCAGTTAGTTACCTCCGGGAAGACGTCAGGCGCGTTGTCGCTGATGCCACAATTTAACGGCGACGATGTTGCTAAAACACCAGCGCTGATTGCCATTGTGGCTAATATGGCATCCCGAGCGGACTCCATGATTGAAACAGACCAGAATAATTACGTCGCGGGTAAGCCGATAGGCGTAAAAGTGACCCTGAAAGATGAGAATGGCAACGGGGTTACCGGAAGAAAAGAACTACTTAAACAGGCTGTTAAAGTAGACAACACGAAGACTGATGCTGTTAGTGCCTGGACGGAAGAAAGTGAGGGAGTTTACAAAGCAAACTATACGGCCCATCTCATTGGCGACAAATTAACGGCCCAGCTGACGATGCCCGGCTGGCAAACCAAACAAGCATTCGGATGCGTTCAGTATTGCGGGTGATAAAGATACCGCCAAAATCGCTGCGATGCAGATCACCGCGAATAACGCAGTTGCCAGACGCGATCACAATACCGTCGCTGTGACGGTCAGGGACGTGCATCAAAATTTACTGCAGGGACAAAATGTTACCTTCACGGTCGTGAATGGTGCGGCGGTTTTTGCCGATCCAAATGGCGGTATTGTGACGACAGATAAAGACGGGATTGCCAGCGTTAACCTTGCCAGTGACCAGGCGGTAAACAGTCTTATCAAGGCCGAGATCAATGGCAGTAGTCAGTCTGTGGAAGTGAGCTTTATCACTGGCGATATCTCGCAGCTAACCTCCACCATCAAGACGGACGATGTGTCATACACCGCGGGTGGCAAGATAAAAGTGTCCGTCACCCTTATGGATGAGCAGAAAAACCTGGTGAAAGGGATGGCTTCGCTGCTGGCGGGTAGCGGTGTGGTCGAGGTGAGCGGTACAGATAAAAATGAAACGGGTAACTGGAGCGAAGAGTCTGACGGCGTTTACACCACCACCCGAACCGCGAAGATTGCTGGCGATCGCCATTACGCCACGCTGAAACTATCGACATGGAGTAGCGCGCAGCAATCCGATGCGTATGCCATCCGCGAAAGCGGAGCTGTGTTGGCTTATTCCTCCATCGTTACCGACAAAACGGCCTACACCGCGGGCGGCGCGATAAAAGTTACGGTAACACTCAAGGATAGCTATGAAAACCTGGTCGGGGGGCAACGAGACGCTATCAACCAGGCTATTCAGCTGCCAAATACAAAAGCGGAAAGCATCGCCTGGAATGAAGATCAAAAAGGAATTTATACCGCAACGTATACCGCCTTACTCCCTGGCACCGATTTAAAAGCACAGCTACAGATGTCCGGATGGGCGAGCGCTTTGACTTCAAATGATTACAGTATTAGTGGCGATGCCGCCAGCGCACAAATTGTCTCGATGCAAGTGACAACGGGTAACCCGGATGTGCTGGCGAATGGCAGCGATCGACATACGGTGAATGTCCGGGTGGAAGATCAGTTTGGCAATGTGCTGCCGGAGCAGACTGTCACCTTTACGGTGACGAAAGGGGCGGCTGTATTTGCCAATGCAAGGCAGAGCGCAGATATCAGGACGGATGCGCATGGCATGGCAGAGGTTGATCTGAGCAGTACCGTAGCGGATGCCAGCACTGTTGAGGCTAAGGTCAATCAAAGCAGCGATAGTAAAACGGTGAACTTTGTTGCTGATGTCAGCACGGCGCAGATCGCTGATCTGGTGGTCATTAAGGACGGCTCAGTGGCAGACGGTTCGACGGCGAACACGCTGCGGGTGAAAGTCACCGACGCGTTCGGCAATGCGCTTGCCGGGCAGACGGTCAGCGTGTTGGCGGATACCGGCGCAACGGTCGCTCCGACTGTCATCACAGGGCAGGACGGGACGGTGGAAATCAGTGTCACCAGCCAGACGGCAGGCACCAGTGCGGTCACCGCCAGCATCAACAGCAGCAGCCTGAGCCAGAACGTCACCTTTGTACCGGGTGATGCATCGCAGCTCACTTCAACCGTTGAAACAAATAAGTCGAACTATACGGTTGGAGAGACAATCACCATCACGGTAACGCTCCGGGATGCGTTCGATAATCTGGTAACCGGTGCAGCTTCACAGTTAGCCGCTAATGGTGTGCTTACGGTGGCTGGCACCGACCCGTCAGAAACGGGAAGCTGGGTTGAATCAGGTGGCGTGTATACCACAACCCGTATGGCGACGATTGCCAGTACCAATCAGCACGCCAACCTGCAATTGCAGACGTGGAGTGATGGTGTAACGTCAGATCGCTATGACATACAGTCCGGTTCTCCGGCGCAAGCTACATCAACTATCGCCACGGATAAAAACGCCTACACCGCTGGCGAAACCATAATCGTCGCCGTGACGCTAAAAGACGCGCACGGTAACCTGGTTGAGGGGGGCGAGTCCTTACTGTCTGGTGATAACGTAATAGTGGAAGGAGCTGTACGTTCAGGAGGATGGTCTGAAACCGCCGGTGTTTATACTGCTACATGGTCGGCGCAAATGGCGGGAGTGTCTCACCACGCGACGTTGACGTTGTCTGAATGGGGCAGCAGTAAACAATCAGAGAGTTATTCCATCCATAGTGGCGCTCCGGTGCAAACAAATTCAGCCATCAGGACAGATAAAACGACATATATCGCCGGGGAGTCATTAACTGTCACAGTAACGTTGCGGGATGAGTTTGGTAACCCTGCTTTAGGGCTGACATCAGAAGTCATCGAGTCTTATATCGATAATTTCGCGGTAGGTGGCGCAACTTCCGATTCTATGCAGTGGGTCGAGCAGAATAATGGTGAATATACCATTGTCTGGACAGCATGGGTTGCCGAGGAAAATCTGGTTGCCAGTCTGAAATTAAAAACATGGGCAACGGAGATTAATTCCGCGCTATACGGGATACAACCAGGTGCAGCAGCAAAAACTCAGTCCACGATTATCACGGACAAAACGGTATATATCGCTGGGGAGAGCATAACGGTGACTGTTGTACTTAGTGATGCTCAGGGTAACTTTATTACTGATGGTGTCGCTCAGCTTAATGAGGAAAACGTAAAAGTCAGGAATGCAGATCCTATCCAGAGCAATAATTGGATATACAACGGCAATGGGCAATATCAAAGACAGTATATGGCGCATTTCGCGGAAGTGAATTTGAATGCACAACTGAAGATGGTTGGTTGGAGCGATGCCAATTATTCAAATAATTATACTATTAAACCGGGTGAAGCGAGTCCACTTAGCTCACAGCTTCGTATACGAGAAGATGCTGTGGTTGTTGGGGCGGATTTACCTGTCAGTGTTTTATTAGCTGATGATTTTGGCAACCCGTTGGATAACGGTCTGGATGTGCTGGATAATGCAGTGTACTTACAAAATGTGGAGAAGAAAGAAGGGGCTAAATGGATATATTTGGGTGATGGCATATATGAGCGTACCTATATGGCCTACAAAGAAGGAGAGAACTTAAATTCATTTCTGCAGATTAAGGGTTGGCGTGTAAACGGGCAACCTTCCTATACCATCCTTCCTTTTGTGGCAGTCGATTCACTGAGTGTGAATGGTGCAATATTCAGGGCGACAGATGGTTTTCCTGAAACAGGATTTGATGGGGCTAAATTCACCTTAGTATTAACCCATAATATGAAGAATACAGATTATGATTGGACGGCAGGCATCTATGGTATTAATGTTAACAATAATGGAGAAGTCACAATAAGTCTGCCCCTAAATAGTGAAATCACTATTACCGGGAAACCAAAAGACGGTAAAGGGAATAATGTTGTATTCAAATTCAAGATGAAAAAATGGTTTACTAGTTTAGGTGCTGCCAGTAATAACACTTGGGATATTATAAATGCATCATGCAATAGCTATGGACAAGTGGCGTCATCTTTAGAATTAGCGCAGCGACCAAGTAGTGGTGTAGTTCCACGAAAAGTAGGTACGTTGTGGGGAGAATATGGTAATTTGAAAGCTTATGGCAGTACATTTAGCAGTACGGATTACTGGACAAGTACTGTACTTATAGGGGTTCACGAGAAATTCAATCCTGAAACTGGTATATCAACACCAGGATCAGGAAAGTCTTCTGGTTTGTGTGTGAGATATTTTTAACGAAATAACTACTAAATTGCCCTGCATCAGCAGGGCAATTTCTCTTCGTTCTTACGCAGAAGTACGCATCGCACTGATAGTATTAAATTCATTTTTTACATTGAGCAAACGAGGGTCGTGAAGCAAAACATTTGACCATAAATCATTGTCTTTAACTAATTGTTGCCAGCGCTTTTCATATTCTTTTTTACCATAAACAGTGTAAATTAATGGCAAAATCACACCATTTATTTTGTTGGTGTTAATACTAGCCAACAACTTCATAATGTCATTTTTTATAGATGCGCCATAGATCAGAAACTTCGTATAAAGCGAGTTAACGCAGGTGTAATCAAGACCATGTTCAGGCTCAAGTTTAAGCAATAAACTTTTGGCTTTGTCATTATGTCCTTTCAGTGCCATGAACATAGCCAGAATAGAGGTAATAATTGGATTATTACAGGTGTTTTGACTGTTAAGATTTAATGCAAAAGATATCGCGTTATCGAGGGGGGATGTGTAATAAAGTATAATTAATTTAAGAATGCTTATGCCCATTTTATTGGGTTCAAGAGCAATGCTTTTTTCTATTAGATTAAATGCTCTTGCAAGGTCACCGTTCAAAAAGCATAGCAGAGACTGATAATAATAAACGTCTGGCGAATTAGGTTTGAGTAAATGTGCTTGCTTAAATAGCACATTAGACAATGAATGTTCATCTTTTAGCCCACTGATTAAACCCAGTAAACCCAATGCCTGAGAATTTGAAGGGTTAATTTCAAGAGCCTTTTCAATGGAGGTTACTGCCGTAGTTATTGCTTGTTTTTGTTCACTGATTCCAAGGAGTGCTAATGATATATGGCATTCCGCCAGGCAACAGTAGGGCAAGGTATTTTGCGGTTGCGTACTCACACAATCTCTAAATATTACTAATGCTCGTTTCAAACTCTCTGGTGTATAACGATACATTTCCATTCTGCCATTCATATACATAACAGCAGAATCCAGAGATGGCATTTGTTGTGTATTAATAGATTTAAAATTAATGTTGGGTATTTTTTCAATAAGAATATTAATTACTTGTGATAATAGCACGGAAAGAGGATTGTCGGGGTTGAAATCAATACTTTGATGATCAATCAACTTATGCGTTCTGGCATGAATTAATTCAATAAATAAACGCCAGTTTTTACCATAGTGAACGACCTGACCCATAATGTAATATTCTGGGCCTGTTTTATTAATAAACTGATGGATAGTAGAAAAATCGCTTGCCTCATTCGTTACCGAGGCAGGTAAAATATCTAAACCACAAAAAGCATATTTTGAAAGGCCCTGCACAAGTTCGTAATGCAGTTTTAGAACATTGATCGAACCTTCAGTACGAAATGGAAAAACAGCAAGAGTGGTAGTCGACTTTACCGGTTCATTATCGGTTACAATCACAATGGGTACAGTAAAACGGTATCCACGACCATAGACCGTTTCGATATACTTACACTGTTTATTCTCATGCAAAAGTTTGCGCAATGCATAAATACACCGTGTTAAAGATTCATCACTGGCAACACTTGCGCTCCAGACCTTATCAATAATCTCTTCTTTGCTAACAATTTCACCGTCAGCATTAAGTAATAGAATAATAACGCCAAGTTCTTTCGGGGGAATATGATATTCTTTGTTTTTGAATAATAATATTCCATTGTTTTTTAATACAAAGTCGCCAAATATATATTGTTGTGTATTATTTTTTCCATGTTGCAGTTGCATAGAACGCTCCTTCCATTTTCTCTATTCATAGTATTAATTTGATCTGTCTAAAATAAAGTATTGGCAGAATTGCTCTATCAAAAAACGCTCATTTTGTAAGATTGTGATGAAGAAATGAATGAAAGCTGATGCTTAATAATATGAAACGCTGGTCCCATTTTACGAGACCAGATAGTGGACTATAATATTTGGCGTTACTTAATCAGAAACGTAAATAATCTTTCGCTGAATCAAACAACGCAGTAATGGTTGAAGATAATAATTTGATAATCGTATCGTAGGTAGAGTTGGCTGTACTGTATTTAGTCGTGATAACCTGTACATCGGTTTTCATGTTTTCTGCTTGCCCATTATAACCCGCTAACCATGCCTGGTATTCAGCTGTGCTTATTTCATAACCGGTGAATTCTTTAGATATATTTTTTTCCTTCCCTTTATCATCCCTGTGTACCATTGAGTCTGAAGACTGACTCATACTGTCAATAATCTGAGGGTTGGGAATAATAACATATAAACCGCTACCTTGTGGTTCAACTTCGACAATCGGAGAAGGTGTGCGGTGTTTGGGATCGGGTGGAATTACCGGAAGTCCTAAAGCGGCGCACCATTTTTCTGCTTCTTCCAATGGAACACCAATTTTGTCAGCAGGTGCCGGAGGGTATAAAACATAGTCTGGATTGTAATGATAGTGGAAATCACCATTAGGATATTTATCGATATAATAAAAATGCATCAAGGCCTTTTGAAATGCATTGACATCAAAAATTATCGCATCGCCTTTTTTATTAGAGTGAGTCCATTTTCCCATATTGCTTTGGATATGTTCACTGAAGTCCTGCCAGTATGCGCTCATTATCTCAACGCTATTCGCATAAATTTCGAGGTAGTCGCTACCGAGCACACTCATCAAATCAGCAATATCACTGCATATATATTTATCACTTTTAAATTCGTTTGAACTACTGGCCGTTAAAGTACTGCTGGTTGCTGAACTTCTCATTTCAGGCGCATTACTGTTTGATGCAGAACTACCTGACATTGCTTTTTTTTGTTTCTGTATAAGCATAGAAAAAAGGGAACTATTTATCTCTGTGGCTTGAATATCTTCAGGCACAGAACTATCTAAAGAAGCGATAGCGTGAGTTAAGGTTCCTTTGGTCATTGCCATTGCACTTGACCCGGTTGTGTTGTGAGCAACGTTAGCCAGGGTTTTTCTCACAGAGTTATGCAGGGTCAATATTTTATCGGGATCCTTTAATTTTCCGTCAATAGTATTAACATTTTCTGTAAGATGCAGAACGTTTTTTATCAGCAAATAACTTTCGTGTAAAAGTGCAGATCCTTGCTCTGACAGGTTTTCAGCAGGGAAATTTCTGAGCAAGTTTTTAACGAAGTTAAGTTGTATGTCATGCTGGCATTTCCAGTCTTCATTTCGCGGGCTACGTTTACTGACTAAAGTTGATAGTTTTTCAACATCTTTCTTGAGCATAGCGCCAATATTATTATCCTTACTGGCGCTGTTATACAAATTACCCTCGCTTTTGCGGTTTCCCAGTTGATGAGGCTCCTCATTTTGCGAGGATGCCTCTTTAAGAGGAATGTTTGCATTCTGCTGACGTAAAATATCTATATTTAAATTATTATCTTTATTAATCATGTGTCATTCCTCCTTAAATATAATTAACTATTATTGCAATAATTTATGAGCGAATGCCTTGAACGATAGCACTATCAGTATCAATAATGGTTTGTATTATTTGCTGTAATAAATTGAGTGCCTGATCTCTTCCTTGAACATCACGATTAATTTGATCCAGATAGCTACTCATAACTGAATGCATCACATTTTTAGCTTGCTCAACAATTTCTTTTTCTGCATGAGTAGTACTTTCTAGAATTCTAAGTGATGCTTGAGTTGATTGATTAACAAGCTGTGAAAGTACATCTGCTTTACCTATAGTAAAATATTTATTATATCTTTTGTTATGTTTTATACTAATACGCTCGTTTTTATCTCTAATCTTTTCTTCCGTAGTTTCTTTTTCTTTATCGTAATATTTCAGGGTCTCTTCTTTTTGTTCTTCATCAAGTGTTGTATCTTTCGTTGTTGTTTTTATTTCTTCATCTATTTGCTTGAGATAAGCTTGTTGATCTTGAACTTCCCTTTTTAATCCTCGCTGTGTTTTATCATCAGTTCCACTGATAGTGTGCTTCTGATCAGGTGTAAGGGTTTGCATCTTTTCGGGAG
>ERZ773139.2336-NODE-2336-length-19213-cov-5.229878_pt1 | contig 19213 bp, 17 predicted proteins | sample MGYA00580854_ERZ773139 | MGnify/ENA primary metagenome ERZ773139 (study PRJEB29015, sample SAMEA2737809) | human gut metagenome | biome: human gut; feature: human-associated habitat; material: faeces | place: China | collected 2012 ...
GCAAAAATGGCTTGTGCCAATAGCGGATTAGACCCGGAAGGCGATTTTGTTGACGTCAACAAAATCGTGGAAGCAGGAGCAACGCATAAAACCGTAGATGACATGATGCTTTCTCGTTATGCATGCTATATGATTGTCCAAAACGGTGACCCGCGTAAAGAAGTTGTTGCAGTTGGTCAAACCTACTTTGCAGTAAAAACCAGACAGCAAGAACTAATTGAAAATTATGAAAATCTTTCCGAAGATCAAAAACGTATCGCCATCCGGCAGGAAATGAAAGAGCATAATAAAATGTTAGTAGCTGCTGCCAAGGATGCTGGTGTTGAAACTACCCTGGATTATGCTATATTTCAAAATTACGGATATATGGGACTATATGGTGGTTTAAAGGCTAGCGATATAAAGGAGCGTAAAGGCTTAAAGAAATCACAAGACATACTCGATTACATGGGATATGAAGAATTAGCTGCCAACCTCTTCCGTGCTACTCAGACGGAAGCAAAACTCCGCCGTGAAAATATTCAAGGCAAACAGGAAGCGAATAAAACCCACTTTGAGGTTGGTAAAAAGGTGCGTGACACCATTAAAGATCTTGGTGGCACAATGCCGGAAGATTTGCCTACACCGGAAAAAAGTATTCAGCAATTAGAGAGAGAGCAAAAGAAAAAATTGAAATAAAAAATCAGCCCAGTGCACCAACACCAGCGCTGATTACCGGGCAAACCGATAAATCACCTTGAACAAGTTTTTAATTATGAAAAATATAATGCCTGGAGACTTTTGTTTGATAAAAAGGATACTAAAGAGAATCGACGTACCTTTTTGGAATGGATGCAACATGAAAATTAAAAACCCTTGAAAAATCAAGGGTTTTTAGAGCGGGTGATGGGAATCGAACCCACGTATCCAGCTTGGAAGGCTGGTGTTCTACCATTGAACTACACCCGCATGGCCATTCCCTATTCAGCCAAGAGATAATACCATATTTATATACCGGTTGTCAATAACTTTTCGTTTTTTCCTTGGGATAATGCGGACAAAAATTTTCCGGCGGCGGTCAGTCGCGGAGTCGGTATACCACGACGCCGCAAAATTTTCTTCCGTTCCGCCGTAGTGAAAACGCAGCCGCAATGGCGCGGCTGCGTTTGAAACCTGTTATCTTCTGCGTCTGCCGCCCTTGCCGCGGTTCATGACGTAGACATACGCGCCGAGCGCGGCCAGCGCGAGGATCGCGGCGATGATGCCGACGATGAGCAGGGCGTTGGACTTCTTTGCGACCGGCTGCGGCTCGGTGCTGGGCGTGGGCGACACGGTGGGCGTTGCGCTCACTTCGGGGCTTGCCGCAGTGTCCTCGGTGACAGTGACCTTGAAGGTCGTCTCCTTGCCGCCGTAGATGACCTTTATCTCGTACTCTCCGGCCTTGGTAAAGCTGGTCGGGGTGCAGGTAAAGCCGGTGGTGATGTCCTTGGTCTCGGAGTTGGTTCTGACGGTGAGCTTCATGCCGGTGGTGTCCAGCCTTTCGCCGACCTTGTAGGTCAGCTTCGTCGGCTGCACGGCGACGGTGATGCTCTGCACCTCGTCAGTCGCCTTGCTGACCTTGACGGTGAAGCTGGTGCTCTTGCCGCCGTAGGTGACGGTTATGGCCTGAGTACCCTCCTTGTTGAGGGTGGTGGGGCTGCAGGTGAAGCCGGTGGTGACGTCCTCGGTCTTGCCGCCGGCGTAGCTCACGCGCAGCTTCAGCCCGGTGGTATCCAGCGTGTCGCCGACATTATACTCAAGCTTGGTGGGCTTGGAGATGATGCTCATGTTCTCAATCTTTTTCTCGTCTTCCTTGACCGTTACGGGGAAGGTGCACTCCTTGCCCTTGTAGTTAACGGTGATGTTGATCGAGCCCGCGTCGGTAAGCTCGGTCGGGTACAGCCCGAAGCCCGCGTCGATGTCTTCGGTGCGGCCGTTGGTGTATACGACGTGCAGCTTCATGCCCGTCGCGTCGAGCCAGTCGCCGACGGTGTACTCGGTGCGTTTCGGCAGGGTGCTGACGCTGATGTAGGACACGGCGGCCTCCTCAACCGTCACAGCGACGGTCGCGGAAATGTATGTGGAGGTGCTGCCGTTATTGGTGTTGGTCACTTCGCAGTAATAATATGTGGTGCCGGTGGTGGAGGTGCTGGGCTTGTAGATGGCGGAGGTCTCGTCCTTTATGAGGGTGCCGTCATGGTTGCTGTTGTAGTTGTTGTAGTACCATTTGTAGCTCAGCGAGCCGTAGTCGGCGATGGAGGCGCGCAGCTCTATCTGCACCTGGTCGCCCTCGTAGCAGCGGATGTTGTCCGGCATGCTGACGGTCGGGTTCGCGGCCACGATGGTCAGGGAGCACACGGTCGTCGCGCCGGAAGAGATGCCGTCGTTGGAGAAGGTGAGCGTAAAGCTGTAATCTCCGGCGTACATGGGAGTGCCGCGCAGGTAGTGGTGATACACGCCGTCACGAAGCTCCGTCTCGATGACGCAGCCGTTAGGTATGGCGCCGTCCGTGCAGGCGACGGAGGAATACTCGTTCTGCTTGATTATCATGTCAAGCCGTTCTCCGGCAACAGCGGAGTTGAGGGACATATAATCAGCCGATGCAGCCGGCATAATGCCGAGCAGCAGGACGAAAATCATAAGAAAAGAGAATAAACGTTTTTTCATAGAAAAAGCATATCCTTTCAAACACACTTATACAACTTATATTATAACGTTTTCTACGCACAAAGTCAATATATGCGCGCAGTGTCGGGCGGGTACGCCGCAATTGACCGGAAAAATAAGAAAAATGTTGAGCGCTATGCAAAAACGTGGTAAAATACCAGCATAAAAGGGAGGTGCTGTAATGGCATCAAAGCAGTGGCATAAGGAAATGGCGGTGTACCAGATCTGGACGCGCAGCTTCTGCGACGGCAACGGCGATGGTATCGGCGACCTGTGGGGCGTGCTCTCAAAGCTGGATTACATCAGGAGCCTCGGCGTGGACGCGATATGGTTCTCGCCGATATACCCGTCGCCGAACGCGGACTTCGGCTACGATATCTCCGACTATATGGACATAAATCCGGAGTACGGCGACCTCGGCGTATTCCGTCAGGTGCTTGACGGCGCGCATGAGCGCGGTATGCGCGTGTTCATGGATCTTGTCGTCAACCATACCAGCGACGAGCACAAGTGGTTCATCGAGAGCCGCAAGAGCAAGGATAACCCCTATCACGACTATTATATATGGCGTCCGGGCAAGACCGTGCGCGGCAAACGCCGCCCGCCGAACAACTGGACGAGCATGTTTGAGGGCGGCGCGTGGGAATACGACGATGGGCTGGACGAATACTATCTGCACGTGTTCGCCAAAAAGCAGCCCGACCTCAACATGGATAACCCGAAGGTGCGCGAGGAGGTCAAGCGCATCATGCAGTTCTGGCTGGACATGGGTGTGGACGGCTTCCGCGAGGATGTCATTACCTTTATTTCCAAGACTGAGGGGCTGCCGGATTCCCACCCGTGGCTCCCCGCGGCCAACGGCTATAAATACTACTCAAACGGCCCGCGGGTGCACCAGTACCTCATGGAGTTCAAGCGCGATGTGCTCGACTGCTACGACTGCTTCACCGTCGGCGAAAGCCCGCTGACCACGGCGGACATCGCCCTCCAATATGTCACCGAGGGGCCGGATCAGGTGCTCGACGAGATGATCGCCTTCTCGCATATGGAGGCGGACTGCTTCATGATAGACATGGTGCAGCTGCCCTTCAATCTCGTCAAGATGAAGCGCGCCTTCAGCGACTGGCAGTATAAGCTGGCCGGACGCGGCTGGAACGCGCTGTATATCGAAAATCACGATCACCCGCGCATAATCAGCCGCTACGGCAACGAGGCCTACCGCAACGAGAGCGGCAAGATGCTGGCTGCGATGTATATGCTCCAGCGCGGCACGCCGTTTATCTATCAGGGGCAGGAGATCGGCATGCTGAACCTGCGCCTGCCGGACGTGAACATGTACGAGGACGTTATGACCCATAACGCCGTGCGCATCGCGTCTAAGATTATGCCGAAGAAAAAGGTGCTGGAGATGGTACAGCGCTCCTGCCGCGACAGCGCGCGCTCGCCCATGCAGTGGTCCGACGGCGAGAACGCGGGCTTCTCCACCGGCAAGCCGTGGTTCTACGTCAACGATAATTACACCGAGATAAACGTAGCATCTCAGGAGGACAATCCGGACTCGCTGCTGAACTTCTACCGCAAGCTGCTGAAGTTCCGCAAGGAGAACCCCATCGCCATCTACGGCGACTATCAGGAACTGCTGCCCAACGACAAGAATCTCTATGTCTATCTGCGCAGCTACGAGGACAAAAAGATGCTGGTCATATGCTCGTTCACGCGGGACGCCGTGCGCTTCGACGCGCCCGAAAGCCTGAAGATCAGCAAGGCAGCGCTCGTGCTGAACAATTATGAGCATAATTTCGTCATATCCGAGGGCTTTACGACCAGACCCTATGAAATGAGAGTGTATCTGTTTGCGTGAAGATATAATTGAAAAAGCCTATGCAAAAATAAATATCTCGCTGGACGTCACCGCGCGGCGGGACGACGGGTATCACGACATGGCGATGGTGATGCAGACCGTCTCCCTGTGCGACGATGTGCGCCTCGGCTTCACTGACGGCAGCCGCATCTTTGCCCGTACGAATCTCCCCTTCATCCCCAGCGACGAGCGGAACCTCGCCGTCAGGGCGGCGAAGAAGTTTTTCGAAGCCGCGGGCGAGTCGGAGCGCGGCCTGTGCATCCGCATTGATAAGCGCATTCCGGTCGGCGCGGGTATGGCCGGCGGCTCAACGGATGCCGCCGCAGTGCTGCGCGGGCTGAACCGCGCGTTCGGGAACCGGTTCGGCGTCGAACGGCTTGAAGAGCTCGGCGCGGAGGTCGGGTCGGATGTTGCGTTCTGCGTCCGCGGCGGCACGATGCTTGCGCGCGGGCGCGGCGAACTGCTCACCCCGCTGCCGCCTCTGCCGGACTGCGTGTTCGTCATCTGCAAGCCGCAGTTTTCGATATCCACGCCGGAGCTGTTCCGCAAGCTCGACCAGGTCAGCCTGCGCCGTCATCCCGACACGGCGGGCATCGTTTCCGCGCTGGAGCGGGCGAACCTGGGCGATATCTGCCGCAGGATGTATAACGTTTTCGAGGACGTGAACGACCGGCGCATGAGGACGGTCACGGCGATAAAGAACGTGCTCATCGACCATGGCGCGCTCGGCGCCGTCATGACCGGCACCGGCTCCGCCGTTTTTGGCATTTTCACCGATAAGGCTGCCGCCGAGGCCGCGCGCGACGAGCTGAAGAAGGATTATGGCTTCTGCTGTCTCGCGGGCGGGGTCAGGGCGTTGACCTGAACGGCTCCTGTGCGAGCCGCTGTATAAAAATCAGAACAACCGCCGATACTGTGTACAACGATACATAGTGAGGCGGTCGTTTTATGTTTAGTTATAATAAGGTACGTAATTATAATAAGGAAAGAAGTTTGCGGATCTGGGAGCTGGCGGCGCTGCTGGCGCTGAGCATAAGCCTGTGCGCGGGTGCGTGGGCGGAGGCGCGGCAAAGCTCGATAAGCTCGCGGCTGATACGCCTGCATGTCATCGCGGCGTCGGACGAAACGCAGGAGCAGGAGATAAAGCTCCGCGTGCGCGATGCCGTGCTGGAGTATCTGGCTCCGCGGCTCGACGGCGCCACGGACGCCGAGGCTGCGCGTGAGCTTATCGCGGCCAATACCGACGGCATCGCAAAGGCCGCCGAATCCGCCGCCGAGGGGCGGACGGTCCGCGTCACGCTTGGCCGAGAGAGATATCCGACGCGGCGCTATGACGGCTTCGCGCTCCCCGCGGGGGAATATGAGTCCCTGCGCGTGATACTCGGCGAGGGGGAAGGGCACAACTGGTGGTGCGTGGCCTTCCCGCCGCTCTGCACCGGCGCCGTGACGGAGGATGAACTGCGCGCGGCGATGGAGACGGAAGACTACGGCATAATCAGCGAGCAGGACGGATACCTGCTGAAATTCAGGATCATAGAGCTGTGGGAGAGCCTGAAAGCCCGCCTGCAATGACGGCTTCACGGTACCATTTAAAGCCAAAACTACACAAAAAGCACTCCGTGCGGCAAGCTTTATTGACTTTTTCTCCAGAAAAGCTTATTATAAAAATGCCACCATCATGAGCTTGAAAGGAGCTTGGATATGAATAAATACAGCGGAACAAAAACCGAGAAGAACCTTTGGGACGCGTTCGCCGGTGAGTCACAGGCGAGAAACAAGTATACCTATTTCGCGTCGGTCGCCAAGAAGGCCGGATACGAGCAGATCGCGGAGCTGTTTCTGAAAACGGCTGACAACGAGAAGGAGCACGCAAAGCTCTGGTTCAAGGAGCTGGGCGAGCTTGGAACTGTCGAGGAGAACCTGCTCCACGCCGCGGAGGGCGAGAACTACGAGTGGACCGACATGTACGAGCGCATGGCGGCCGAGGCCGAGGAAGAGGGCTTCGCGGAGCTGGCGGCGAAGTTCCGCGGCGTTGCGGCCATCGAGAAGGCGCACGAGGAGCGCTACCGCAAGCTCCTGAGCAACGTGCAGGAGAAGCAGGCCTTTGAAAAGAGCGGCATACAGGTCTGGGAATGCCGCAATTGCGGCCACATCGCCATCGGCGAGAAGGCTCCCGAGGTATGTCCCGTCTGCAACCACCCGCAGTCGTATTTCGAGCTTCGCAAAGAGAATTACTGATATAGCAAAAGGGCCCCCCGAACATCGTTCGGGGGACCCTTTTGCTGTTTTGCGCGATTACTCGATGCCGTAGAACTGGCTCAGAACGTCGCCGGTGATGTCCTCATAGAAGCTGGACACGGTGAAGATAGCCATGTACTTGCCATGCTTGATGAACACCTGCTGCGTGAAGTAGTCCGCGCCCTGATACAGGCTGCTGTACTTGATGCCGGTGTGCTCCGCGCCCGCGAAATCGACCGTGATCTTCTCGGCGCTGATATCCGAGAATCCGGCGGACTGGAGCTGCTCGTCCATCTGCTCGAGCGTCATGTCAACGATCCTGTCCTCGTCCATCACCGTGCCGTAGAGCAGGCCGAGGTTCTGGATAACGACGTTGACGGAGACGAGCCCGTCGTTCGCGGAGGCGAACAGATCGTAGAAGAGGTCGGCATTCTCTATCTGCTCGGCGTACTTTTCGTCGTCATACTGGTCGGCAGTCCAGCCGATGAGCTGCGCGAGCTGTTCCTCGTCGTAAATGCTCCAGCTGTCGTCAAGGCTGATGCCGACACCGAGATAAGAGTTCTCGTAAACGCCGCCGTTTATCGTGCCCAGCTGGAACGAAGAGTCGTCCTCGCCCGATGTCACGCTGCCGCCGATGTCCTTCCCCGCGCCGCAGGCGCAGAGGGCGAACACTGTGCACACTGCGAGCAGCACCGCAATAAGCTTTTTCATTTGTCTTCTCTCCTGTCTGATATATTTTTTACGGTAAGCACTTCGCCGCTGACCGTAAATTCCACGTTCAGCCCCGCAAAATCCATCGCGTAGGCTCTGTCAGGATCGTTCTGATACCGCGGTCTCGGGTCGTTTGCCAGTACGCCGGTGAGCGCAGCGCGCTTATCGGCGGGGACGACGCGCATGAGCTCATCCGGACACTCGACGCGGAGCTGCGCCCCAGGATCGGGCGCGAAGCCGGACAGCGCGTCCGGATGGCAGTCGGCATAGGGGACATAGGGCTTGATGTCGTAGACCGGTGTTCCGTCGAGCATATCTGCCCCGGCAATGCGCAGATACGCGCCGTGCTCCTCGCTGTGCTCAATGCCGATAAGCCGCACACAGGAAAGCCCCAGCGCATTCGGGCGGAAGGGTGAGCGCGTCGCAAATACGCCCATGCGCGCGTTGCCGCCGAGACGCGGCGGCCGCACCGTCGGCGACCAGCTGTCGCGCACGGCCTCGGAGAACTGCCATATCACCCAGATGTGGGAGAAGCCCTCCAGCCCGCGCAGCGCCTCCTCGCGCCGGTATTCCGGCTCGAAGATTATCGCGGATTCGAGCGCATCGACTATCCCCGCCTGGCGCGGGATGCCGAATTTTTCGGGAAAGTCGCTGCGCACATGGCCGATGGTTTTCAGCTCATAGGTCTCGCTCATAGGTTCGAGAGCGCGTTGAGCGCCCACATCGACATGCCGTTCACCAGCATGTGAAGCCCGATGCTGCCCCAGATGCTGTTGCAGCGCTCATAGCAGCGGCAGAGCAGGAACGCGACCGGCAGGTATTGGATGACGTATATCCAGTAGCTCGCGTCGCTGATGGCGTAGGCCCAGATGTGGTATACGGAGAAGAGGATCATGCTCGCCGCATACGCCGCGACGCGGTTATATTTCCGCAGCAGGCCGAAAACGCCTGCACGGAACATCAGTTCCTCCACGATCGGCGCCATTACGACCGTCATAATGACCATCTGCCGCCCGCTCTCCAGCGCCATGTCGATAACCGCGCCGTTGTTCGGATTGCTGAGGCTGTCCGCGGCGGTGAGTATCAGCGCGATGACGAAGTTTGAGAGGTAGTATATGCCGTATGAGACGCCGATCTCCACGATGAATTTCACCGGATGATCGCACAGCGCATCAAAGTCGCGGCGCAGGAATTTGCCCAGCAGCGCGAGCATGTACACCGTGCCGACGGAGTAGGCGATGATGTTGAGCGTCAGCAGATCGGACACGCCGAACACCAGCACCGCTACAAGGCTCGGTATGCCGATAACGTGCACCGGCAGGTATGCGAGCGCCGCTATATACTCTTTCTTTGTGAGGCTGCTGGTGAATTGCAGCCCGCTTTTTTCAGGCATGTTATGCCCTCGCTTTCTTTTGCAGCTCGAAGAGGAGATTCATCGCTTCGAGCGGGGTGAGAGTGTTCACGTCTGTGCGCAGCAGGATATCGCGCACCTCGTCCGCGCCGACATCGGCCAGACTTATCTGGTCGTCCGCAGCCTTGGGCGTGACGGCGGGGCCTATCCCGCTCGATTCCAGCTCCTTGAGGTAGCCCTTGGCCTTGCTTATCACGCTGTCAGGCAGACCCGCGAGCTTTGCGACCTCAATGCCGTAGCTGTCATCCGCCGCGCCGCGCACTATCTTGCGCAGGAACACCAGCGTTCCGCCCTGCTTCTTGGCCGTGATGTTATAGTTTCTCACGCCGCCGAGCTCGCCCTCGAGCGCGGACAGCTCGTGATAATGCGTCGCGAACATCGTCTTCGCGCCGAGCCTGCGCTTGTCTGCGCAGTATTCCAGCACCGCGCGGGCGATAGCCATGCCGTCGAAGGTCGAGGTGCCGCGGCCTATCTCGTCGAGGATGAGCAGTGACGAGGCCGTCGCGTGCTTGAGTATTCCGGCCATCTCGTTCATCTCCACCATGAAGGTGGACTGGCCGGAGGCCAGGTCGTCCGACGCGCCGATCCTTGTGAACACGCGGTCAACAACGCCGATGGTTGCGCTCTTTGCCGGAACAAAGGAGCCCATCTGCGCCATGAGAACTATGAGCGCCGTCTGGCGCATGTAGGTCGATTTACCGGCCATGTTCGGCCCCGTGACGATCGCGCAGCGGTCGTCGGAGTCGTTCAGGAAGGTGTCGTTCGGGACGAACAGCACATCCTTGAGCGTCTGCTCAACAACGGGATGCCGACCTTCGATTATGTGCAGCTCCTTCGAGGTATCGACCTCCGGCATCGTGTAGTTGTTCCGCACCGCGACCTCGGCCAGCGAGCACAGCGCATCCAGCCGCGCGACGCGGTCGGCGGCCTCCTTGACGCGGTCAACATTTGCTGCGACCATGTCGCGTATCTCGCAGAAGTAGCGGTATTCGAGGTCGTTTATCCTGTCCTTCGCTGTCAGGAGCGTGTTTTCAAGCTCCTTCAGCTCCTGGGTGAAATAGCGCTCGTTCGAGACAAGCGTTTGCTTGCGTATGTAGTCGGCGGGGACGTTTTCAAGCCCCGCGGATTTCGGCACGTCAATATAGTAGCCGAACACCTTGTTGTAGCCGACCTTGAGCTTCTTTATGCCCGTGCGCTGGCGCTCACGCTGCTCCAGCTCCGTGACCATCTGGGTGCCGTTGTCGCGGATGTTGCGCAGCTTATCGACCTCTTCGGAGTAGCCCTCGCGCAGTATCCCACCCTCGCGGACGGAAAACGGCGGCTCGTCGCATATTGCGCGGTCTATCTGGGCACGGATATCGTCCAGCGCGTCCATCGCGCAGATGTCACGCAATTCAAGGCTCTTGAAGCCCGCGAGCAGCTCTTTGAGCCGCGGCAGCTGTCCCGCGCAGTTTGCGAGCATGCGCAGGTCGCGCCCGCCGGCCGTACCATAGACGCAGCGCGCGGCAAGGCGCTCCATGTCGCTTATCTCGCGCATCACGAGCGTCAGTTCCGAGCGGTCCACCGTGTCGTTATACAGCTCGCTCACCGCCGTGAGCCGCCGCTTTATCGCGACGACGGACAGCAGCGGCCGCTCGACCCATGAGCGCAGCAACCGCCCGCCCATCGGGGTTTTGGTCTTGTCTAGCACCCACAGCAGAGAGCCGCGCTTTTCGCCGCTGCGCAGAGTTTCGGTTAGCTCGAGATTGCGCCGTGTCGTCCAGTCAAGCTCCATGTAGCGCCCGCTGTAAAATATGTCGAGGCGGTTTATGTGGCTGAGGTCAAATTTCTGCGTCTCGATTATGTAGGCCAGCAGCGCGCCCACGGCGCATACCGCCGCGCTCTCGCCGCCGAGACCGGCCTTGTCCACATCCTCGAAGCCGAACTGGCGGCATACCAGCTCCGCCGCCTGAAGATACTCAAATTTATCGCCGCCATGCTCCGGCATCGCGCCGAGCTTGGAGCTTACAAACTCCGTTATCGCGGAGTTCTCCTCAGCGCCCATCGACAGCACTACCTCGCGCGGCGTGAAGCGGCCGAGCTCGTTTATAACGTGGCTCACCGCGTCTCCGTCGAAGCCCGCGCAGCAGAATTCGCCGGTCGAAACGTCGCAGAACGAGACTCCGGCGTGGCCGTTGTTGAGATACACGGCGGAGATGTAGTTGCTGCGGTGCTCGTCGAGCATGGAGCTTTCGGTCACGGTGCCGGGCGTGATTATGCGTATCACGTCGCGCTGGACAAGCCCCTTTGCGAGTGCGGGATCCTCCGTCTGCTCGCAGATGGCGACCTTGTAGCCCTTGGCGATGAGGCGGGCGATATATGTCTCTGCGCTGTGGTAGGGTATGCCGCACATCGGCGTACGCTCGTCGGGGTTCTCGACCGAGCGGTCGCGTGTTGTAAGCGCGAGGTCGAGCAGTTTCGAGGCGAGGCGCGCGTCGTCGTCGAACATCTCATAGAAGTCGCCGAGGCGGAAGAACAGCAGGCAATCCTGATACTGCTGCTTTATTTCGTAATACTGCCGCTTCATCGGCGTCAATTCAGCCATAATTATCCCTTCTCTATCTCTCCGTACAGCGCCCAAGTGTTGCTGGAGACTATTTTTACGTTTACAAACTGCCCGATCAGGCTCTTGTCGCCGTGCAGATGCACGAGGCGGCCGCCGTTTGTGCGGGAGGAGAGGTTATATTCCTCACGGCCGGTCTCGCCGTCAACGAGCACGCGCACGGTTTTACCCTCATACTCCTTGTGCTTCTCGCCGGAGATGCGGTTGGACACATCCATGAGCCGGTCGAAATGCTTCTGCTTGTCGGCACGGGTGTAGGGGTCGGGCATAGAGGCCGCCGGAGTGCCGACGCGCTTGGAGTAGATGAAGGTGAACATCGCGTCAAAGCGCACCTCCTCGCAGAGGCTTATCGTGTCCTCAAATTCCTCCTCCGTCTCGTTCGGGAAGCCGACTATGATGTCGGTGGTGATGACGAGATCCGGCATATAGCTTCGCGCGAGGGCAACCTGCGAGAGATATTTCTCGCGCGTGTAATTGCGGTTCATCATCTTGAGTATGTGGTCATTGCCGGACTGCACGGGCAGGTGGATATGATGTGCGCATTTCTCGCACTCGGCCATGGTCTTGAAGAGCTTCTCCGTTGCGTCCTTGGGGTGGCTCGTCATGAAGCGGAGGATGAAGTCGCCGGGGATGTCGTTTATCATGCGCAGCAGGTCGGAGAAATCGGTCTTGCTGTCAAGATCCTTGCCATAGGAGTTGACGTTCTGGCCGAGCAGCGTGATGTCCTTGTAGCCCTCGGCGACAAGCTGCCGCGCCTCGGCGACGACATCCTCAGGAAGTCTCGAACGCTCACGGCCGCGGACATAGGGGACGACGCAGTAGGTGCAGAAGTTGTTGCAGCCGTACATTATCGACAGCCACGCCTTTACGCTGCCGTCACGCCGCAGGGGGATGCCCTCGACGACTGTGCCGTTGCTCTTCGCCGTCGCGAATACGCGCTTGTGCCTAGTCATGACCTGCTGCAGCAGCTCCGGAAAGCGCCACAGCTCATGCGGGCCGAATACGAGATCGACAACCGGATAGGATTTTTTTATTTTTTCAGCCATGTGCTCCTGCTGCACCATGCAGCCGCAGACGGCGATTATCTGGTTGGGGTTATTCTTCTTTGTGTGGTTCAGCGCGCCGACGTTGCCGAGAACGCGCATCTCGGCGTGCTCGCGCACGGCGCAGGTGTTGACGACGATGACGTCGGCCTGAAATTCGTCCTGCGTGAAGCCGTAGCCCATCTCGGCGAGATAGCCGCGCAGCTTCTCGCTGTCAGCCTCGTTCTGCTGGCAGCCGTAGGTGTCCACCATCGCGAGCGGGCGCTTGCCGTCGGCGGTCACGGTCTCGAAAATTTCGGCGCAGATGTCCTCCTGCTGCTTTATCCTGCTTATATCTATAGTCTCTCTCATGTCATATCCTCTGTTAAGATAGTTTTTCATTTTATATTAACATAAAAGCTATGGAACTTTCAACCGAAATCGTGTATAATATCTCTGCTTCTGAAGCCGCGCTTTTTCCGCGCGCGGCAAAGAAGCGCATTGAGGCTTTTAAGGAGAAACCATATGCCTGTCATAAACGTACTTCAGCCACATGTGGCTGATATGATCGCTGCCGGCGAGGTGGTCGAGCGTCCGGCTTCCGTCATCAAGGAGCTGGTCGAGAACTCGCTCGACGCTGGGGCGAAGAATATAACCGTCGAGATCCGCGGCGGGGGCGCGACCTATATCCGCGTCACGGACGACGGCTGCGGCATGGCGCCGGAGGACGCGGGCGTCGCATTCCTGCGGCACGCCACCTCGAAGCTGCATGACGAGAAGGGGCTGGAGGCCATATCGACGATGGGCTTCCGCGGCGAGGCTCTCGCGGCGATATCCGCCGTGTCGAAGATCGAGCTGAGCACCCGCCGCCGCGGCGATGCGAGCGGTACCAGAGTTGTGCTGGAGGCCGGTGACATTCAGGAGATGTTTGCCGCAGGCTGCCCGGACGGGACGACGATGACCGTGCGCGACCTGTTCTATAACACCCCCGCGCGGCTGAAATTCCTGAAGAGCGACCGCAGCGAGGCATCCGCCTGCCAACTTGCGGCGCTGCGCTGCGCGCTTGGGCATCCGGAGGTGTCGATACGTTTTATAAAGGACAGAAACGAAGAATTCTTCACCCCCGGCGACGGGAAACAGGAGTCCTGCGTCTACTCACTTATGGGGCGCGACATGGCGACGCAGATGCTCCGCTGCACGGGCGAGAATAACGGCATCCGCGTGACGGGCTTCGTCTCCTCCCCAGCCTACGGCAAGGGCAACCGCAGTGCGCAGTTTTTTTTCTGCAACGGCAGATTTATAAAATCGCAGCTTCTGCAGGCCGCCGTGGAGCAGGCGTATAAAAATACGCTGCTCACCGGACGCTATCCCGCCTGCGCGCTGTATATAGAGCTGGGCTACGGCAGCGTGGACGTCAATGTCCATCCGGCCAAGACAGAGGTCAAGTTCTCCGAAGAGCGCAAGGTCTTTGACGCGGTACACTACGCGGTGCTGTCCGCACTCGCGGGAGAACGGCAGACGGCGGAAATAAAGCTCTCGGAATCGACGAAGAAGGCCGTCGGCGCGAAGCCTGATTTCTATCAGAGCATGAGCGCCGAGACGTTCCGCGAGGGCGGATATGCCGCGCCGAAGCCTGTGCAGCCCCAGCCCGCCGCGGCGGCGACGGCGGTGTCCGCCCTGCGCCCGCCCGTGAGCGCGGCAAGACCCGTCCAGCCGGTGCAAATGTCGCTTCGCGCGGAGCCTGCGGAGTATGAGACGGAGCCGAAGCCGGAAAACAGCCGCATTTTGCCGGAAAAACCCGAAAAAAGCGAGACTGTGCCTGTGTTTTCGCAGGATATGCCGGCCAAGGCTGTTGAAAAACCTGTTCAAAATGTTGAAAGTCGCCCCATCCCCGACCACAAGATAGTGGGTGAGGCGCTCAAGACCTATATAATCGTCGAGCAGGACGACAAGCTGATACTTATCGATAAGCATGCCGCGCACGAGCGCATGATCTTCGACCGGCTGAAGGCGCAGGAGCGCGAGATCATGGCGCAGAACCTGCTCATCCCCGTGACGATACGCCCCAACGGCGACGACATGGACGCGATAACCGAGAACGCTGCGCTTTTGTATGAGCTGGGCTTCGAGATAGAGCCGTTCGGCGAGCGGGAGCTGATAGTCCGCGCCGTGCCCGCCGATATGGACGCGGGGGACGTCCCCGCTGCCATCGAGGAGATATGCGAGAAGCTGCGCCGCGGCAAATGCCCGGATGCGCAGAGCGCGCGCGACGAGATACTGCACACCGTCGCCTGCAAGGCCGCGATAAAGGCCGGCTGGGATACACACCCGAAGGAGCTTGAGGCTGTGGTGGACGCGGTGATATCCGGTCAGGTGCGCTATTGCCCGCACGGCCGCCCTGTATCCGTCACGCTCACGCACAAGGAGCTTGACAAGCAGTTCAAGCGCATAGTCTGAGGGCGGCGATGGCAGAGAAGATCATCGTTGTCGCGGGGCCGACCGCATCGGGCAAGACCCGCCTCGGCATCGCGCTTGCGCAGGAGCTCGGCGGGGAGATAGTCTCGGCCGACTCCATGCAGATATACCGCCGCATGGACATCGGCACCGCCAAGGCCACCGCCGCCGAGCAGGCCGCCGTGCCGCACCACATGATAGATGTGGCGGAGCCGTGGGAGAATTACTCCGTGGCGCGCTATGTCGAAGAGGCGTCGCGCTGCTGCGAGGATATAATCTCCCGCGGGAAGCTCCCCGTGGTCGTCGGCGGCACGGGGCTGTATATCGATTCCCTGATATCCGGCCGCGACTTTGCCGCGAACGACGGGGACGAAAAGCTCCGCGAGGAGCTGCTGGCGGAGTATGACCGCGTCGGCGGCGAGGAAATGCTGCGCAGGCTGCGGGAATTTGACCCCGAGCGCGCCGCGAAGCTCCCCGCCGGAGACAAGCGACGCATCGTCCGCGCGATAGAAATATATAAGCTCACCGGCATGACCATTACCAAGCATGACGCGCGCACCCGCGCCATGCCCCCGCGCTATGACGCGGCGCAGATAATTCTCGGCTACGCCGACCGCGCGGCGCTCTACGCCCGTATCGACCGGCGCGTGGACGAGATGGTCGCCGAGGGGCTGTTTGAAGAGGTGCAGGGGCTGCTCGACTCCGGACTTTCGGAGCAGTGCACGGCTATGCAGGCCATCGGCTATAAAGAACCCGCCATGGCGCTGCGCGGCGAGATAAGCCGCGGCGAGGCCGTGGAGCTTATCAAGCTCGGCAGCCGCCGCTATGCCAAGCGCCAGATGACATGGTTCCGCAGAACGAAGAACGCGCTGCGGATAGACTGGGATGAAAATCCCAATTTTGAAGCCGCCCGACGGCTTTCGACCGCATTTTTGCACGACTCCGGTATATTATAAATACCGCATTACGAGGCGGGAAAAAATAATATGCCCGTCCGAGAAAAAGGAGTTGGCCAAAATGCAGAAAACGCAGAATCTCCAAGACATCTTTTTGAATCAGGCGCGGCGCGACAAGAGCGTCGTCACAATGTTCCTCATGAACGGCTTCCAGCTTCACGGTATCGTGCGCGGATACGACAGCTTCACCGTGATCCTCGACTCCGACGGCAAGCAGCAGCTTATTTATAAGCACGCGATATCTACCGTCGTGCCGCCGAAGCCGATCGATCTGGAGCTGGATACATAAGGTGAGAAAAACGGGGCAGTCATACCTGCTGCGTTTTGCCGCCGTGGCGGTGTTCCTCGCCGTCTGCGCCTACGCCGCCGCGTGGCTCGTGAACGGGCTTGGCGGCGGGGTGCGCAAGGCGACGGTTCACGGCTGCGAGATCACGGAGAGCGCGGCGATAGAAGGCGTCGCCGTGCGGACGGAGGAGCCGCTGACCGTGCCTGCCGGAATTGCGGACGGGGCGCGAGTCCCTGCGGGGGCGGACGGTTTTGCCAGACCCGCAGTCTGCTTCTTGCAGGCCGACGGATATGAGTACCTCACGCCGGACATGCTCGACGGGCTGACGGTGGAGTCTCTCCGAGACATCCTCGCCGCCGAGCCTGAAAAGTCGCTCTCCGGCGGGCGCGCCGTGTACGGCTTCGCGTGGTATTTCGCGGCGCTCGCGGATGACGGCGCTCCGCTGCACGAGGGCGGCAGCTGCGAGATATTGTTCGACGGCTTTGAAAAGAGCACTGCCGCCGAGATAATCTCCGTCAGCGCCGCCGAAAACGGGCAGCGCGCGCTGCTTCTGCGGCTGACGGCGAGTTCGCCCGAATATCTGAGCCTGCGCCGAAGCGGCGCGGAGATAATCTTTTCCCGATACAGCGGTCTGGAGCTGCCGCTGGAAGCCGTGCATACCGACGGCGAGAGGAACGATTTCGTTTATATCTCCACTGCGGGGATCGTCAGATCGCTGGATGTGGATATAATATATACAGATAAGGCCGGAGGCTTCTGCCTCGCCGCGCAGGATGCAAGCTTTGACGCGCTGCGCGAGGGAAACACAGTCATTGTCTCTGGAAAAGATATATACGAAGGAAAGGTACTGGGCTGATGGATATAGCCGAAAACGTGGCGATCGTGCGCTCCCGCATCGCCGAAGCCGCTCTTGCCGCGGGGCGCAGACCGGAGGATATCCGGCTCGTCGCGGCAACGAAGATGAATGACGCCGCAAGGGTCCAACAGGCGATAAAGGCCGGAGTTGAGATATGCGGCGAAAACAGAGTCCAGGAGATGCTGGAAAAGAACGCGCAGGCAGCATATGCCGGCGCGCGGCTGCATTTTATCGGGCACCTCCAGAAGAACAAGGTGAAGCAGGTCGTCGGCACGGCCGCGCTCATCGAGAGCGTCGACAGCGAGGAGCTGATGCGCCTGATCGACCGCTGCGCCGCCTCGAAGGGGATATATCAGGACATCCTGCTTGAGGTGAACATTGGCGGTGAGGCTGCGAAATCGGGCTTCAGACCGGAAGAAATTCCCGCGGCACTGGCCGCCGCGGCGCAATTTGACCATATTATGGTGCGCGGCCTTATGGCAATTCCACCAAAATGCAGCCGCGCGGAAGAAAATATCCCTTATTTTTGCAGTATGCAAAAGCTTTTTGTTGACAATGGCGAAAAAAAATACGATAATGTACTTATGGATTTTCTGTCTATGGGTATGAGCGCGGATTATACCGCGGCCATAGCCTGTGGCTCTAACATGGTCCGCGTGGGGACGGCTATTTTCGGCGCCCGTAATTATGGACCGATAAACAGCAATAATTCCGGAGGCAGCGATGGGACTCTTTGATGAATTGAAAAAGCTTACTCAACCGCAGGATGACGACAGCGACTTTTTTGAAGGCGCGGACGAAAGCTTCAAGCCCGCACCCGCGGCGGCAAGCTCCGCGCAGCTCCAGTTTGAGAGCACCTTCGGCGAGGAGCCGTCCTCCAATCCGGAGCCTGCCCGCCGTCCGGCGAAGGCACAGGGCGAGGGCGGGAGCCTGTTCGGCAATCTCGGCGTGAAGAAGGCCGCGAAGCCGCGCACCCAGCGCGAGCGGCTCGTGAACTTCGGCGGCAGCGAGACGCAGGTCATCCTCTTCAATCCCAAGACCTTTGAGGAGGCGGGGGAACTGGTCAATCACCTCAATCAGAGCCGTTCCGTGGTGATGACGCTGGAGGGCGTGCCGAACGACAATGCACGCCGCCTGCTTGACTTTTTGTCCGGCATAACCTTTGCCCTGCAGGGAAAAATAACCCCGATCTCCGCAAAGACATATTTCGTCTCCCCGCAGAACGTCGATCTGCTCAATTCACAGAGCGAGCAGCCGGTGAGCGACGAGCAGTATTTTTGAGAAACAAACACGCATTGAAAGGTGGATAAAGATATGATTACCGCTCAGGACATTCGTGAAAAGACTTTTGAAAAGGCACGCTTCAGCGGCTATGACATGGCCTCCGTTGACGATTTTCTGGAGGAGCTGGCGGAGGATGTTACCGCAACTCAGAAGGAGAACGCCGTTCTCAAGAGCAAGATGAAGGTTCTTGTGGACAAGATCGAAGAGTACCGCGCCAATGAGGACGCGCTGAACATGGCGGTTCTCTCCGCCCAGAAGCTTGCCGTTCAGATAGAGAACGACGCGCGCGCCCGCGCATCTGCGATGCTGGCCGAGGCCGACAAGCAGGTCAAGGCGAAGGTCGGCTCCATCGCCGAGCAGACCGCCGCGCAGGAGAAGCGTCTGGCGGACGCCAAGGCCGCTACCGCGAAGTTCTTCGACGGCGTACGCGCCCTGTGCAACACCCAGCTCAAGAATATCGACGCCATCAGCAGCGGCATAATCTCCTCTCCGGAGCCCGAAGCCGTTCCCGCGCCCAGAGCCGCAGCGCCTTCTGTAGAGGACGCTGTGCGAAGCATCGAAAATTCCGTGGCACGAATACAGCCGGAGCCTTCCATACAGATAGACATACCCAAGACCGTGGATGCTCCCGCTTCCAAGCCTGCTGTCCAGTTTGACAGCACTCAGCCCTTCACTCTGTAAGTGGGGCTGGGATCGATACGCTGATTCGCGGGGCGAGCGCAGCTGCGCGCGCCCCCTTTGATTTGATATACTACTATATAAATAGGAGACACAAAAATGTCACAGGATTTCAACTCCACTCTTAATCTGCCGAAAACCGACTTTCCCATGCGCGCGGGCCTGCCCA
>ERZ773139.2376-NODE-2376-length-19004-cov-5.122064_pt1 | contig 19004 bp, 9 predicted proteins | sample MGYA00580854_ERZ773139 | MGnify/ENA primary metagenome ERZ773139 (study PRJEB29015, sample SAMEA2737809) | human gut metagenome | biome: human gut; feature: human-associated habitat; material: faeces | place: China | collected 2012 ...
CAGCGGCTTCACCTTCAACGCTGCAGAGAGCACCCTCACCGCTATTATCGCGGGCGACGGCAGCACCAAGCTCGTCCTTAAGTATTCGAGAAACGTCTACACCGCAACCTTCGACGGCGTTGAGTACACAGTCCGCTACGGCGCAGCGCTTCCCGATGTAACTCCTGCCGATAAGACCGGCATGGAATTCGTCGGCTGGGTTGACGCTCAGGGCAACAAGGCTCCCGCCACGATGCCTGCAAACGACCTTGCTCTCACCTCCAAGTGGGAAGCTATCGAATACACCATCACCTATATCGTAAACGGTCAGAAGACTGTTGAGACCTACAAGTACGGCGATACCGTTATCGCTCCCGCAGATCCCGTTGTTGACAAGATGACCTTCACCGGCTGGTCAATGGAGATACCGACGACCATGCCCGCCGAGAATCTTATCATCATCGCTTCCTTCGAGAGCACCGGCACCGTTGACGCTTACACCGTAACCTTCTGGGCGGACGGCGTTGAGTTCCAAAAGACTCTTGTTAAGGTCGGCAGCGAAATCACTCTGCCCACGAATTCTCCCACCAAGGAGTTCTACGTATTCAAGGGCTGGAAGGATGTTCCCGCAGCTATGCCCGCAAACGACATTGATATCTATGCAGAGTTCGAGAGAGTACCCGTAACTCTTATCCCGAAGGCCGGCTCCACCACCGTTATCGACAGAGATAACATGGTCATCTACGGTCTCCAGGAGCGTATGAGCGAGGCTACCTACAACACCTACCTTGACGTTGAGGGCGACGGTCACTTCACCGTTACCGCCACCGCAAACGGCTTCGGTACCGGCACTGTAATTGAGCTTTACGATAATGTTACCGGCCAGCTTCTTGAAACTTACTACGTTGTTATCTTCGGCGACCTTAACGGCGACTCCAGAGTTAACGCGACCGACGTTTCTCTTGCAAACGATGAGGTCCTCTCCGTTACCGGCTGGTCGCTCAAGCAGGTCTATTCAAACGGCGTCCTTGTTGACAACCCGGACTATAAGGTCTATATGACCATGGCTGCGGATCTCAACGGCGACGGCAGAATTGACTCCATCGACACTTCAATCATCAGCAACCGTGCGCTCGCTCTGACCTATATTGATCAGGTAACCGGCAGAGCTACCGAAGCGTAAGGCATATTCCTAACCTTAAAACTCTGCGGGGAGCAATCCCCGCAGAGGATAGCAAATTTGCTTGGATAAACTTAAAGCAGCCGGCACAACTGCTTAAGTTCCGATCTGCTCCTCAGGTCGGCATAATACAAGGAGGAATTCTCTCATGACAAAAATCAAAAGGTTAGTTGCTGTAGCGCTGGCGTTTTTGATGATTTTCGGCTCTATAACGGTTACGGCCTCCGCATGGGACGCAGCGACCGACGACGGCTTTGATCTGAATATCAAAACCAAGATCTTCAGACAGGTCAACGGCACATGGACCGAAACAGAAAAGGTCAAGCGCGGCGAATCGGTAAAGGCAAGAGTATACTTGAATACAACATACTTTGCCAATGCCGGCGAATTGTTGTTCTTCTATAACAACGATTTCTTTGAGGATGCTTATACTTCCAGCATCCAGCCCCTGGCTGTTAATTCCTATTATCAGGCATCGCCATATTCGATCAGCGGCCAGTTCTACGGCTCAAAATCAGCTTCCAAAGTGGCGGACCAGATGGTCAACGCAGGCAGGATAACCGCTGATTTTGCCGCAGCCAACAATTTCTTTATCATCACCTACAGACTTGAGAATTTGAGCCAGCGCTTCACTGATAATCAGTGGTTCTGCGAATTCGACCTCAAGGTTAAGGAAGACGCCTCCGGCACAGGCCGTTTCTTCGCGGTTGAGGAGACGACCCTGACCCCAGATTTTACCTTCGGTAAGATCAACGTCAGTAAGTCACAGTATAACAAGACGGTTATAAGCGCCGTCAGCATGGCGAATTGGAGAGCGAATTACACTTACAGCGATGTTCCCGTAACCCTTTACAACAATTTTGTAAACGTTACCTTTAACGCAAACGGCGGACGCATCGACGGCAAAGAAACTGCCGTTGTCAGCGGCGAAGCCGGTGCAGCGCTTACCGCACCCGTTCCCCAGAAGTTTGCGTCGACCTTCGTCGGCTGGGCTCTCAAGGGCACGACCGACGCTACCACCGTTAACGCTTTCCCGGCAGAGGATACCGAGTATGTCGCCGTTTGGACCAGCAGGTTCACTGGCGATGAGACCGTCGCTTTCAAGACCGAGATATTCAGGCTTGACGAAGCAACGGGCGAGTGGATCTATACCGAGAGAGTTAAACCCGGCGAGAAGGTAAAGGCAAGAATTTATGTAGACACCAACTATTTCACCAACGCCGGTGATATCCTTGTGTTCTACGATAACGCCTTCTTCACTGATGACTATGTTGTCAATCAGTCAAACGATGTGGTATTCAACAGCGATCCCGAAAGCTCCGCGGCGAAAGTCGGCGCGAGCGGTCAGTTCGCAAGGCTGAATAATGCGACGAATTCAATGATTAAGGATATAGTCAGAGAAGGCTATGTTACTCAGGACTTCGTCGACACTCACAACGCTTACACCATGTGGTATAAGTATGAAGTGACCACCGGTAAGAAGCTCAGCGGCGACAAGTGGTTCGCGGAGTTTGACCTTACCGTGCTTGATTCCGCAAGCGGCTGGGGCAACTTCTTCTTCGTTGAGCAGACTGTCCAGACCGAGGATCGTCAGTTTGCATTCGTCAACATCCCCATCAATACCGATGGCGGCCTTGCCGATGATTCTATCGGTATGTATGCTCATACCATCAATATTGAGATAGACGACAAGCATCCTGTCTGCACCTACAGTACCATCACCTTCGATGCTAACGGCGGCGCATTTACGACCGGCTCCGACAGCTTCGTTTATCCCACCGGCGCAGGTATCACCGCCAACATCGGCGACGCAGTTGATGCTTCCCTCGTTCCCGAGGTCAGCAAAGACGGCGCGACCTTCATGGGCTGGGTCGATGCAAGCGTTGAGAATCCCACCGTTGATGATGTTATCGCTATCCCGACTGAGCTCGGCTATGACGATATCACCCTCAAAGCTCTGTGGATCAACAATGTTGACATCACCTTCGTTTATAATGACGGCGTGACTGCCGACGAGACGGTTACCGTCACGGCAGGCGACGCATTCGTTGCCCCCGCAGATCCCACCAAGGAAGGCAATCACTTCGTCGGTTGGACTTCGGATGCAACATTTGAAGAGATCACCGGATTCCCGGCGGTTTACCCGACCGAGGATACCACTTATTACGCAGTATTCTCCACCGCTACCTATGATACCCGTTATTATGTTTCGGCAGCGGATAAGACGGGCTTTGAGTTCGTCGGCAGCGTGAATTCAGAGTACGGCAGCGCTATCGTTGCCACTCCTCCCGCATATGTCGTCCCCGAGGGCTATAAGCTGTCACCCGCATATACGGATATCTCGCTCACCACTCTGCTCCCGGAGGGTGCTACCGTTCCCGCTCATACCGTCAAGCTTTACTTCGGCCTTATTGCCGAGACCTACGACGTAATCTTTGATGCTAACGGCGGCGCATTTGCCGACGGCTCTGTCACAAAGAATGTCGCTACTCAGTTTGACACCATGGTCGTTGCTCCCGAGGCTCCCACCAAGGAAGGCTGCGACTTCGCAGGATGGACTCCCGACCTCGGCTATCTTGATACCGCCGAGACCGTGACCTACTATGCGACCTGGACTCCCAAGACCTATGACGCCGTATTCTATTCGGACGGTGTGGTTTACGATACCATCCCCACCGAGTTCGGCACTGAGATCGACGAGCCCGCTCCGCCCGAAAAAGAGGGCTACACCTTTGTTGGCTGGACTCCGGCACTGCCCGACACCATGCCCGCAGAGAACGTAAGATTCGACGCAGTCTTTGAGGCTAACACCTATAAGGCTACATTCTATAAGTCAGAGGAAGATAAGGCAGCCGGCACCGTCTATGACGAGTCCGAGGTTAAGTTCGGCGAGACGATAACCACTCCCGACGATCCCACCAAGGAAGGCTACATCTTCAGCGGCTGGACTCCTTCCGTTCCCTCTGCAATGCCCGCAAGCGACCTTGAGTTTGTTGCTACCTGGTCACCCAGAAGCGATACTCCCTATAAGGTTGAGATCTATGAGATGGATACCACGGGTAACTACAGCGAGACTCCCAAGACCGTCAGCAACAAGACAGGCATCACCGATTCTACGGTAACTGCCGATACCACCGTTCTTGACGGCTTCTATGTCGACACCGATAACAGTGTCCTTACCGGCACTGTTGCGGCTGACGGCTCCACCGTCCTCAAGGTTTACTACGCGAGGAACCAGTATAACATCACTTTCGACGGAAATGGCGGTAAGGTCAATGGCGATGACAGCGTCGAGCTTAAGTTCTATCACGGCGCTATAGTCACTGCTCCCGCTGACGCAGTCAGAGAGGGTTATACCTTCGCCGGATGGAATCCGACGGTTGCTACCGTTGCTACCGCTGATGCGGTTTATACGGCACAGTGGAATGTTAACAGATATGACGTCATCTATATGGCTGACGGCGTAGAGTTTACAAGAGATTCCTTCGACTACGGCACCAAGCCTACTCCTACCGGCGACAAGCCCAGTAAGGTCGGCTACACCTTCATCGCCTGGGATGCCGAGCTTCCCGAGACCATGCCCGCTAACGACATCGTGCTTAACGCAGTGTTTAAAGCGGATACGTTTGACGCAAGATTCTATCTTCTTGCCGATAAGAGCGATGATCCCATTTACAAAGTGATCCCGACTAAGTTCGACGATCCGATAGCCACCCCCGACGGCACACCCACTAAGGTCGGTTACACCTTTGAAGGCTGGTCGCTTGACGGCGAGACCGTTCTTGACAATCTCGGCATCATGGACAGCATCGAGGGTAAGGACTTCATCGCAGTCTGGAAGGCTGCCAATGTCAGCTATCTTGTCAAGGTCTACATGATGGATGTTGACGGCAATTATCCCGACACTCCGAGCAGGACTCAGATGGGTGAGGCTATCAACGGCACTGAAGTTACCATTACTCCTGAGGCCATTGAGCACTTCACCGTTGACACTGAGAAGTCGGTCCTCACCACCACCATACTTCCCTACGGCACTGAGTTTGCTGTTTACTACAGCCGTAACGAGTATGCCCTCACTACCGTAGTTGACGGTGTTTCCAATACCGAGAGCTACTATTATGAGGCACCCGTTACCGCTCCCGCCGATCCCGTTAAGGAAGGCTACACCTTCTCACACTGGGCGGCAACTCCCGACGGCGCAGACACTGTTACCATCCCCGCAACTCTTACCGAGGATCTTACCGTTTACGCTGTGTTCACCAAGAACACCTATAAGGTAACTTATATTGACGGCGAAGACAAGACGGAATACGACGCAGTCGACTTCGGCGATGCGATCCCCGTTCCCGCCAATCCGTCAAAGGTCGGCTATCTGTTCCTCGGTTGGAAAGACGCCGACGGCAAGAAGCCTTCTGATTACGGCGTAATGCCCGCCAAGGATCTTGAGTTCACCGCAGAGTGGCAGCCCAATACCGATATCGGCTATACCCTTGAGGTATACGAGATGGGCACCGACGGCACTTATCCCACCACCCCGACCTCCGTATTTGAATTCAATGACGGCGTTGTCGGCGAGATAAGAGCTCCCAAGGTCACCGTACCCACCGGCTTCACTCTTGATACCGCTAAGAGCACGCTCTCAGGCGTTATCAGTGTTGATCCCACTCTCGTTCTTAAGGCATATCTGAGCAGAAATCAGTATAAGCTCACCTACATCAATGATGGCGAAGAGTATCATTCAGAGGATGTTTACTACGGCCAGACCATAAACGCTGTTACGCCGCCCACCAAGGAAGGCTACAGCTTCGACGGTTGGGATCCGCAGCTTCCGGCGGTCATGCCCGCAAACGATGTGACCGTTACCGCTAAGTGGTCAAAGAATAAATATCCCGCAAACTTCGACGCCGGCGAGGGCGCATTCCCGAACGGCGAGAAGAGCGAGACCGTGAATGTTCCTTACGGTGAGAAGATAACCGCTCCCGAGACCGAGCCCACCAGAGAGGGCTATGAGTTCAAGGGCTGGGCCGATCCCGCCGCTCCCGATACCGTTATCACCGATTTCGGCAATATCGGCACCGACGGCGCTGACTTCGTAGCGGTTTGGGAGGCTTCACAGTATACCGTGACCTTCTACAGCTACATGGTTGACCCGCACACTGATATCACCGCAAGCACTCCGAAATTCACCTATGATGAGAAGGAGAACGTCCCCTACGGCAGCACTGTTGAGTTCCCCGCAGATCCGTCGATCGATTACTTCGTATTCACCGGCTGGGTCGACGAGGACGGCAACGCTGTTGAGCCCGGCATCACGATGCCCGCTCACGACCTCAAGATCTACGCCACCTTCAAGAGAATAGTTGTCAAGCTTGTCCCGAAGGCAGGTTCGACCACTATCGTTGAGAGAGACGGCGCTATCGAGAAGCTCGCCGATAACAGCGTAACTCCCGACAGAGTATATCCCGCTACTGAGGGCGATTTCAGCGAGTGGTTCATCTACGGCCTCAAGACCAGGCTGACCGAGGAAGTGCTTCGTGATCAGTTCATCGACGTTCTCGGCGACGGCAGGATCGAGATCACCGCCGGCAACCCCGGCACCTCGAACTACACCGGCACCGGCACTAAGGTTGAGGTTTATGATAACGTCACCAACGAGCTTGTTGAGACCTTCTACATCATTATCTACGGCGATCTTAACGGCGACTCGCTCGTTAACGCCACCGACGTCTCCATCGCTTCTGATGAATCTCTCCAGATAACTCGCTGGAGCAAGAAGGGCGACACCTACATGTCTTACAGATTCAAGGCCGCCAACATCAAGAAGGATAACTACATCAATGCTACGGATGTCTCGCTCATCAGCGACCATTCAATAGTCATCGGCGTTATCAATCAGGAGACCGGCCTTATCGAGTACGAATAATCCCGATTTCACAGTTTCTGAGCCCCCTGCCTCGGCAGGGGGCTCTTTCTGCATACAAAAAAGGCACCGTGCATGAACACGGTGCCTTGTCTTTGGCTTATTATTCTTCAAATATTGCCTTTTTGTATTTTGCGAGCAGCTCGGCGGCGAGCTTTAAGGTGTCGGCGTCGGTCGGCGGCTCGGGATTGGTCGTTGAGAGCCATTTTTTCTCGAAATCCGCATAGTTTTTGTAGAACTGACTGCCGCGGTAGATGTTGCGCTCGTCAACCTGCTTGCGGGTGGTGGTGGAGAATCTTGAGCCGCGCCTCGGGAATTCATAGGCAAGGCGCTCAAAGAAGCTCTGCCAGCGCTTGACATAATATGTGCCTATGAGCCCGCCCCATTCCTTGCAGGCGTAGTCATAGTTGACGGTGCTGTTTATCGGCCCCCAAAGGGTTATCTGAGTGAGCAGATTTAGCTCAAAATTCTGCTTATCCTTGTCGCTGACAGCGGCAACGGAGGCCTCTTTAAGATGCTCGTGCAGCGTCAGCTCGGGCACTGTCTGGAGCAGCTCGTCCAGCTCGCAGCATACCTTGAGGAAGCTGTTTGACGAGCGCTCAAAGGCGTTGACGTCCTTATTGTTGAAGCCGTACATCGCCCGTCTGTAAAGGGCGGCGGCGTGATTGCTGAGCACCTGCCTTGTTATGTCGCAAACGTCGTATACATAGCCGTCCTTTGACGCGCTTGATGAGCCGAGCAGCGCTTCGGCGGCGGCAAAGAGAGTTTTGTTGCTGTAATAAGGCTCGAGCGTGTCGCCGGGGGCGGAATGCCTAAGGTCGGTGGCGGGCCTTGAGCATATCACCGAGCCGGGCTCTTTGCCGTCCGGGCTTGCGCCGTAGCAGCTCTCCGCAAGCAGGGCGGCGGCGTCGGCAAGGCATTTTTCACGGCTGCCGTAGCGGCGATAGGCGTAGTCGGCGAGCCATTTGTCAAGGTCGATCGCTTCGCTCTCGGTCAGCATCTCAAAGGCAAGGTCATAGTAAAGCGGGTTTTGATTAAGTCCTTCGGTGAAGATGCCCGTGCCGCAGCAATTCTCGGCGTTCACAAGCGAATACGGGTTTGCGGCGAGGGCGCGGATATCGCCGTGCAGCGAATTCCTGTCGCCGTGGCTGTGGACTGTGCCGAGAATGAAATCATGCCCCCAAAATTCCTCGGTCTCGCCATTCATAGAGGAATCGGAGTCGATTATGAGCAGTCTGCCGTGGGGCACGGATCTGACGACCTGCTCCCTGACGGAGCTGCTTCGCATGACCCAAACAGATTCGGGGTCGAAATCCTTGAGTATGGTGTCAAAGGCTCTGCCTATCTTCCAAAGCCTGTCGTTCTTGATGTTTTTAGGCAGCGGCTCGGTCTCGTGGAAGAGGTCGCAGGCATAGTAGTGATGGGCGCCGAAAAGCTGACGCTGTTTCTCGAGAAAAGCGAATGCGAGCTTCTTGAATACGGGGTCGGTCGGCTCAAGTCTGAACGAAAACGGGAAGTTGCGCCACGACGGCACCATGCGGAGCTTTGCGCTGCCGAATAATTTGGTTATCGACTGCGGCACATAGCCCGCAAAAGCCTGCTGCACCGGCGTCATGCCGAGCTCCAGCTCACGCTCGATGATCTTTTTGCCAAGCTCAAGGCGGCTCTCGATATATTTAACGTCCGTCAGGCTGAAATAGCCCACAAGGCAGCCAGTCAACTGCCACGGCCAAAAGGCGGGACCGGAGAGATACTCAAGCGCGCCGGTCTCGCTGTAGGTGAGGCTCCTCATCGTGTAATACCACACGGCCTCGCTGCCCACGACGCTCAGCGGCAGATTGACGCCGTTCATCGCCATGAAGTCTATCTCACGCTCCCAATCCTCCCACTGCCAGAAGGCGCAGGAGTAGCCGAGGGCTTCATAGCTCATGCAGGCGCGCTTTTTTTGCTTCACGGTCTTTTGAATTTTACCGTCGAAAAGGGGAGCGCTTGAGACGTTGATGCGCCTGTTGCCGCAGCGGGAGAGATTGACTCCGCAATATTTTCTGAGATAGGCATAGTAGCCCATTGCTTGACTTATCTTGCAGTTGCCGCAGATAACTATTTTATCGTTTTCGCAAAACACCTCATAATGATCGGAGCCGTTGACGCTGTCGCATTCGCGCATTTCAAAGGCGTCGGCAATGTCAGGGGTGTTTCTGAGAATCAGTTCTTTCATTTCAGCTCTCCGTTCGTGAAAGTTATACTACTACAGTATATATCAAAAATTCCGTCTTGGCAAGTTTTTTTGCGATTTAGGGCAGCGGAGATAAATTAAAAGTAAAAAAATCGTTAATTTGCAAAATAACGCTTTACACCCGCGCCAAAATAAAGTAAAATATATACTGAAAATTTATAATTTTTAAAGGCGGTGTTTTTGTGCAACCGATTTATAAAAGAATCCTGCTCAAGCTCAGCGGCGAGGTGCTCGCCGGCGATAAAGGCCACGGCTTTGACTTCGACACCATCGGTGCGGTCTGCTCCGCAGTCAAGAAACTCAATGAAATGGGCGTCGAGGTCGGCCTCGTTGTCGGCGGCGGCAACTTCTGGAGAGGGCGCTCCGGCGGCAATATGGATAGGACCCGTGCCGACCATATCGGTATGCTCGCTACAGTCATGAATTCCCTTGCCCTTGCCGATTCTCTCGAGCAGCTCGGCGTGACGGTCAGGGTGCAGAGCGCCATTGAGATGCGCCAGATAGCCGAGACATACATCCGCAACAGAGCCGTCCGCCACCTTGAGAAAGGCAGAGTGGTCATCTTTGCGAGCGGAACGGGCAACCCCTTCTTCTCGACCGACACCTGCGCTGCGCTCAGAGCGGCCGAGATAAAGGCAAACGTCATTCTCAAAGCCACCAATGTGGACGGCGTGTTTGACAAGGACCCCAATAAATACCCCGACGCCGTCAAATACGACGTTGTTACCCACAGCGAAGTGCTTGAGAAGGATCTCAAAGTCATGGATTCAACGGCAGCGTCTCTTTGCCGTGACAATAATATCCCCATCCTCGTTTTCAACCTCAGCGACCCCGAAAACATAATCAGAGCGGTGCTGGGCGAAAATGTGGGTACATTAGTTAAGGAGGGCTAATTAAATGGAAAAAGTTTTTGCAATGGTCGAGGAAAAAATGGGTAAGACCGTCAGCGTGCTCAGCGCTGAATTCGCTTCAATAAGAGCGGGCAGAGCCAACAGCGCCGTGCTCGATAAGATCAAGGTCGATTATTACGGCACCCCCACCCCCATCAATCAGATGGCGGCCGTCTCCGTTGCCGAGGCGAGGATACTCACCATCCAGCCTTGGGATGTTTCCACCCTACACCCCATCGAGAAGGCAATCCAGGCCTCCGATATCGGCATCAACCCGCAGAATGACGGCAGGATAATCCGCCTTGTTTTCCCGCAGCTCACCGAGGAGCGCCGCAAGGAGCTTTGCAAGGATGTCAAGAAGCTGGCGGAGGATTCAAGGATAGCCGTTCGCTCCATCAGACGCGACGGCATAGATAAGGTCAAGAAGATGGAGAAGGCCTCCGAGATAACCGAGGATGACCTCAAGATAGCGGAGAAGAAGCTCCAGGATCTGACCGATAAATATATCAAAAATATTGATAAGCTCGCCGACGAAAAAGAGAAAGAGATAATGGCGATCTGATCGCAATTCAGCGGTGCGGCGGAGGATTACCTCCGCTGCGCCGAATTACAGCAGCCGATGATGAATATCATCATCCCTTATCAAAGGAGACAGCTATGGATAAAGAACTGCTCGCAAAGATCGAGCTGCCCCGCCACATCGGCATCATAATGGACGGCAACGGTCGCTGGGCAAAAAAGAGAGGCCTGCCCCGCAGCGAGGGCCACAAGGCGGGCGCCAACACCTTCAGGCGCATCTGCGATTATGCGGCGGAGCTTGGCATAGAATGCGTGACCTTTTACGCATTCTCCACCGAGAATTGGAAGCGCCCCGCTCAGGAGGTTGCCTCTATAATGGATCTGTTCAGAGATTATCTCGACGAAGCCAACGAGCGTGAGGATGAGAATGAACAGAAAGGAATGCGAATACGATATATCGGCGAGCGTGAGGGCCTGCCCGAGGATATCGTCGGCATGATAGAGCTGCTCGAGAGAAACTCGGCAGATAAAAACAAAATCACCGTCAACATTGCCGTCAATTACGGCGGGCGTAACGAAATAGTCAGCGCGGTCAGGCGTCTTGCTGCGAAAGTCGAAGCGGGCGAGCTGAAAGCGCAGGATATAACCGAGAAATCAATAAGCGATAATCTGCTTACGGCAGGGCTGCCCGACCCCGATCTGATAATCAGGCCGAGCGGCGAATATCGTCTTTCAAATTTCCTTATCTGGCAGGCGGCGTACTCTGAATTCTGGTTTTCGGATATTCTTTGGCCGGATTTCACCCCCGACGACCTCGATAAGGCAATTATAGATTACTGCAAGCGCAGCAGGCGCTTCGGCGGTATTTAAGAATAATCTGAATCGAGCGTGAAAAACATGAAAACAAGAATAATCACAGGCGTTACGGCCGCTCTCTTTGCCATCGGCAGCCTTGTTGCTATCGGCTTCGGCTATGTCAGATATATCAGCTTTATAATAGCCGTGCTCTCCGCAATAGCTGTCCACGAGGTCATCACCGTCTCAAAGTGCAAGAATAAGGTCGTCATGGCGGTCACGATGCTGTTTGCTGCGGCATATTCGCCGTTCATCGCCTTTGACCTCGAGAAATATCTCATCATTCCCAAATCGTCAATTCTCATTATTTATATCATTGCTTTGCTGCTGATAATGCTGAAATTCTATGATATCACGCGGTTTGAGCACGTTGCGCTGGCGCTCTTCACTTCGCTCGCCGTGCCCGCTTCGCTGACCACTCTTATTCAGCTCCCGCTGCTGTGCGATGAGAATCCGCAGCTGTTCCAGCGTTCACAGGCGGTGTTTATGCTCCTTTGCGCCATGTATTGCGCGTGGCTCAGCGACACCTTCGCCTACTTCATCGGCAGCAAATTCGGCAAGCACAAGCTCTCGCCCAAGATTAGCCCCAAGAAGTCCATAGAGGGCGCCGTTGCGGGTGTTGTGGGCACTACGGTGTTTGCCGCGGTCACTTTCCTTATCTGCAAGCACTTCTTCTTCACGCTCGATACCATCAAGCTGTGGCAGGTCATTATCGCAACTGTGGTGCTATGCGTGCTCGGTATGTGCGGCGACCTCTCCGCCTCTGTTATTAAGAGGAATTTCGGCGAGAAGGATTTCGGCACTCTCTTCCCGGGTCACGGCGGAGTGCTTGACCGTGTGGACAGCTTCCTTTTCACCATGCCCTCGCTCTATCTCATAGTGGAGGTTGCGGCGGCGTTCGCAAATAAATAAAGTAACTGCGATTATCAAAGGAGATATACAATGACTAAGACCCTTGCCGTTCTCGGCTCAACAGGCTCAATAGGCGTTCAGGCGCTTGAAGTCGCAAGGCTTCAGGGCTTTGAGATAGTTGCGCTGACTTCAAATGTGAGGACGGATATTCTGGAGGGGCAGATCAGAGAATTCTCACCCCGCATGGCGGCCGTTGCGGATGAAAGGGCTGCCGCGGAGCTTAAAATAAAGGTTGCCGACACCTCGACCCGCATCCTCGCCGGCAGGGAGGGCGTCGCCGAGTGCGCCGCCTGCGGTGCGGATACAGTGCTTAACAGCATAGTCGGCATAGCCGGCCTTGAGCCGACCCTCAGAGCGATAGAGGCGGGCAGCACTTTGGCTCTCGCCAACAAGGAGTCGTTCGTTGCGGGCGGCAGGCTCGTGACCGACGCCGCCGAGAACAGGGGAGTGTCGATTCTCCCCGTCGACAGCGAGCATTCGGCAATATTCCAGTCCATGCAGGGCTGCCGTGACAAGCGGCAGATAAAGCGCCTTATTCTGACCGCCTCTGGCGGCCCGTTCTTCGGCAGGAGCCGTGCGGAGCTTGAGAAGGTCACCCCGGAGCAGGCACTTCGCCACCCTAATTGGAGCATGGGCGCAAAAATAACCATCGACTCCGCTACAATGATGAATAAAGGGCTGGAGCTTATCGAGGCTGCGTGGCTCTTCGGCGTCAAGGCGGAGAATATTGATATCCTCGTCCACCGCCAGAGCGTGGTGCATTCGCTCGTCGAATTCGTCGATAACTCCGTCATAGCTCAGCTCGGAGTGCCCGATATGCGTATACCTATCCAATATGCGCTGACCTACCCCGACCGCTTCGTCAGCCCCGTAAGGCAGCTTTCGCTTGAGGAATTCGGCTCGCTGACCTTTGAAAAGCCGGATTATGAAACGTTTTCCTGCATAAACTTATGCAAGAGAGCTTTTGAGATGGGCGGGCTGTATCCTGCGGCGGCGAATGCCGCCAATGAGAAGGCAAACGAGCTTTTCCGCCAGGGCAGGATAGGCTTCCTCGATATTCCCCGCGCGGTGGAGAATTCGCTCGGCATGAGCTTCCCCGAGGGCGGTCACACTCTTGCCGATGTCTTTGAGACGGATTCCCTCGTTCGCAGAGAGACTGAGAGGTTGTATATATGAAAGGTTTAGCTTTGATGTCGGCGGCTCAGATATGGGGCAAGGCGTGGCCGATACTTATCGCCGTGCTGTTCTTCGGGCTGCTGATATTCTTTCACGAGTTGGGGCATTTTACCTTTGCCAAGATATTCAAGGTCAAGGTCAATGAATTTGCCCTGGGCATGGGTCCGACGCTGTTCAAATTCAAAAAAGGCGAGACAAAATATGCCCTCAGGCTCTTCCCGATAGGCGGCTTCGTCAGCATGGAGGGCGAGGATGAGGACAGCGAAAACGAAAACGCATTCTGCAACAAGCCCGCGTGGCAGCGCTTCATAATCGTTGCCGCAGGCGGCCTTATAAATCTGTTCATGGGCGTTATCATCGTTGCGATAATGCTCTCCACCTCCGAATTTGTCGGCACCCCCGTGGTCAATTACTTTGCCGAGAATGCCGTCAGCTCTCAATACGGCTTGCAGGCCAAGGACAGGATACTTGAGATAGACGGCAGGAAGGTCTACTCCGATATGGATGTCGGCTTCCTTATGTCGAGGAGCGACGACGGCGTTTATGATTTCGTAGTCAAGCGTGACGGCAAAAAGGTGGAGCTCAACGGCGTCAAATTCGACACCGTTAAGAAAAATATTGACGGCAAAGAAATGCTGACGATAATCTACGATTTCACGATTGTCGGTGTGAAGCCGGGCTTTGCTTCCGTCGCCAAGAATACGGTGCTCGAATCCGTTTCGCTCTCCCGCATGGTCTGGCTCAGCCTGCTTGACCTTGTGACGGGGCGCTACGGCCTGAGCGATCTCTCGGGCCCGATAGGCACGGTCTCCTACATTGCGGAGGCGGTGCAGGAGGGGCAGGCGGCGACCGATTATTCCACTGTGTTTCTGTTAATGGCGCTCATCGCCGTCAATATAGGCATATTCAATCTGCTCCCGCTTCCGGCGCTCGACGGCGGCAGGTTGCTCTTCATCTTCATCGAGATGATAGCCAAGAAGCCCGTGCCGAGGAAGTATGAGGGCTGGGTGCACGCAGTCGGCTTCGCTCTGCTGATGGTGCTCATGGTCGTTATCTGTTTCAGCGATATTATGAAGCTAATCAAAGGATGAGCCTTTATGGAAAGAAGAAAAACTAAAAAAATCAAGGTCGGCAATATATATATTGGCGGCGACGCCAAGATAACCGTGCAGTCGATGCTCAATCGCCCCGCCTCCGATATCGAGGGCAGCGTCCGTCAGGCCGTTGAGCTTGAGAAGGCTGGCTGCGAGATAATCAGAGCCGCCGTGCCCGATATGCAGGCGGTGAAGCTCATTGAGAAGCTCAAGGAGAGCCTCAGCGTGCCCGTTGTTGCCGATATCCACTTCGACTACCGCCTCGCGCTCGAATGCGTTGCGGCAGGGGTCGATAAGATAAGAATAAACCCCGGCAATATCGGTTCAAAGGAGCGGGTCAAGGCCGTGGCGGATGCCTGCAAAGCGGCGGGTGTGCCTATCAGGATAGGCGTGAATTCCGGCTCGCTCGAGAAGGAGCTTCTCGCCGAATACGGCTCACCGACCCCCGAGGCGCTCGTTGAGAGCGCAATGCGCCACGCCGCAATGCTTGAGGAATGCGATTTTGACGATATCGTTATTTCGATAAAATCCTCAAACGTGCCGATGATGGTGCGCGCGTATGAGCTTGCCTGTGAGAGATGCGATTATCCGCTGCATCTCGGCGTTACCGAGGCGGGCACTCACAATATGGCGCTCGTCAAATCCGCCGCGGGCATCGGTTCACTGCTGCTGCACGGCATCGGCGACACGATAAGAGTTTCTATGACCGCCGACCCCGTCCTCGAGGTCAAGGCGGCGAACGATATATTAAAGGCGGTCGGGCTTAAGACCGATTGCCCCGATATAGTTTCCTGCCCCACCTGCGGGCGAACTAAAATAGACCTTATCGCCCTTGCAAGCGAGGTTGAGCAGCGGCTTGCGGGCTGCAAGAAGCCGATCAAGGTCGCAGTCATGGGCTGCGCCGTCAATGGGCCGGGCGAGGCTCGTGAAGCCGATATAGGCATAGCCGGCGGCGACGGCTGCGCTCTTATATTTAAAAAAGGCGAGATAATCTGTAAGGTCCCCGAGACCGAGGCGGTCGACCGCCTGATGAAAGAGATAGATAATTTATAAGGCAGAGCGATCTGCCTTTTATTTACGGAGAATGTGATGAGAAACAACGATATTCTGAATTTCATAGCTCCCTGCCTGAATGGCGAGCTGAGTGAAGCTCTCTCGGGCGGCGAGATAATGCGTATTACTTTTGACGACGGGGCGCTGGCTCTGTCGGCGTCGGTGAAGTTTGACCGCTTGATAGCGGACAGGCTCATTTTGGACGCTCAAAAGGCCGTGCGCGAATATTTCGGGATAAGGAAAGTGACCCTCAGCCCCGTCTATACAGGGCTTGAGCTGTCGCAGGACTGCGCCCCGTTGCTCATCAGAGCTGTCAAAGAGAATATCGCCGCCGCCAACGGCTTCCTTGACTCTGCGGAGTTCGGTTTTGCCGACGGGTCGGTTTCTCTGACCGTCCCCGACGGCGCTCAACTGCTTATCGACGCCAAAACTCCCGAATTTCTCGAGAGATTTATCGACGAGACCTTTGATAAAAGGGTGAAGGTCAGCATAAATTCGGGCAAAACGGCGGTCACCATCGACTCGCCGGAGTATGTTGAGATGCAGAGCAAAAACGTGAATATCGAGATACCCAAGGAAGCCCCGCCCGAGCGCAAGAAGCCGAAGCAGGAGTATGACGACCTGCCGATATCCCTGACGAATGCCAAGGTGATATTCGGCAGCAGGATTAAGTCGAAGCCCGTGGCGCTCAAGGGCGTGTCCATTGAGGACGGTAACGTCACCGTGTGGGGCAGCGTATTTGCCCTACAAATCCGTGACACCCGTGACGGCAAGCGTAAGATAATCACATTCAACATAACCGATAAGACCAATTCCTTCACCGTCAAGATATTCGAGATGTCGCAAAATTGCGAAACGCTGGTCAAAAATATCTCGGACGGGGTCTGCGTCATGCTCAGAGGCCATGTGGAGTATGACGATTATATCAAATCATACTGCATTAAGGCGAATTCCGTTATGCTTATCGACCGCATCGAGGTCGGCGACGACGCCCCCGAGAAGCGCGTTGAGCTGCATATGCATACCAATATGTCCGCCATGGACGGCATGACCCCCGCCAAGAAGCTCGTCGAGCGGGCGATAAAATGGGGTCACAGAGCCGTCGCCATAACCGACCACGGCGTTGTGCAGGCGTTCCCCGAGGCTGCCGCCGCCGCAAAAGGCTCGGATATCAAGATAATCTACGGCATGGAGGGCTACTTTGTCGACGACTCGGTCAAGGCGTTCAGCGGCAGCTCTGATATGCCCCTTGACGGCACATTTATAATTTTTGACGTTGAGACGACCGGGCTTCGCACGGGCGTTGACCGCCTGACGGAGATAGGCGCGGTCAAGTATGTCGACGGCGCGGAGAAATCCCGCTTCCAGACCTTCGTTGACCCGGAGAGACCCATCCCGCAGAATATCGTCGAGCTGACGGGCATCACCGATTCAATGGTCGCCGGCGCCCCCAAGGAGGGCGAGGCGGTGCGCAAATTCTTTGAATTCTGCGGCGAGGACAGCGTGCTTGTGGCGCACAATGCGAGCTTCGATACCGAGGTCATCCGCTCCGCCTGCGAGAGAAACGGCATTGAGTATAACTACTCACATATCGACACCCTCGTGCTGGCGCAGAGCCTCATCTCGGGCATAAAGAATTATAAGCTCGATACGATATCAAATCATTTCAAGCTCCCGAAATTCGACCACCACAGGGCGGATGAGGATGCGGGCGCGCTCGCCGCGATATTTGAGAAGCTGCTGGATCTCACCGTCGAAAGGGGCGTTGAGCGAGTGTCGCAGATAAACGAGCTTATCCCCGTCGACCCCCGCAGGCTGCCGACATACCATATTATAATCCTCGCAAAGAATAAAGTTGGCCTTAAACACCTTTATCAGCTGATAACGAAATCAAATCTAGAGTATTATTACCGCCATCCGAGAGTGCCGAAGAGTGAGCTGCTTTCTCACAGAGAGGGTCTGCTCATCGGCAGCGCCTGCGAAGCGGGTCAGCTCTACCGCGCGGTGCTTTCGGGCAAATCCGAGGAGGAGCTGCTGCGGATAGCCTCGATGTATGATTACCTCGAGATTCAGCCGAACGGCAACAACGCTTTCATGCTCCGCAAGGGCACTCTTTCCTCCGAGGAGGAGCTTAACGAGATAAACCGCCATATAATCAGGCTGGCGGACAAGCTCGGTATCCCCGTCGTCGCAACGGGCGACGTTCATTTCATCGACGAGAGCGATAAGGTGTTCAGAGAAATTCTTATGACGGGTCAGGGCTTCAGCGATGCCGCCGAGCAGGCGCCGCTCTACTTTAGGACCACAAACGATATGCTTAAAGAGTTCGCATATCTCGGCGAGGAGAAGGCAAAGGAAGTTGTCATAACCAATCCCAATCTCATTGCCGATATGTGCGAGGAGATTTTGCCCATACCCAAGGGCACATACCCGCCGAAGATCGAAGGCTCGGATGAGGAGCTGCGCCGCATCTGCTACGAGCGCATCAAGGATTATTACGGCGACCCGATCCCCGAGTATGTCAAGGCGAGGCTCGATAAGGAGCTTGACTCGATAATCAAAAACGGCTTCGCGGTCCTCTATATCATCGCTCAGAAGCTCGTGTGGAATTCAATGGATCACGGCTACTATGTCGGCTCCAGAGGCTCGGTCGGCTCGTCCTTTGTCGCCTTTGCGGCAGGTATTTCGGAGGTCAATCCGCTCGCGCCGCACTATATATGCGAGAGCTGTAAGCACAGTGAGTTTTTCCGCAACGGCGAATACGGCTCGGGCTTCGATATGCCGCCCAAGGATTGCCCGAATTGCGGCAAGCCGATGCACCGCGACGGCCACGATATCCCGTTTGAGACCTTCCTCGGCTTCAACGGCGATAAGCAGCCCGATATCGACCTCAACTTCTCGGGCGAGTATCAGGCCCGGGCGCACGCCTACTGCGTCGAGATGTTCGGCTCCGACCACGTGTTCCGCGCCGGAACCATCGGCACGGTCGCGGAAAAAACAGCCTACGGCTACGTTAAAAAATACCTCTCCGAGCGCGAGATGACCGTCAGCAAGGCCGAGGAAAACCGACTCGCGTCCGGCTGCGTCGATGTCAAGCGCACGACCGGCCAGCATCCGGGCGGCCTCGTCGTTATCCCGCAGGAGAACGAGATCTGGGACTTCTGCCCCGTGCAGCACCCGGCGGACGACA
>ERZ773139.2379-NODE-2379-length-18979-cov-13.302050_pt1 | contig 18979 bp, 9 predicted proteins | sample MGYA00580854_ERZ773139 | MGnify/ENA primary metagenome ERZ773139 (study PRJEB29015, sample SAMEA2737809) | human gut metagenome | biome: human gut; feature: human-associated habitat; material: faeces | place: China | collected 2012 ...
AGCCGCAGCCGGGGTAGAGGAACTTGTTGCCGATGCGGGCGTCGGAGCCGATGCCCTTGCGGACCATCTCCACGTCGGCGCCCACGCGGTCGCACAGATTGGCGATCTCGTTCATAAACGAAATGCGCGTCGCGAGCATGGCGTTGGCTGCGTATTTGGTCATCTCGGCCGAGGGAATGTCCATGAACAGCACGCGGAAATTGGTGATCAGGAACGGCCGGTAGAGCTTGGCCATCAGCTTGCGCGCCCGTTCGCTGTCGACGCCCACGACCACGCGGTCGGGCGACATGAAGTCCTTGATCGCCGCACCTTCCTTCAGGAATTCGGGGTTCGAGGCGACGTCGAACGGGACCTTGCAGCCGCGCTTCTCGAGTTCCTCCTCGATCACGGCGCGCACCTTCTGCGCCGTGCCCACGGGGACGGTGCTCTTGGTGACCAGCACGGTGTATTTCCGGATGTGGCGACCGAAGGTGCGGGCCACGTCGAGAACGTATTTCAGGTCGGCCGAACCGTCCTCGTCGGGCGGGGTTCCGACGGCCGAGAAGACCACCTCGACATGGGGCAGGCACTCTGTGAGGTCGGTGGTGAAATGCAGGCGTCCCGCCTCCACGTTGCGCCGCACAAGCTCCTCAAGTCCCGGCTCGTAGATCGGGATAACGCCTGCGTTCAGACCCTCTATCTTTTCGGCGTCTATGTCCACGCAGGTGATGTCGAGTCCCATTTCGGCGAAGCAGGCCCCCGATACGAGTCCTACGTAACCCGTTCCCACGATTGCAATTTTCATCATAATTCCTGGAGTTTTTTCTTTCGGAATGTAAATATAGTCTTTTTTTCGAAATATCCCCGCCGCAGTACGAAAAAGGGCGGTCCGAAGACCGCCCCTGCGTCGTTCTATTTTCCGCACCTGCATCCGGCGACAGCCTCCGCCAGCGTTGCGCAGGGATCGCACATCTCGTGCGAGTAGCCCTGTTTCATCTCCACGGGATCGCACAGGGGTTCCCACTTCATCTTCTGGGCGAACTCCGCGAGCAGGCGCACCGAGGCTCCGGCCCAGCAGAACGAACCGAACCAGCCGAATCTGCGCCGGGGAATGCCGCGCGCGGCGATGCGGTCGAGCAGTTCGGCCACGGGCGGGAACAGGTTGCCGTTGTAGGTCGGGCCGCCGACGATCAGCGTGTCGAAACGGAAAACGTCGCGCAGGACCACTGACGGGTCGGCGTAGGAGAGGTTGTAGACCCGGATCGGGCCGACCTCCCGCGAGGCCAGTTCGCGCGCGATGCGCTCGGCCATCTGCTCCGTGTTGCCGTACATCGAGGCGTAGGCCACGACCACGCCCGGTTCGCCTTCGTAGCGGCTCAGACGGTCGTAAATATCCAGAACCTTTGCGATCTGCCGCTGCCATACGGGTCCGTGCGTCGAACAGATCGTTCCGACGGGCAGCGTGCGGACCTTCTGGAGCGCCTTCTGCACGGGACCGCCGTACTTGCCCACGATGCAGGCGTAGTAGCGGCGCATCTCGTCCCAGTAGCGGTCGGTCTCGACCTGCGAATCGGTGATGCCGCCGTCGAGCGCCCCGAACGTGCCGAAGGCGTCGCCGGAGAAGAGCGTCCGGTCGCCGGCGCACCACGTGACCATCGTCTCGGGCCAGTGCACCATCGGGATCATGTGGAACGACAGCGTCTTGCCGCCCAGATCGAGCGTGTCGCCCTCCTTGACCTCGACCGTGCCCCCGGCGATGCCGTAAAACCCTTCGATCATCTGGAGCGTCTTGGCATTGCCGACGATCTCGATGTCGGGATAGATGCGGCGCAGCGCCGCGATCGACGACGAGTGGTCGGGTTCCATGTGGTTGACGACCAGATAATCGATCTTCCTTTCGCCGATGGCCTCGCGGATGTTGGCTTCGAGGCGGCTGCCGAAGGACTCTTCGACGGTGTCGATCAGGGCGATCTTTTCGCCTGCGACCAGATAGGCGTTGTACGACACGCCCATCGGAAGCGACCAGAGGGCTTCGAAGCGCGTGGTGGTGCGGTCATTGACCCCGACGTAGTGGATGCCGGGAAGTATTTCGGTAATTGCCATAAACCTTTTTTGTTTTGTTTTGGCACAAATTTACGAAAAATATTTTTCCGGCGCTACTGCCGGCTTTTTTATTGCTTCGGCAAGTTGCATGCCGGGGTGCGGAAGAGTCCCGTGCGCGGCGCGGCCTTCGCCCGGAAACAAAACGCCGCAACCCGGTGAAGGGTTGCGGCGCATGCCGGCAGGACGGCGGTTCAGAGGAACCGCGGCATATCTTCGGCCCTGCTTTGGGGTGTGGACTCCAGCGCGCCGGAGATGATCTCCGACGGGATTTCGGCCTTGACGAAGACCGAGACGTCGCTCGTGCTCGAAGTGCTGGTCAGCGTCATCCGTGTTCCGTCCGCGTTGAACGAAACCCGGTACGAGGCGCTTCCCCACGGGGTGTTGTCGCTGTACCGGCCGCTGAGCGTGGGTTTGTCGTAGGAATACGTGCCGTCCAGATGGACGTATTCGGGCTTGTAGAGCCGCTGGTAGATGTCGAACGAACCGGACTCGCTGAACGAGAGGTAGACGTCGGCGGACTGGAGCGAACTCCACGAAACCAGATGCCAGCTGCCGACGACGTTGCCGTCGCCCTCGGGTTCGGGCGTATCCTTGGACGAATCGCCGCACCCGGTCAGCGCGAACGCCGCGGCGAGGCCGATCAATAACAGTTTGATGCTTTTCATAATGTGTCCTTGTTTTATAACCAACCTCCGTTCTGGGAATGAACCTCACGTGCGATGAAGGCGAATTCCTTCGTGATCGGCATGCCGTTCATTCCGCTGTTGTTGCCGTTTCCGGCGAGCAGCTTGATCCGGACCACCGCCGAACCGGGTTTGGTGCACTTGAGGATGATCTGGTTGGCGAATATGGTCGGGTTCGCCGAAATGCCCAGCCGGTTCATGTCTTCGGCCGAAATGGAGATTTCCGTAATCTTCAGGTCCAGATTTCCGCCGCCGAGGTACGGTTGCAGGTTCAGCGTGTACTGGCTGCCGACGGGAATCGGGATGCAGGTGATGCCGCGGACGTTCATCAGCACCTGGTAGGCGTCGATGTAACCCGTGCCCATTCCCTTTTTGTACTGCGACAGGTCGAGCGTCGCCAGACTGCCCTTGTCTGTGAAATACTGTTTCGTTCCGGTGCAGTATTGGTTGATGTCGTTTACCGATGTCAGCAGCAGCGTCGTGAATTCGTTCTGGGTGAAGGTCTTGCCGAGTTGCAGCGCATAGGAGAGCCCGAGCGCCGCCACGCCCGAAACGTGGGGGCAGGCCATCGACGTGCCCTGCATGTAGCCGTACTTTCCGCCGTTGACGGTCGATAACACCTCGGACGCTCCGGTATTTATGTTTTCCAGATACGACTGGTAGGCGTCGCCGCCGGGAGCCGCAATGTTGCAGCCGGGACCGTAGTTGGTGTAGTAGGCCGGGGTGTAGTCGCACGACATGGCCGTTACGGAGATGTAGTCGCGGTAAGCGCCGGGGTAGCTCGACATGCCGGTCATGTCGTTGCCGGCGGCGAATATGGCCAGTCCTCCCTCGATGGCCGCGCAGTTCTGTTTGGCGATGAAGTAGTCGATGGCCTGCTTCTCGGCGCTGGCGCCGCTGGAATAGGCCGCGTCGGAGGTTACCGAGCCGGCAGGGTAGCCGTAGCTGCACTGGATGATCGCCGCGCCGTTGTCGGCGGCGTATTTGATGGCCTTGGCCGCCATGGCCACGTCGCCGCCGTCTTTGTCGTGGAAAATCTGACAGGACATGATCTTCACGCCGTCGTTTTTGCCCGAGCCGCCTGCGATGCCTGCGACGCCCGTGCCGTTGTTGTTCACGGCTGCGACCGTTCCTGCCACGTGCGTGCCGTGGTCCGGTGCATCGCCTTTGGTGCTGATGGTCAGCGTCGTATTGTCGACGAAGTTGAACCCGTGTATGTCGTCGGCATAGCCGTTCGAGTCGTCGTCACGGCCTTCCGAGCCGTTCAGCTCGGCGGTGTTGGTCCACATGTTGGCGGCCAGGTCGGGATGGTCCCACTGCACGCAGTTGTCCACGACCGCGACGATAACGCGCGGGTCGCCCGTGCAGAGCTTCCAAGCCTCGTCGCAGTTGACATCGGCTCCCGCCTTGATCTTCGAATAGATCGACTTGTCGCCGGTGTTGATGTAGTGCCATTGTTTGCCCAGGTGGGGATCGTTGAACCCGACGGCCGCACGGGTCTGCGGCGCAGCGCCGGTTTCGGCCAGCGGGATGACCCGGCCTTCGTGCACGTGCATCAGCTGCTGGTTGAATTCCACCTTGCTCACTTCGGCGATCCGGGCCATGTCGAGGGCCGCCTTGTCGAGATCGGCGGCGGCGTCGAACTCCACAACGTACCAGCGGTGCAGACCGGCGGCGCGCGTGCGCTCCTCGTTCCGTTCGTCTACCGGGAACAGACGCTGTAACGCCTTTACCCCGATGCTGCCGAGCACGGCGTCGAAATCAGCGATGCCCGAACGGGTGGCGACGCCGCCCGAACGCGTAACCTGCATGACCGACGATTCGATGCCCGCTACGGCCTCTTCGCCGAAGCAGACCAGCAGTTCGCCCCTGACGGCGTTCTCCGACGAGAATACGAGTTTGGAGGCCGCTTTCGCTTCCGGTTCGGGACCCGTCGCCTGCTCCGTCGCATCCTTGGTGCACGACCCCAGGGCGAGCGCCGCAGACAGGAGCAGCAGGCTCCATAAAGTTGTTGTCCTTGTCATAATCTTATAATCCTAATATTAGTGCATGTCGTGACCGATGTTTCGTTTCATTGGACCACAGAACCCGACACGGTCGCTCGGACTGTGTCGGGTCGTGTGGAACAATATGCGTCGGTTATTTCAAAACCGGGAGGTTTTCGCGGATTTTGAAATCGGCGCGGCGGCCGATCTGTTTCGGCAGCGGCTCGCATTTCGCCGTCTTCACGCTTAACGTGCGGACGCCGTGGTTCGTGTTGTCGCTGTTCCTGACGAATGTGGCGTTCATCTGGAGACCGCGGCTGTCGAGCGACTTCCCGATATGGGCCGGAACACGGACGCTGCTGAACGGGATCTTCGTGCGGACGCCCTGAACTTTGGCTGCGGATGTCGTTCCGCTCTGCTTCGTGATGGTCGTTCCGTCGGTATAGTATGCTGCCAAGGCTCCGACGATCTTGTTGACGGTGAAATCAGCAACGGGAACCTCGACGTCGGTCGTCAGCGCTGAAACTTGTTTCGACGCCGGATCGATCGTCAATACGATCGGATCGCTGCCTTCGCTCTCTTCGGTTGCGAACGAGAAGATACCGTAACCGCGGGACTTGTCCGGGGTGAGCGCCTCCGTGAATTTGCCGAGCAGGTTGCCGTTGTCCTCCCGGCCGAGCTGCACGCCGCTCATCGTGAGCGTCGACTTGGCCGAGTCATAGGTTGCGTACCATTGGGTGCCGTCCTCTACGGCGAAATCCTTCACGAAAAATTCGGTGTTGCTTCCGACGGTAGGTATTACCTCGAATACATTTTCGAACGTGTCTTCAGCGCTGGCCGCGTAGGACATGCCGTATTTCCCGATGATCAACTCTCCGGTATAGGGCGGTATGTCCGTCACGAACGGTTCGCACACGATCAGTTTTTTCTTGCCGTAGTTGTTCGTTGCTTCGACAACCAGCGTATAGGATGCGCCCGGTGTCAGATTGATCATTATGTCCCAATACTTTCCGGTTGTTGCAAGTTCTTCCATCGCATCGGCATTGAGTTCTTTACCGTATTTATCGACTACATCCTGCAGGGTCAGGCCTCCGGTTTGAATCTCGATATTGTCGATTATGGAAGTTTTGTTGAAGTAGGTTTTGATCTTCTTCATCTCCGTGCCGGTGATCTCGTACACGGCCGATGAGTAATCGGGATACTTCGATACATATGCTGCGGCATCGGGATAGGCGCTGACTTTATAGAGCGAGCCGGCGATGTCGTTGGGAACCGAGGTCCCTCCTATGCCCGGGAAGTAGAACGATGCTGCGGAAGCTTCGCCGGAAACCGGTTTTTGCGCTTTGTCAAGGGGCAGGGCGACTACGGTATAGGTTCCGGGTCCAGGCAGTACGGCTTCGGCGGAGACTTTCTCGCCGCCTACGGTGAAGTCCTGCAACTCGTTGATGTTCTCGGCTGATCCGTCGGCGATCGCTGCGACAAGCGTAGCGGTTTCGGCCTCGGTCAATTCATTTTCGACGAGAACATAGCGGATGCCCGTAACGTCGGCGCCGTAGGTGAAGTCGATGACGGCGCTCGCCGTCTCTCCGTCGGCGCTGACCTTCATGCCGTCGTATACGGCGGAGAGCGTATAGTCGACTATTTCGGCGCCCGGCAGCATGATGCGGAACGTACCTTGACTGTTAGCGGGAAATTCGCGATCCAATCCGACGAGTTTTGCGGTCAATCCGTCCTTCGGGAAGGTGATGACGCCGTTGACCAATGTGCCGGGTTCCGCCGAGGCGATCATAAAGTTTCCGTAACCGTTACTGTTTTCGGTAATACCCGACCATTGTTCTTCAATCGTCACTTGAGTCGCATTGCTGCAATCGATGACGATATTGGACGGAGTGTAGCTGAACTGCTCCGAAAGCTCTTCTTGCGTAGCTCCGAAGAATTCGGTCATATAAGGCCAGCCGAGCATCTCTTCAACCATGTAGATACCTTCTTTCGACTTATGGCTGTGTACCGTGACATCGATTTCGAACATATTGCCGGTGAATACATCGCTCAACCAGCCTTCGCGGAATTTGCCGGTTCCCATTTTCACCCACGGCCAGGGCATAACCGTAATATCGAGGCTGCGGTTGCCGTAGGGCGTCGTGTTGTCCTCGTCGTTGATCAGGAACGAAAGGGGGTATTCCTTGCCGTCTTCGAGTTTGGTGCGGTCGAAGGTGATCAGCAGTTCGGAAGTCTCCTTGCCGGCTGCGAACGATACCGACGACGGAATGGTGAACAGACCCGACTCGTCGCTGGCGAGAACCGCTACGGTCAGCGCCTCGTCCTTGGCGATGCGTTTTACCGGGATGGCGATGGAGGAGACGTCGTCGCTGATGCTATGCTGGGTGGTCACATTCTCGGGGAAGTAGACCTGTGCGCCGTCGACCTCGGGACCTGCTTTGAAGTCATCGTCGCTGCAGGCCGTGAACAGCCCCGCGACGATGGCGACAGTCGCCAGAAAGAATATTTTTATACTTTTCATAAATAGCGATGTTTTTTATTTAACAGACTTGACCGTTTGGGTCGGGTTGGGGTTGTTCTTGCCCGCAAGCGCCTTATTCTGCTGTACGGCGTTCAGCGGGAACACGCAGTTCCACCAGGGGGCGCGTCCGTCCGTGGAAAGCTGGGCCATCGGGGGAGCGTTCGTGCCGGTGTCGCCGTTGTGCATGCCGATGTTCAGACGCTTCAGGTCGTAGAAGATGACGCCCTCGCCCCAGAACTCGATCCGCTTCTGGAAAATGATCTCGTCGATCAGGTCGTTGGCCGCCGGAACCGTATAGGCCGGATCGCGGTTGGCCATGAACGACTGCAACAGCGACTTGCCGGTGGTGGCGTCGTAGTGCGCCGTAGCCTCGGCCTCGATCAGGTACATCTCCTCGACACGCATCATCGGGATGCTCGTCACGTTACCCGTGGAATAGTTTCGTTTTTCGCCGTTGGCCGCGTGGAACTTAAACGATGCGTAGGGGGCTATCGTTGCGAACTCCTCCTCGGTCAGGGTCGTATAGGGTGCGATGGCGTCGAACGAGCGGTCGGCTCCGACAAAGCTCTTTTTGCGGAAGTCGCCCGACGAAATGCGGTTGTAGCTGAATACCGAGATACCCGGCTGCGCTCCGTAGCCGTAACCCCAGATAGACTCGGTCGCCATGTGGGCCGACCACGACAGCAGGTTGTTGAGCACGGTGTCGGTGGTCTGGATCATGGCCCACATCCACGACGAATTGACCGTGTTGAACCCGGTCTTCGGGTCGAGCCACTGGCTTTCGGTCATAATCGTGCAGCCCGAAGCGTCGATGGCCTTGCGGGCGTATTCGGCGGCCAGACGGTAAGCGGCGTCGCCGGTCGGAACTTCCGCATACGATTCGGTGAATCCGCCCAGCCAGAGGTAGGCGCGGGCCTTGAGTCCGTAGATCACGGCCAGCGAGGGCAGGTTTTTCGTCGCCGGCGTATAGTTGGCCAGCAGGGTCTCGGCGGTGTTGAGGTCCTCGAAGATGAACTTGAACATCTCCTCACGCGATACGCGCGGGTTGTTCTCCAGTTCCTCCATGCTCGTATCTTCCCGGACGATGGGAACGGTCAGCCCCTTGACGGCTTCCAGCTCGGTCTCGTAGGCGGGACGTTCGGGAGCCTTGGCCGGCAGCGCGTCGTAGAGACGGGCCAGGTCGAGGTAGCAGAGCGCGCGGAAAGTCTTGGCAATGCCCATCATCTCCTCTGCGCCTTCGCTCTGGTTTGCGATGTCGATGGCCTCATTGGCCGTGAAGATGAACTTGTAATAGTTGGTGTAGAAGAACGGGGACATCTTGCCGTTCGCTGCCAATCCGGTCGAGTTGCCCGGATAGAGCCATGCCTGCCAGCGGTCGTAGTACTGGTTGCCGCCCGGCAGGTTGCCGCTGACGGGGAACACCTCGCCGACCATGCGGTCGGTGGCGCCGAAGATGCCCGGGTAGCCGAAGTCGATGTGCTCGCCGAGGTCTATATAGTTGGTGATGAGCACCGTCGGCATCGCAGTGATAAGACCCTCCTTTGCGAACGGAGATTCGGCAGTCTGATCGCTGGTGGCGTATCCGCTTTCGGGGAAGGTCTCCTTGATACAGCCCGAAAGAAGCACGGATGAACCGAGAAGCAGCGCCGTTGTTTTCAGTATGTTGTTCATTTTCATAATATTCGTCGTTTAACAAATTAGAACGTTACGGTTACACCGCCCGAGAAGGTGCGAATCGGGGCGTAGTAGTACGGGTTCGTGATTCCGTTGATGGACTGACGCGGGTCGAGACCCTGACGCTTGGACCAGTACCATACATTGTCGCAGGCGAGGTAGATACGCAGATTCTCGACGAGGAACTTGCGCGTGATACGCTTGGGCAGCGTATATCCGAGCGTGATGTTCTGGATGTTCAGGTACGATGCGCTGGTGAGGAAACGGTCCGAGACGGCTGCCTGATTCGAGTCGTTGTAAGCAAAACGCGGAATGTTCGAACCGGAGTTCTCGGGAGTCCACGAATTGAGCAGGTCGTGGTGGTAGTTGTTTCCGGTCGACGTTCCTGCCGGGGAGTTCATGTAGAACCTGTAGCCCTGGTCGAGAACCTGTCCGCCGAGCTGGTAGGTGAAGCCGATCGAGAAATCGACGCCGTAGAAGCGCAGCGACGTGCCGAAACCGCCGTAAACGTCCGGCAGGGCGTCTCCGTGCATTTCGCGGCCCTCCTGCGAGGCCACCGAGTAATCGGAGGTCTTGATGCGCTCCTTGTTGCCGGCATCATCGGTCTTGTAGGTGTACCACAGCGATTTTCCGGTCTCGGGGTCTACTCCCGCGTAGGTCGGAACGTAGAACGAGAAGACGGATTCCCCTTCAGTGAGGAATTTGGTGTCCTGCCAGCGGCCCACGTGTTTGCCGTCGGCCGTCGTGTTGTTTTTGAACTGCTCCGGCAGGTGGGTCACCTTGTTCTTGTAGTGGGTCATGTTGAGCGAGAAGTCCCACACGAGGTTTTTGGTCCGGATCAGGTCTGCGTTCAGTTCGATTTCGAGACCGCGGTTGACCATGTCGCCGATGTTGGTGAAAATGGTCGTGTAACCCGACTCGATCGGAGTGGCCAGCTCGAACAGCATGTCGGTGGTCTTGCGGTTGAAGACATCGATGCTACCCGACAGACGGTTGTCCCAGAGGCCGAACTCTACGCCGACATTGAGGTTGGCGTTGGTCTCCCAGGTGATGTCGGGGTTGCCTTTCTGGTAGAGTACGCTCGTAACGCCGTCGCCGCTGCTCAGGATTTCGCGGTAGTCGGTATAGCGGTAGTAGGATTCCGCTTTCGATCCGAGGTTGTCGTTACCCTGCGAACCGTACGATGCTTTGACCTTCAGCATGTTGACCCACGAAGCGTTGAACCAGCTCTCGCGGTTGATGATCCAGGCTGCGCCGAGCGACCAGAAGTTGCCCCAGCGGTGGTCGGGGTGGAAGCGCGACGATGCGTCGCGGCGGTACGATCCCGAGAAATAGATGCGGTTGTCGTAGTCGTACTGTCCGCGGAAGAAGTAGCCTTCGTTGTTGTACTCCAGAACCGACGAACCCGACCGCGACGAGTCGACGACGGCGCCGCTGAGCTCGGTGTTGTCCGGCGAGAACATCATGGTCTTCGAGCCGTACAGACCGTAGGATTTGCGGTTGTACATTTCATGGCCGAAGAGCAGGTCGAGGTTGTGGACGTCGGCGAAGGTGTTGGTGTAGGTCAGGAACTGCTGCATGTTGTAGGCGATCTCCCGACTGTGGCTCTTGAAAACGGCGCCGCCCGATTCGGCGAACTGTCCGTAGTAGGGGTTCGACACCTGCGTACCGCGGGTTTCGTCGAGCGACACGCTTCCGTTGAGGGTCAGTTTCAGGCCCTTGTACAGGGAGAAATCGGCAAAACCGTTGGCCATGAAGGCATTGCCCTCGTTGATGTATTTGTTGAGCTGAATGTCCTGCAGGTCGTTGCTCTTCCCGCCGTTGGTGCGCAGTGCGCCGCCGTTGCGGCCGTCGCCGGTATCGTACATCTTGAATCCGTACTCGTCGATCATAATGTTGCCGTTGCCGTCGCGCATGTAGACCGGATAGATCGGCGCCATGCGGATCGCCGTGGCGAATGCGTTTCCGCCGTCGGCGTTGCCTTCGCCCTGACCTTCGCCGTCGTCGTTGGTTTGGTTGCCGTTGTTCCAGACGAAATGGGTGTAGGACATGTTACCGCCGACTTTCAGCCACTTTTTGGCCTGGTAGTCCGCGCGCAGACGGGCGGTGTAGCGCTCGTTGCTCGAACCGTCGACGATACCCGTGTTGTCCAGATAGCCGAGCGATGCGAAGAAATTGGCGCGGTCCGTCGCGCCGGAAACGCTGACGTTGTACTCCTGACGGAACGACGACGATTTGTAGATTTCGTCGAGCCAGTTGTCGGGTTGCAGGTAGAACTGCTGGCCCTTGGCGTCGGTTACCAGGCGGCCCTGCTTCGCACGCGGATTGAGACGGCCGTTTTCGCCGATGAGGTTCTGGCCGTCGGGCACGGTGAAGACGTTGTAACCCAGACCGCCGGGATCGTTCGACGTCAGCAGCTTGTTGGCGGCGATGTTGGCAGCCAGGGGAGTGTACTTCTGGTCGAGCGTGTAATAGTTGTACAGCGACTTGTAGTGCATCTCGTAGTATTCGCCCGCATCCTCCACGATGTCGTAGGTCTGCAACGCACGGGTGTTGATGCCCCACTTGCCGTCGAAAGTCACGGTGGCCTCGCCGGCCTTCGCACGCTTGGTTGTGACCATGATTACGCCGTTCGCGCCGCGGGAGCCGTACAGGGCGTTCGACGCGGCGTCCTTGAGGACGCTGATCGACTCGATGTCGGCAGCGTTGATGTTGTTGATGTCACCTTCGTAGGGCACGCCGTCTACAACCCAGAGCGGGTCGTTTTTGGCATTCATCGAACCGTAGCCGCGCACGTAAATCTTCTGACCGGAACCCGGACGGCCCGAGGCGGAGGAGAACTGCACGCCGGCGATTTTGCCGACGAGGGCGTCCCCGACGTTCGAAGACTGCGTTTTTATCAGATCGTCGGATTTGATCACCTTCGCCGCTCCGGTGAAGGCGTCTTTCTTGGCTGTACCGAAGGCCACTACGATCACGTCGTCGATGGCCTGTGCGTCTTCTTTGAGCGAGATGTTGATTCGGGTCTTGCCTCCGATGGCCACCTTCTGGGTTTCATAGCCGATGAAGGATACGACCAGCGATCCGTTTCCGGGAGCCGTGATGGTGAAGCTACCGTCTCCGTTTGAGGTCGTGCCGACATGCGAGCCGTCGACCATAACCGTTGCTCCGGCGACCGGTTTCCCGTCGGGACCGGTGACTGTTCCGGAAATTTGCTTACTCTGGGCCAGCGAGAGTAATATTCCCCCCCCCAATAAAGCAATTAACGATAGTAGAATTTTTCTTACCATAAGCGTTAATCTAATAGTTTTTTTTAAAATAAAAAGTTCACAAGCAAAGGTATGAAATTGCTAACTCGTTTACAAATAAATTATTAAAATAATTTACCAGTATAACATATGTGTAGAAGATTGGTTGATAACGGTTACGATTTTGAAAATATCATCTCAAGGGGATTACAAATTGTAATCCCCTTTTCGGGTGTTTTCGGGTGTTTTGAGCGAATGTGTTAGCTGCGTGAACTTCTGCGTATATGTGAATCGGTCCTCAAAGGCGCTCCCGGACTTTTTCCAGGTCGGTATCGCGGTACAGCGTATCGAGGCGTTTCGAGAGCCGCTCCATGTCACCGTCGAGTTTCGAGTGGGTGATGGTCGCATAAATCTGCGTAGTCCGTATGTTCTTATGTCCCAGCAGCTTGCTGATCGTTTCGATCGCCATTCCCTGCGAAAGCGTGATCGTCGTGGCGAAGGTGTGCCGGGCCGAATGGAACGTGATGTGCCGGGGAATGCCCGCCAGAGACATAATGCGTTCGAGGCAGATGTTGCACCAGCCGTTGCTCGGCAGGCGGAATATCCGCGCATTCCGCTGCATCGGTTTGTATTTCTGCAGAATGGTGTACGGTATCGCGAAGATGCGCACGTTGACCGCAGATCCTGTTTTGCGGCGGGTGGTGCTGATCCACAGCTGTTTGCCGTCCTGCTGGATATGCTGCGGGGTCAGCGTGCAGAGGTCGATGTAGGAGAGTCCCGTGAAGCAACTGAACAAAAATGCATCGCGTACCAACTGTAAGGTCATGTCGTCGAGGTCCAGACGGATCAGCTTGCGGATTTCGGTCATGGACAGGTAGTTTCGCGCGACGAATTCGCTGCGCAGTTTGTAATTCGCGAAGAGGTCCTTGGTCATGTGGCCCCGGCTGCGGGCCAGCATGAGGATGTGCTTGAACGCGATCATGTAGATCCACGTCGTGTTTTTCTTGTGTCCGCACTCCTGTGCGATGTAGTGGTGAAACCCCGTCAGGAACTCTTTGTCGAGTTCTTTGAACAGCAAATCCTTGCGGTTGAATTTGTCGTTGACGTAGTTTTCGAGATGCTTGTAAACACACCTATATTTATAGTAGGTCGTTTTGCTGCGGCTGATGCCCACCATCCGGCTGAACTCCTCGTTGTGATGCCTGAAGAAGGCCAGCAGCGTTTCGTTGCGCTGGTCGTTGCCGAAATACATCTCCTTGACCATTTTCGGAGTGACCAGGGCATGCTCGTAAAACAGCGTGTTGTAACATCTTTCGATGTGGAAACGAATCTGCGAGAGTTGTTCGTTGACATGTGAGGCAACCGCGCTGCGCCCTGCCGCCCGTCCCATACTCACATCCCAGAGATTCGGATTCACGGATAGTTGCGTGGACAGCTGCGTTCGCTGTCCGTTGATCGTAATGCGTCCCATGATCGGCGTGTTTCCATTGCGTAAAGGCGCATTCTTCTTGATGTAAAACAGTACTTTGAACGTGTTTCTCATTCCCTTCCTAACCTTTTTTAAACAATAAACAAACCGCGATAAAGGTAATGATAAAGTTACTGCCAAACGGTATATCAATTGGACCAAATAGCTTATACGGCACGGTTTAACCCTTCTTGTCCGGTAACTATCTGGTAACACAACCCGGACGCACGGAGGTGTCGTCCGTATATCTTACACGCTTAATACCAAACTATTAGGCATTTCTCGGAAAATGCGTTCCGGAACGCTGTAATTATCCTATATCCAGCAGTTTATTATCCGGAATCCGGGGCGATCGTTTTTTATTTTAAAATTTTATTAAAATTAACGCTTATGGTAAGAAAAATTCTACTATCGTTAATTGCCGTTTTGGGGCTTTGTGTATATGGATTCGCCCAAAACCGGCAGGTTTCCGGTAAAGTTGCCGATGCGGAGGGTAAGCCTGTCGCGGGCGCAACCGTTATGGTCGACGGCACGTCGACCGGTACGACCACGGGCACGGACGGTAAATTCACCATCGCCGCACCCGCCGACGCTACGCTGGCGGTTTCGTTCATCGGTTACGAGACCCGGAAAGTGGCTGTCGCCGGAAAGACGCATGTCGAAGTCGTGATGCACGAAGATGCGCAGGCCATCGAGAATGTCGTGGTGACCGCTTTCGGCACGACGACGAAAAAAGACCTTACGGGATCAATCGCCACCATCCGCGGCGAGGAGCTTGCGAAGCGTCAGGTTTCGACCGTTTCGAAAATGCTCGAAGGAGCGGTTCCCGGCGTGCAGCTGACTACGGCCACCAACCAGCCCGGTACGGACGCTGCGATCTACGTCCGCGGCGTCGGTTCGCTCAATGCGGGCACCGGCGCGCTGATCGTGCTCGACGGCTCGCCCTATCAGGGCAGTCTGTCCGACATCAACCCGGCCGACATCGAGTCGATCTCCGTGTCGAAGGACGCCACGGCCAACTCGCTCTACGGTTCGCGCGCCGCGAACGGCGTGGTTTTCATCACGACCAAGCGCGGCAGCCTGGACAATCCCACGATCAGCGTCGACACGCGATTCGGTATCAACACCCGCGCTGTCCCCGAGTATGACATCATCACCGATCCGGGCGAATACCTCGAGGCGCAGTGGCGCACGATGCGCGACACGAAGTGGGCGTCAAGCCCCGAAGAGGGAGGCGGCGATCTGGCTGCCGCGGCGCTCTATGCCTCGCAGGAGGTGCTGGGCGCACACGGAAATTACAACCCCTACAAATATTCGTCGACCTACCTGATCGACCCTGCGACCGGCAAACTCGACCCGTCGGCCCGGCGCATGTACAGCGAGCGCCTGCAGGACGAGCTCTTCAAGACCGGATTCCGCAACGAGACGAACGTTTCGGTCAGCGGCGGGAACGAGAAGTCCGACTATTTCATCTCGCTGGGTTACCTCAAGGACGAATCCTATGTGATCGAATCGGATTTCGAGCGTTACAGCGCCCGTGTGAACGTCAACACCAAGCTCCGCAAGTGGATCAAGGTGGGCGCCAACCTCTCCTATGCCCACACGGTGCAGAACAACATCCTGGAGGGCAGCAGCCTTGCTTCGTCGGCGTTCGCCACGGCGCGTTCGTGGGAGCCGGTTTTTCCGGTCTACGCCCGCGATGCCGAGGGGAAAATCAAGTATGACGAAAACGGCGACAAGGTCTACGACCTGGGTACGGGGCAGACCGACGGCACGACGACCCGTCCCGGAACCTCGGGCCAGAACATCATCGCCACGCTGAAGATGGACACGCGCGACATCAAACGCAACAACTTGCAGGGCCGCGCTTACGGGGAGATCTATTTCCTGCGCGACTTCACCTTCACCTCGAGCATGTCGCTGGGCTATCGCGCCTCCGACGAACTGCTGTTCTATAACCCCACGATCGGCGACGGACGCGGTTCCAAGGGCCAGATCAACAAAAAGTCTACGGACGTTTACGATCTGAACCTGATCCAGATGCTCAATTACAAAAAATCCGTCGGACGCCACAATATCAATGCGCTGATCGGGCATGAGTACAACAGCTGGGTGCGCGATTACGCCGAGGTCGAGAAGACGAACATTTACGATCCCAAGAATCCGCAGCTGAACAACGCCGGCGAGATGGGGTCGATCAACGGCTATCAGGACGTGCTGCGCATTCAGGGTTTCTTCGGCAAACTGGAGTACAACTACGACAACCGTTATTATTTCTCGGGCGGTATCCGCCGCGACGGAACCTCGCGTTTCAAATACAATCCCTGGGGCACGTTCTGGTCCGTCGGCGCTTCGTGGCGCATCGGAGCCGAGAAGTTCATGGAGAGTACGCACAGCTGGCTTTCGGAGCTGAAACTCCGCGCCACGTACGGTACGCAGGGTAACGAGGACCTGGCCAACTACTATCCCTATACCGACCAGTATACGGTTACCATTTCCGAAGGCAAGCTGGGTACGGAGATCTATTACTACGGCAATCCCGATCTGACGTGGGAGAAGCAGAGGACGTTCGATCTGGGTCTGGACGTGGGTCTGCTGAACGACCGCATCAACCTGACGATGGACTACTTCATCCGCGTGTCGGACGGTCTGCTCTTCAAGCGTACGAAGGATATTTCGACGGGCCGCGCCTACGACTGGTACAACGTCGGCAAACTGCGCAATTCGGGCTTCGAATTCGACTTGAACGTCAAGCTCATCCAGAAAAAGGACTGGTACTGGGACATGTCGGTCAACGGTTACACCTATGCCAACAAGATGCTCAACCTGCCCGACGAGTACAAAGTCTCGGGCATGCCCAACGGCAACCAGCGCATTTACGAAGGCAAGGACATCTACCGCTGGGAGATGCGGCAGTTCGCAGGTCTGGATGAGAAGGGCAACTCGCTTTGGTACATGGATCAGGATATTCTGGACGACGCCGGCAACGTTGTCGGCGTGGAAAAAGTCACGACCGGCGATGCTACCGAGGCCACGCAGTACCTGCTGGAGAAGAGCGCGCTTCCCGATTTCACGGGCGGCCTGAACACCACGCTGCGTTGGAAGAGCCTCGACCTGACGATTATGACCAACTTCCAGTTCGGCGGCTACGGCTACGATTACGACTTCTCGGCGTTCAGCAGTGCGAATTTCCCGATGAACCGTCTGAAGAACTATGCCGACGCCTGGAATCCGGAGACCGGGAAAGGTTCGGCGCCGATCTGGAACACGAACGACTCGAACATCAACGCTTCGTCGGATCGTTTCCTGATCAGCAAAACCTACTTCAACCTGCGCAACATCACGCTGGGCTACACCTTCCCGGCGAACTGGATGAGCAAGATCGGCATCAAGAGCGTTCGCGTGTACTTCGCCTGCGACAACGTCTTCTTCGCATCGAAGCGCAAGGGCTACGATCCCCGTACGAGCATGGGCGGTCAGGGCGCGACGGTCGCTTTGAACAGCGTGGACGGTACGTATTATTCGCCGATCCGCACCACTTCGGTAGGTCTCAATATTAACTTCTAAGCAGCGACATTGATATGAAAAAAATACTGATATTTTTAATGAGCGCGGCAGTTGCGGTATCCTGCAGCGACGATATCTTCGACGTGGACCCTTCGGGAAAAGTCTCTTCGGAGACCCGTGACGAGGTGGCCAAGGAGGACCCGGACAAGGTGCTTCAGGGTATCGAGGCGTCCATTTACACCCACTATGCCACCTATTACAAGAACGACCTTCAGTGGCTGACCGGTTTCAATGGATTCGAACTTGCGTTCGGCATGGCCGGGCAGGACATGACCCTGCTGCTGCAACACAGCATGAACCTTTACATGTACATCAACGACTACTGGCAGGAGGAGTATACGCCGACTTTCAACGTGTGGAACATGTTCTACATTCCGATCGCCACGGCCAATGAGATTCTCGCGACGGCGACCCTCGACGCTTCCGCCGAGTCGGAGACGATGAAGGCCTACCGCGCCCGTGCGCTGACCTCCCGCGCGTTCGGCTACTACCACCTGATCAACGTGTACCAGTATCCCTACTCGGCGGCGAACAAGGACCTTCCGGGCGTGCCTCTGGCCACCGAGGAGACCCTTGGCCAGAATCTGCCGCGCGCCACGATGGAGCAGGTCTACAAACGCATTACCGACGACCTGGACGAAGCGCTGCGTATTTTCGAGGAGATCGGATACGACGACACCGGTTCCCGGACCGATTTCGACGCCAGCGTGGCCGCCATTCTGCGCGCCCGTGTCGCATTGGTCATGGAGGACTGGGGGAAAGCCGTCTCGTTGGCCGACGATATTCTGGCCAAATACACGCTCGTCTCCAAGGAGAACTACAACAACGGCTTCAACCGTATCGAGAACGTTCCGAGTCTGATCTTCGGCTTCAAGATGACGGCCGACAACTGCCAGACATGGGCTACCTGGTGCTCGCAGATGGACCCTTACATGAGCGGTTATGCGGGTATGTGGGCCGAGCGTCCGATCCACTCCTACCTCTATGCGCGTCTGAATCCGACCGACGTGCGTCGCGGCTGGTGGCTCAACAAGACGGACAATCCGGACCCGGACGCTGCGACGAGCGGTTATGCCTGCCTCCTGCCTTCCAACCTGCCCAATACGCTTGCTTCGGGCGTGAAAGCGCGTTCGGAGTACGTCTCGGTCAAGTTCCGCAGTTACAACGGCGACTGGAACAATACCGATCTGATCTATATGCGCGCCGAAGAGGCCGTCTTCATCAAGGCTGAAGCCGAGGCGCACAGCAACATCGCCGCGGCCAAGAAGACGCTCAAGGATTACGTGACGACCTACCGCGATCCGGGTTATGACATCACGGCCGCTTCGCTCGACGATGTCGTCGAGGAGATCATTCTTCAGAAACGTATCGAGATGTGGATGGAGGGCGCTCTGGAGTGGCTCGACCGCCGGCGTCTGAATATGCCGATTGATCGTCGGGACGATGCCGCGATGACGGCGGCAGGCGTTGCGAACAACCACATTTACAAAGCCATGTGGGAGCAGAACGAATCCGGCATGCGGTTCCAGCTGCCGCGTTCCGTCGTGATTGCCAACCCGGAAATCGGCGAGGCGAACCAGAATAAAACGAATTAAGCGTCTCTGTATCATGCCTGTCAAGTCCGCTGTCCGTTTGGGCAGCGGACTTTTTTCTGATTTCCGGGTCGGTCGTTTTTTGCCGGGCCGGGAAAAATTTAGGCGTATAGGTCATTTCGGGTGCTAAAATCGTTGTAATACTGGTGTCTGTCAGTA
>ERZ773139.2380-NODE-2380-length-18979-cov-2.973631_pt1 | contig 18979 bp, 17 predicted proteins | sample MGYA00580854_ERZ773139 | MGnify/ENA primary metagenome ERZ773139 (study PRJEB29015, sample SAMEA2737809) | human gut metagenome | biome: human gut; feature: human-associated habitat; material: faeces | place: China | collected 2012 ...
AGCGGAGCAGCTCGGCGTACTTCCCGTCATCTATACAGGACTATCAAGCGGCCTGCGGCAATGTGAACTGATCACCTTGTCGTGGGCCGATTTTCATGTCCGCTACAAGTACATCCTCAGAGGACAGCGTCTGCTGACGCTCAATGACAAGGCGGTACACCTTCTGGAACAGATACCGGAAACCGGCTGCTATGTGTTCCTCAACCCCAAGACCGGAGCACCGTATCAGCTCCACGAGTTCTATTACCTGCACAAGCGGATTCTAAAACAAGCGGGACTTCCGTGGGTGGCCTTTCGAAATCTGCAGCGGCAGTGCATGGAGGTAGGGATATGAAACTGAAAGACTATATTCTCCGCTGGCAGGAGGTCTACGACAAGGACCAGAGCCGTCCGACCACATACGCAGCATATGGCTACATCTTCAAAAACCACATTCTCCCCGGATTGGGGGATATACCACTCTCTGAATTGACGGTGGAGCAAGTGGGAGATTTTCTGGAGGAACGAAGGCGCTTTGGCGGACACCGTCCGGAAAGCCCCGAATACCCAGGGCTGGGCGAACATACCATGCGGCACATCCACCGGCTGCTCCAGCAATGCCTGGACCAGGCGATGCGGGATGGCCTAATAGCAGAAAATCCCGCCCGAGCGTTTCACTATCCAAAGCCCAAGAAGGTCAGCGCCAATGTGCTGACACCAGCAGAAGTGGAGGACTATTTGGACGCGGCAGAGCGGTTGGGCCACCTCCCTATGTTCCTGCTGGCACTGACAGCAGGACTTCGGCAAGGCGAACTGATTGCCCTGAAGTGGAGCGACCTGGACACAAAGAAGCGGACGCTGACCATCACTGAGAAACGCTCGGTGGAACGGCGGGAGCTGGTGGAGTACGAGGGCGGCACCAGGATCGTCAGTCTGACCCCGGAAGCGGTTGGACTCCTGCACCTGGAACACGCTAAACACCCAGGAAGTCCGCTCATGTTCATGCACCCGGCCACCCAGAGGCCCTACTCACCCCAGATGGTGCGCCGGCTGCATAATGAGATCATCAAAGAGGCCGGGCTGGATCACATCCGGTTTGCGGATCTCCGGCACACCTGCGCCGTCCTGTCACTGCAGAATGGAATGGGCACGAAAGAGGTTTCTCAGATGCTTGGCCACTTCAGAACCGCAATGACCCGGCAGAACTATGCGCCATACCTGGCCTATATTGCCGCCAAAGGCGAAAACAAGCCCAATGAAGCATCCACGGAAGATCTCAGGGAAGCGGCAAATATTCTCGATAATCTTCTGAAATTCTGATGGATATTCTGCGGAAAGTGTGGTATATGTTTGGGTCACAAGGAGATGATGACGATGGAAAACAAACTGCTCAAAGAGCTGTATGATTACTTTTATGTCCGTCCGGAGCTTGATGAACAGGAGAACGAAGTGGAGGAGTGCCACAAAGCATTGATCGAGGCGCTGGCAAAGCCGGAACGCAAGCTGGTGCTACGAATCATTGATGCCCAGAACTTGATCATAGAACAGACCTCCCTCGACAGTTTTACTGCCGGCTTTGAACTGGCGTGGAGGCTCTCAATAGAACTGCAAAATGACGAAAACGAGCGCTCATTCTCCTGTCGGACCAAGAGAACGGGCGCTCATTGTGTATGGGAAGACGAAATATAAAATGAGTCTGGGCAGCCCTCGAAAATGCAGCCCAGGCATTCTGCTTGTAGGCTTGGTTCAGTTCAGCGTTCCCACAGAAGGACCTAATCCGCCACAACCTGCTCAAATTCGACCTGCGCCAGACCAGGGAGCTGCAGATAATCTCCCACCAAATAGTAGATCGCTGTCAAGCACACAATGAGGCCAACAGCCACTGCTTTGTTCTCATTTGTGCCCAGCGGAGAAAGCAGCGTCTGTTGCCCAATGGCAGAGGGCTATCTGGAATAGCTGGCAAGATGGGAAATGGCGAAACACTTCGAAAGATTCATGGGACCATTATCATAGTTGATTTTATTCGTTTATTCGACTATAATGAAATTTAATAGAAAGTGACAACTGCTATCCTGGAGGTTCCTTATGAAATATCTTTCTATCAAAGAAGTGTCAGAACGGTGGGGGATCTCCACTCGTCGGATTCAGATTCTTTGCAAAGACGGGCGGATTCCCGGTATTATTCTGATTGGTCGCACTTGGGGCATCCCAGAAGATGCAGAAAAACCGGCGGATGCCAGGGTCAAAAGTGGCAAATACAGAAAATCAAAGATGTGCTAAAAAACAAGGAGGAATAGTATGCCGGAAGAAACAACTACAATGACAGTCTATGAAATTATTACCGCCGTTGTTGCTGTGATTGCACTCCTGCAACCGTGGGCAATTAAATTATGGAATATGATATTTAAAAAACTTAAAATAACTCTTATCCCGTCAGGTAAAATGAAACTTTTCTACAATCGTAGCGGTGCATATGTGCAAATTGGCGGTGTAATAGAGGCGAAAAATCAAGATGCTGTGATTAAAGATATCTCTGCAAAAATTATTCGGCTTTGCGATAATGCCGAGTTAAAAATGGATTGGAGTTCTTTTAATGCTCCAGTCTATCAAAGTGTTGCTGGAAATATCGTTACAACAACAGAAACTGCTCGTCCATTTAAGGTAAAGTCAAATGACCTTTCCCCCGTTTTTGTGGAATTTAGCAATATAGATGATTCTTTTTTGGATCATCTGGCAGAAATACATAATTCCTTGGTTGTAAAAGCCCGCTCAATTGCTAATCCTACCATTCCATTGGAAGATGCACGACAAACTTTTAAAGCGACATCTGACTATCAAAGTGCCAAAGAAGAGCTTTTGGAAAGTTTTTACTGGAAAGTTTCCCAATATGTACTCAGAATCTCTGTTCATTACGGAAGCAATGGAGTAAAGAATTTTTCTTATAAATTCTCTTTAGATCAAGCTGAAATTGTGGAATTCAAAAAAGATATTGAAAAGGCCATGGATAGTGCGATTGACAATTTGTATGGTCAAATGCCGCATTTTTATTATCCTTGCAAAGACTATATAGAGGTGGAGAATTCATATGCCGACACTTGAATGGATCGGAAAAGATAAAGTCATCAACCACCACCAGGAAGTGCCTTTCCGGGTGTTGGAGCGCCGGTATAGCTATGATGAGACCGGACAGCATGAGGAGGACAGTCACAGCGAGAACATGATCATCCGGGGCGATAACTTGGAGGCCCTGAAAGCCCTACTGCCTCGGTATGAAGGCCGGGTGAAGTGCATTTATATTGATCCTCCCTATAACACTGGTGAAGAAGGCTGGATATATAATGACAATGTAAACGATCCCAGAATTAAAAAGTGGTTGGGAGAGGCTGTAGGAAAAGAGGGCGAAGATTTAACTCGCCATGATAAGTGGCTATGTATGATGTACCCACGCTTAAAATTGTTATATAAGTTGCTGTCAGATGATGGATTGATTGCAATTTCGATTAATGACCATGAGTTATATAACCTCGGCATAATTATGAACGAAGTTTTTGGTGCATCGCATAGATTGGCATGTGCCCCGTGGAGGTCTGAACCAAGCGGAGGCAAGGATAAAACCGTTTTACGCACAGGCCATGAATACATTCTATTTTATGTGAAGAATGATACATCTAATCTCTGTAAAGAAGAAAAAACTACAGGGACATTAGATTTGAAAGATTCTTTTGGAAAGTACAGAAAAGGTCGTGAATTAAGAAAATGGGGCGCTGGTTCTTTAAAAGAAGACAGGCCCAACTTGTGGTTCCCGATCATAGCGCCTAATGGAGAAGAAGTTTATCCCATTAAAAACGATGGGCAAGAGGGGCGCTGGCGTTTGGGGAAAGATAATGAATATATGTCTCAAATTCTCAAGAATCCAGAATATGCACATTGGGAGATATGTTCTTATGATGAAGGCATCGTAGTCGATGGAAAAACAGAGCGGTTAGTTCCATTTGAGAAAATTAGAGATGCAAAGAAATCATTTGGCTGGAATAGTTGGCTTGATGGTTATGGCACAAATGCAGATGGCACAGCTGCTATTAAAGAAATTTTTGGGACAAAAATATTTGAGACACCAAAGCCGTTACCATTAATCGAGTGGATTATTTCACTACACAACGATGAAAATGCTATAATTTTAGATTCCTTTGCTGGTTCCGGTACTACTGCCCACGCCGTGCTTAACATGAACAAGGCCGACGGAGGCAATCGCAAATTCATTCTTGTGGAGATGATGGACTACGCTGACAGCATCACCGCCGAGCGGGTAAAGCGGGTTATCCAGGGGTATGGAGAAGGCAAAAAAGCGGTAGAGGGCACCGGCGGCAGTTTCAGTTTCTATGATTTGGGCGAACCGCTTCTGATTGGCGAAAATCTCAATGAGTCCGTTGGAAGAGAAAAGATCCGGGAGTACATCTGGTTTATGGAGACCAAATCGCCCTATGCGCCAGCTGATGGGGAGAATACCTATTACCTGGGCAGTAGCAACGACACCGGGTATTATTTCTACTATGAGCCCGGCCAAGTGACGGTATTGGACTATCAATTCCTGTCCACGCTCGCCGAGAAGAACGGCAGTACAGTCATCTACGCCGACCGCTGCTCCATCGGAGCGGACAAGCTGGCCCAGTTGGGGATCGTGTTCAAGAAGATCCCAAGAGACATCAGCAGACTGTAAAGAGAAAAGAGAAGGCGATTTACGATGGCATTTACATATTATCTTCCAGATGAGACCGGCAACAAGGTGGAACATGGAACGAGTTCTAATTCTCTTGTAATTATAGGGGCAAATGGATCTGGAAAAAGCAAATTAGGCGCATGGATTGAACAGAAAGACATGGAAAAGGTACATCGGATTGGAGCTCAAAGGAACTTAAATTTCCAGGAAAATGTACCGCTAAAGAGCTATTCCCAGGCAGAAGATTTTGTCTTTTACGGGTCTGATGACAAATCCAGTCAGAAAAGCAAGCACCAGAGATGGAATTGGGGTAAATCCTATACAACCAAGCTAATGGACGATTTCGACAATGTTTTGGCTGCACTAATCGCATTAAAGAACTACGATAACGAGAAATATGTGAAAGAGTGTAAAGCAGCACTTTCTCGTGCAGAGAGGCCAGACCCGCCGTTCACTGCAATTGATAAATTGATTCAAATCTGGGATGAAATCTTTCCTCAGCGAAAATTGGAGGTTGATGACGCCAAGTTTTTGGCATCAATGCGGGACGGAACAGGAACTCCATATAATTCAAACCAAATGAGCGATGGCGAACGTGCTGTTCTTTACTTAGCGGCTCAGGTACTTTGTGTCCCTCAAAATAAAACGCTTATTATTGATGAACCGGAGGTACACTTGCATCGTTCAATTATGAACCGTTTATGGGTAGCTCTTGAAAAGTATAGGCCAGATTGTTTCTTCATTTACATTACCCATGATACACAATTCGCTGCGGCTCATGGGCAATCCGACAAAATCTGGATTAAAGAATATGACGGAACAAACTGGAAACTGGAAAAAATTCAGGACAATGAACTTCCGGAAGAACTTCTCTTTGATATTTTGGGTAGCAGAAAAAATGTGCTATTTGTTGAGGGGGAAAAGAGCAGTTACGATACTCAACTGTACACTGTCTTATATCCTGATTATTATGTAATTGCTTGTGGTAGTTGTACCCAGGTGATTGCGCGCACAAAAGCCTTTCGAAACAATCCCACATTGCACCATTGCGAAGTCTATGGGCTCATTGACCTCGATTACCGCTCTGACTATGAAATCGAAAAATACAAAGAGGATCACATATATACCCTCAATGTTGCAGAAGTGGAAAACCTATTTTTGGTAGAAGAATTGATTCGGCTACTTGCAACCCATCTGGGGCAGAATCCAGATGAAGTCTTTGCAAATATTAAAAACTACATTGTAAACTCCAGATTTGCAAATCAAATCGAAAAGCAAATTTGCCAGAGCGTAGTTGCATATTTGAAGTACCAACTGTCCTCTATTGAGTTGTCTAAAAAAAGCGATGATGAGGCCAAGGTCAGCTTGAATACTGCATTACAGACAATTGATTACGAAAAAGCAAAATCCGAGCAGGAAGTAAGATTCAGAGATTCTTTAAACAAAGCGGATTATGCAAGTGTTTTGCGTGTGTTTAACGAAAAGGGACTTTCTAATTCCATTGGCCACTTTTTTGGATTAGATAATAAAGTCTATTGTAGTATGATTTTAGCCTTGCTCAATGGGAAGATGCACGGTGAAATAGTAGATGCACTTGTAAAATATCTACCGACGGAAATTCCACGGTAAGGAGGCGGTATATCATGGAGATGAACGGCTACCAAAAGAAGGTCATCAAAGATCTGACCCGTTATTTGCAGCTTTTGAATGAAACCCGGGATTATGCCGCCGCATTCCGCCTTTTCTGGCAGGAGCAGAGCGCCCCCTCCCTGGGCCATTATCAGGACATCATGCCCGGTGTGCCCAACCTGTGCTTCAAAGTACCCACCGGTGGCGGAAAGACCTTCCTGGCCTGTAACGCCATCCGTCCTGTTTTTGACGCCTTGCCTTTCACCAAGACGAAAGCCGTGGTGTGGCTGGTTCCGTCTGACGCCATCCTCTCCCAGACGGTGAAGGCGCTGAAAGAACCGTCCCACAGTTACCGCCAAAAGATCAATGCGGATTTCGGCAGTCGGGTGGAGGTCTACACCAAGCAGGAACTTCTGAACGGTCAGAATTTCAATCCCACAGCCGTGACAGAGCAGCTCTCTATTATGGTGCTGTCCTATGACTCCTTCCGGGGCCGGGGAAAAGAGGTGCTGAAAGCCTATCAGGAGAACAGCAACCTGGAGCCCTTTTCCAAGGCGCTGGGAAAGCCGGAGTTTCCTATCGAGCAGGCAGATGAAACAGCCCTGTTCCAAGTCATCAACCAACTCTCACCCCTGGTGATCGTGGACGAAAGTCACCACGCCCGCTCGGAACTGAGCCTGGAGATGCTGAAAAATTTTAATCCCTGTTTCGTGCTGGACCTGACTGCCACCCCCAAGAAAGAGAGCAACATCATCTCTTATGTGGACGCTGTGCAACTGAAAAAGGAGAACATGGTAAAGCTGCCGGTGATTGTCTACAACCGGAACAGCCAGAATGAGGTGCTGACCGATGCCATTGATCTGAGAAACCGGTTGGAGGAATTGGCCGAATCCGGGCCGGAGCAGACAAACCAGTATATCCGCCCCATCGTCCTGTTCCAGGCTCAACCCAAGGGCAAGGAAAACAGCACGACCTTTGAAAAACTGCGGGACAAGCTGGTGGAGATCGGTATTCCTGCTGAGCAGATCGCCATTCGTACCGCCGATGTCAATGAACTGAAAAGTCAGGATCTGCTTTCCCCCAACTGTCCTATCCGGTACATCATCACGGTCAATGCGCTGAAAGAGGGCTGGGACTGCCCCTTTGCCTATATTCTGGCCTCTCTTGCCAATAAAACCAGTCAGGTGGATGTAGAGCAGATCCTGGGACGGATCCTGCGGCTTCCCCACACCACACAGCATAGTCAGCATGCACTGAACCTGTCCTATGTGCTGACTTCTTCCAACGACTTTGACGAAACTGTAAAACAAATTGTCAAAGGCCTAAACAGCGCCGGCTTCAGTGATAAGGACTACCGCCTCTCTACACCTGTTCCTCCCAAGAAGCCGGAACCTATGCCAGAGCAGTTGGAGATCCCGCCAGTGACACCTCCTTTGCCTGATGATGCCGAGGACTTCTTGGACTTTGATGTCCAGGCAGTCAGCCAGGAACTGGAGCGCCGCCAGGCGGAGGGAACTTCCTTAGCCGAACATCCCCGAAGCGACGCCATGCTGGAGGCAGCTGAGCAGGCTGGGCAGGAATATGACGCCTCAATGGAGCAGTCCGACAAAGACCCGTATATACAGAATCTGCCGTGGGAGGTGCGGAATCAAGTGACCACATTCCAAGTAAAACCGGAATTTCAGCAGGATATCGAGACTTTGGAAATCCCACAATTTTTCCAAGTTGTTCCGCCCTCTCTGTTTAGCGATGGGATATACGAACTGCTGGAAAAGGAACAACTGGCCGACAGTTTTACCTTAAAGGGTAAGGCATATGACATCGACTTCTCCGCCGCCGATGATGAAATCGCGGAAATCGATGTGCGTGAAAAAGAGGGAGGACTTCCCAAAGCGTTTAAGATGGAAGAGGCAGACCAGCGGTATTTCAAAGAGCATTTCCGCTCTTTACCTCCGGAAACCCGAATCCGTCAGTGCAAGGATATGATGTTCCACCAGCTTAATAAATTGAATATGGTGGACTCAGGTGAGTTGAGAAATTATATCGAGCGCATTGTAGGCGACATGGATAAGGATCAGCTGGCAGGCATGGAAAAAGCTCCTCTGGGTTATGCGGTAAAAATCAAAGACAAAATTGATTCTCTCCTGACCCAGCATTACAAGGAAACCTTCACCCACTGGCTGGAAACTGAGCGGATCGTTTGCAGACCTTTTTACAAACTTCCCGCATACATCCACCCCACGACCCACACAAATATCTACGGTGGCTCTCTGTACCAGGCAGAAGAGGGCAACATGGATAAACTGGAGTTGGCCTTGGTCCGTGAGTTTACCGCTTTGACCAACATCAGATGGTGGCACCGGAATATTTCCAGGCAGGGATTTTGTATCAACGGTTTTATCAACCATTACCCAGACTTTATCGTGATGACTCAGAACGGAAAAATTATCTTGGTTGAGCCAAAGGGTGAGCACCTGAAAAATGATGAGAGCCAGAAGAGAATCGAACTGGGACGAGCCTGGAAAAACGCCGCTGGGAGCCAGTACCGTTATTACATGGTGTTCCGGGACGAGGATAATTTGCTGCCCGGTGCAGTGAGCGTAAGTCAGTTTGTGGAGTTGGTAAAAGAGCTGTAGGGAGACTCTTATATGAAATTAAAACGATTTCATAAAGGATGGTTTTGAGACAAAGAATTCCTTGAACAGGGAGCAAGTGGTTGTTGCGAGAATTGCAATTACTGCGCTGCAAGCAGTAACTGAAAATGTATGCAGAAATGTGAGGTGACCTGATGGCAGAAAGAAAAATTCGTGCCGGGTACTACCGTCGGTATGACGGCAAGGTGGTCTATGTTGTCTCTCTGGCCACCGACGCCGACACTGGCGAAGAGATGGTCATCTGGACTACCTATCCCTTTGCGGCTGTCCCCAGATACTATACCTCCAGCAAAAAGTCTTTCTGTGCTTTTATCGAAGTGAACGGCGAGCGGAAAGCCAAGTACAAGCGACTGCTCAATATGAAGATCTCAGGGGAAGCCATAGAGCGGCTGGAGGAAGAGGGATTTCGGGGACCGGTTCGTAAACGGCAGCGACCACAGCCGGATGAAACATACGACTCCCGCAAGTACCAGCAATCTCTTACCTACTACGCATACGCAAAAGATCTCTGCGAGCACTACAACTTCGACCGGAACAAATATCGCCTCTGCGTAAAGGAAAAGAGATTCGCTGCCATCACTAAAAGCGACTTCGCCAAACTGAAAGAGGACCTGCAGTTTCTGGACAATGTCCTGAAAACGGTGCTGACTGCATATCAGGATTATTTCCGGGAGCGGTTCGTGGATGGCCTGTCCATTCGCAAGTACGCGGAAGCCCATCAGCTGAACCGCGGCAGCGTGGACTATCAGCAGAAGAAATTCTTCTCTGCCCTGGCTTCTCTGCTGAAAGAGCGGGACGAGGCGGAGGGAACATGCCGGCTGCTGAAACCAGCACAAAAGTAAATAATCCAACCTCAAACGGAGCGTCTGCGACAAAGCAGGCGCTCCGTTTTTCTGTCAAATGTATGTCAGTAGGATATATTTTCCCCTATACAAGTAGAGAGACAACTCGGACACCATCCAAAGGTTATGTCAAACCTATGTCACATGCAAATGTTCGCGGCTAAAGAAGTAGAGGGAGTTTTGAAAAGGAGATGATCAACATGAAAGAATCTGTCTACACAAATCACAACGAGGCAAAGGTGCTGGGCACATCACCGTCCAGCGGGTATGAACTGATGCACCAACCAGATTTCCCGGTGCTACGCGTGGGCAGCCGCATGGTGGTGCCAAAAGAAAAATTCATCCTGTGGGTGGAGAAACACACAGGAGGCGGCGCATGAAGTATGAAAGCGGGAATTTTTTCTCTCTGCCCAACGAGATATTTCTCCTGGGCCTGAATGCCGGCGAGCTGGCGGTGTACAGTTTCCTACGCCGGTGTGAAAATCGTAAGACCCGCCAATGCTGGCCCAGCGTCAAAACGATTGGGAAAGCGGTGAATATGAGTGGGAACACGGTACGCAAGTACATCTGTCAACTGGAGGAGCGGGGTCTTATCACCACCGAACCCACTACGGTCATCACCAAGTCCAGCGGCTGGCGAAACGGTAATCTGCTGTTCACTGTCTCGCCCATAGGCGAGGTGATCGATGAGTACTATGACCAGCAGATGGCGGTACTGGAACAGACAGCTGCTCGACAGCGGGCGCGGCGGAAGGCGGAGAAGTCCGGCGTGGAGTTCGTTCCGCCCGGCAAAGAGCAGAGCGCATGACCGCGCCGCTGTGCCACCTGTGGGCCGCTGTGTGCGCCCCAACCGGGCTGAGTAGAGTCCCAGCCCCACTCGGGGGCTTCACCGCAAATTTGGGCCGCTACCGGCCCGGATGAGAGCGCAAGGTGAGGACGAAAGAAAAAGCAGGATAACCCCCCAAATTTTGCATCTCCCCGCAGTGCGGAGAACCCGGAACCGCCGGTACTTGCACGGTCGGGGGGAGCAAGTTTTACCCACCCTTGGGTGGGGCAAGCAGAGCGTTTGGCTTGCCGCGAGCGGCAGTCAAACGCTTTTTTGCGGGCGGAAGCCCACACCCACTTCACGGTCAGACAGATGAGGACGGGAACGGGACCAGCGAGAAGAGCCGGACGCAAAAATGATACGCTGAAACAAAGAAAGACCAACTGAGGCCTCAACGGGGTTGTTCCCGCCTGTAAAGCCCTGTGTGCCCTTTTCCTGGCCGGAGAGGGTAAACACTCAGCCCCATCTTCGGAACGCGACGCTAAAGCCTGTTGCGGCCAAAGTTGAATTGCCCGTGAATTGATAACTTTCTGATAACTCCCACAAAACCGTATGGCTATCCACAGAAAAATCTGGTATGGTGTGGTTCCGCTGTAAAGCGGACAACCCCATGCCAGATTTTTTATGTGGAGGTGAAAACAGATGGAACACCGGAAGCGGCATCAGGTCATCGCCTTTCGGGTAACGGAGGCGGAAAGGCGGCAGATCAACGCCAAGATCAGACAGTCCGGCCAGTCCCAGCAGGAGTACCTGCTCCGCGCCGCCCTGGGGCAGACCATCCATGTGGTAGAGGAACTGAAGCCCGTCCTGTCGGAGCTGCGGGCCTGCGGCAGAAATCTGAACCAACTGACCGTGCTGGCCCATGAGGGGCATATCCAGACGGTGCATCTGCGGGAAACGGTGGAGGTACTGGGCAGGACCTACGATGCGGTAAACGCCCTGCTCACGGAGAAGGGTCAGGTGATCTCCTATGGCAACGTGTAGCTTCATCAAGGAATCCAAACAGACAGCGGGCGCGATGCATGGCGTCATGCGGTATGTGGCACAGGAACAAAAGACCTTGGATGAGGATGGAACCCGCTACCTCACAGGCGTTAACTGTATGGCGGATCTCGCCTACCAGAGTTTCATGGCCACCAAGAATCTGTACGGCAAAGCGCACGACACTTTCTTCTATCAGTACGTCCAGTCCTTCTCTCCACAGGAGCAGATCCTCCCGGCAGAGGCCCATGGAATCGCGCTGGAACTAGCGGAGCGGTTCTTCCCAGACTGTGAAGTTCTGATCGCGACCCACTTGGACACGGAGCATCTTCATTCCCACTTCATCATCAACTCCGTCCAGCCGAATACCGGAAAAAAGCTCCACTTTACGCCGAGGACACTGGAAAGAATGCGACTGGTCAGCGACCAGATCTGCCGGGAACACGGCCTGTCCACGCTGAAGCCCTACCGGCAGGCACAGGGAGAAAAAGGAATCAAGACAGGGGAGTACCGGGCCGCCGTCCGGGGAGAAAGCTGGAAATTCCAGCTTATCGCTGCCATAGAGGACGTAATGAAGAAAGCGGGAAACAGGGAGGACTTCATCCGGGAGATGTGGCGGCGGGGCTACGACGTGCGTTGGGAGGATGCAAGAAAGAGCATCACCTACACCACACCGACGGGTATAAAGTGCAGGGATGACAAACTGCATGAACGGAAATTCAGAAAGGGGAAGATCGAAGATGAGTTTCGAATCCGGCGGCGAGCAGCGCAACAGCGCCTTAGACAAATTGAAGCAGCGGGCGCCTTCACTGACAGATCAGCACCCCAACGTCCTCTACACGATGCCCATGCAGACAGTGGAGCAGTTGGAGAGCGTCCTGCGGAGCACTCTGGCGCTGCAGGAGAATATCCGCTCGTCCATGTCGGAACTGGCAACGAAAGAGAGCCTGCAGCCACTGGCAACGGCGGAAGAACTGTTAAACTGGGTGAACAAAGTACAGGAACTCAACCAGGAGATGCATCAGTCCATGCGGCAGGTCCTGGCGGAGATGCAGGAGGAGAACCGACAGGCTGGGAAGAAGCGCGACGAGTTTTTGAGGACGCTCTCCGATATGGAACAGCGGTTTCGGAGGGATGGGGAGGATATGCTGAACACGTTCCGCCTCTGGACGCCTATGACGTTCATAGGCGCGGCGGCGGTGTCCACGGTGTTCAGCATTCTGATGCGGATCTTGCTGAGATAACAGAGAAAATCGTCCGTCTGTTGTCACGATTGGAGGGAAGTGCCAGCGATGAAGTGGTAGACTGCACCACGCGGGTCTATCACGGTGACAGAAAAGCGCTTACCAAAGAGCGAGAGCAGAAGATCGCCATGGGGCATAAAGCAGATGACCATGAGGAGCAGCAAATGATGTAAAAAGAAGTCTCTCCGCACCAGGGAAACACGGTGCGGAGGGGCTTTTTCAGGAAATATCCACCAGCTCAAATTTTGCGCCGCATAAAACAAAAAATAGGCACCAATATTCGGGACCTCTCCGCTCTTTTGGTATGGCTATCCGCGGGAGGGTGTGGTATTGTGTAGCTGAGAAAGGGGCGCTGAACTATGCAGCGAAAACTATTGACAAACGGCAACATCTTTAAACGGACGGATGGCCGCTGGAACGGCGTGGTCTGGTACTCAGACGAGCAGGGGGAGAAGAAGCGCAAGTCCTTCTGCGGCACCACGAAGCAGGAGGTCAAGGAGAAGATCACCGAATACCTCGCTGACTTCGACCGCCAGCTAACAGCCTCAGATGAGTCCAGGGCAAGACTGGAGGAGAGCATGGGGCGGTGGCTCCGGGTATTCAAATTCCCCTCCGTGGAGCGCGGCACCTACGACCGGCTGGAGTGCACCGCCAAGTATCAGATCTACCCGATCCTCGGCGGCAAGGTGGTGGGTGACATCACCTCGGCAGATATCAAAGCCCTGCTGAATCACTGGATGAATGAGGGCTACGCCTACACCACGGTCAAGAAGGTCTATAACATCCTCACCGACTACTTCCGCTATCTGACCCAGCAGGAGTACATCCCGAAGAACCCGATGGCTGCGGCGCCCATGATTAAGAAGTCAAACTTCATGGCCAGCCAGGGCAAGGAGGACCTGCCGACCTCTGAAACGGTGACCATCTTCACCCCGGAGGAGATCGCGAAGTTCAAGGCCGAGGCTCTCCAGACCTGGGGCAACGGAACACGCATCTACCAGCAGGCGGCCGCCTATACGCTGATGCTGAACACCGGACTCCGGACTGGAGAGGCGCTGGGCCTGCTGAACAGCGACATTGATCTGGAGAACCGCGTCCTCCACCTTCAGAGGGGCGTGAAGGAGATCTCCCGGCGGGAGGGGAGCAAATCCACCAGCGGCAGAGAGGTGAAAATCGGTAAACTGAAGAGCACCTCCAGCAAGCGGGATGTGCCCCTCAATCAGGCGGCAGTGGACGCCATCCTGACTCTGAGAGCGGAGCGATACTTCGGAGAGGACAGCCCTCTCATCTCGGATGAACACGGAGGTTATACCCGGCCGGTAAACTTCCGGAAACGATACTACCGCATTCTGGAGGCGGCTGGACTGGAGCAGCGGGGACTCCATGCCCTCCGACACACCTTCGCCACCAATCTGGTCAACGGAGTCAAACAGCCGAATGGAACCATCCGCGCGCTCTCTCCCCGGCAGGTGGCCGACCTCCTCGGCCACTCCACCTCAGAGATCACAGAACTATACTACGTGAAAAAGGATACCTCCCGCCTGGCAGGGATCACGGCAGGATTCGATCTCTGAGGCACGTAAAAAAGAACTCCCCTGGCCAGCAGATAACTGGTCAGGGGCGCAAAACTTTGATGTTAAAATGATGCTGCAGCAGACGGAAACAGTAAAAACGGATGACGCCAGATACCACATTCAGGGCATCATTTGAGCATCACCCGCGGTCTTCCGAAAATCATTCCCTCGAAAAAGTAACAAAAAACCCCGATTTCTCAGGGTTTTCGGGATACTCAATGGCAGGGGCAGAAGGATTCGAACCCTCGGCACGCGGTTTTGGAGTGGCTGTGGAAGTTTACACTCTACATAAAGCTTCCTTAGTGTCCCAAACACTTGCCGATTTACACCGATTCACCTTTCGCCATTCTGATGCTTTTTTGATACTGTTGCCCCCATCCAAACAGCGGGGCGGTCAAATTTTGATATGCTATGTCAAAGATAGGAACGGGCTTTTGAGCGGAGACTATTACTGAGCCTTCTTCAGTTCGTCGATTTGCTGGGTATGGAAACCAACTGTTTTTTCCAGGCCGTCCACATGATCCTCCAAGTCGTCAACGCGATCCTCCACTATCTCCATGGCTTCGTGGGGGATCAGTTTTTCTTCAAGGCTGCCAAACCGTTCAGAGAGGGCATTGAACTTCGGGCCAAAATAAGACTCCATCAGTACCATGGTCTCACTGATGATTTCTTTCTTTTGCTGAGCCATCTCCAAAATCATTTCCTGCTTCTGCTGGGCCAGCTTAAAATCCATCAGCTGGGCAATCGCCAGCAAATCCTTTTCTTCCAACAACCCGCTCACCCCCGATCCTTCGTTGGCTTCCATTATAACGGGAGCTACAAGCAGTGTCAAGGCATGGGACATCAAATAGAGTATCAAACATCATGTTGAAAATTAACAGTTTGAGCGAACCTTCTTCTACACGCCGCTCCAAGAGCTTATCCAATATTCCCCTCGACTTTTGAAACATCTTCCAGTATTGTGTTTTAAAGGGAAAAAAGAGCGGAGAGATAAGGTTGACGCAAGTACCTGTTGCGAGATGCCAGTACTGTGGATCACAGGACATCGGAGGGGGTGGCAACATGGGTCACTTTCCGATGTCATGGGCTACTGGGAAACCGGCTGAAATACCTAATCTGTCGGCGCTGCAGGACGGTGCTGGATCAGTGAGTGCGTGGCGGAACCCCGCCGTTTCCCGCAGGCAAAGTCGCGCTGACACAATGGAGCACCAGATAATTATGAAAAGAAAAGCTGAAAACTCGCATATCTCCCAGGCACCGGTGGCAATCCTATCTTTACGGCGCAATGGGAATGAAGCCCACAGCGGTAATAGCCGCTGTGGGCTTCGTTGTTTCCGCCTTTCCTGTACAATATCGATATGCAAAGTCGAGGGGGATTCATTGTTATGTCAGAACAAGGACTCACAGGGTATCAGATTCAGGGATATGCCCAGCACCTCAAGCTGGAGGAGAAGAGCGAAGCCACCCTGGAAAAGTATCTCCGGGACATTCGGGCGTTCGCTGCTTGGGCGAACGGGCAGAAGATCAGCAAGGAGCTGACCGCGGAGTGGAAAAACCATCTGGTAGAGCAACACTACGCGCCCACCTCTATCAACGCCATGCTCTCCGCTTTAAACAGTCTGCTGGAATTCCTTGGCCTCAACGACTGCCGGGTAAAATTCCTGAAGGTTCAGCGTCGGCTATTCCGGGACGCTGACCGGGAACTGACTAAAGACGATTACCAGCGGCTTTTGAACACGGCCTATCAGCTTGGGCGGGACCGACTGGGGCTGCTGGTGGAGACCATCGGAGCCACGGGTATCCGGGTCAGCGAAGTAAAATATGTCACAGTGGAAGCCATTCGTCAGGGCAAGGCGGAGATATCCCTCAAGGGCAAGATCCGCACCATCCTGTTGCCGGGAAAGCTCCGCCGCAAGCTACTGAAATACGCGCAGAAACAAAAGATCGCCTCTGGCGCGATCTTTCGCACCAGAAGCGGAAGAGAGCTGAGCCGCCGTCAGATCTGGGCAGAACTGAAAGGGCTGTGCAAACACGCTTGTGTGGAGCCAAGCAAGGTGTTTCCCCATAACCTGCGACACCTGTTCGCCACAGTCTTTTACCGGGTTTGTCGGGACATCGTCAAGCTGGCGGACCTGCTGGGGCACAGCAGCATTGAGACTACCCGCATCTACCTGGTGACCTCCGGCTCGGAGCACCAGAGAGCACTGGACCGGCTGGGGCTTGTGTCATAATCTCAGAATCAACATTCCATCCCGTGCCAAGCTAAATCGGATCGAGAAGATCGGTGGTAAAAGCGCAAAAAAGAGCCCGTGCGGGGAGCACGGGCATGAAAAATGGCACAAGGATTCAAGCCGGATAAAATTTGACGTTTTTCCGGCTCTGTTCTGCTGCCCAAAGGGGCGAATCCCTCTTGCAGGCAGGTGTCCTTTGTGGTAAAATTTATTTATAAATATGTAGAACAGGTTATTTTTTTGCGATCATCTTGTCGGAATGTTGATTCTGTGACGAAATGGAATGAACCACCTGTTGAGAGCGATTCAAGACCAGCGGCATACGGGGGAATGTCCGAGGTCCCGACCGGCAGGCGCTATGTGGGGAAGCCTCGAGAAAACACCGATACAGCGCTGTGCTTCAGGGCCTGATGGACCTATGCATGAGGATGGCTCGACAACAGTCCAGTGAAGGTCCGCAGCCAATACATAACACACAAAATGGCGGCAAACAGCGCATAGAGAAGCGCTGGAAAAGCCGGAAACAGCAGGCGCGTCTGCGGCGGGGACCCGTCGCATCTGACCGGGTGGCGCTCCTGTCGGGGAGCGCCAGAGAAAAAGGACTCGTTCGTATGTATCACGATGATAACACTTTCTGAGCCCGGCCGTGAGGAGACGCATATGGGAAAGATAACTTTCAATCGACCGGACGAACCGGCCATGGTTCGCCTTCTGGCAGACGAGCGGCACACGGCGGCAGGCATCATCCTCCGCTTGGCCTGGAAGCAAGGGCTGACCAGAGAGGAGATGCAACGCTTAACCTGGGCGGATATCGCCCCGGATGAGGGCGGGATTCACCTGCCGGATCGGACTGTCCCGCTGGAGGAGGAAACTGCGTCCTGCCTGCTGGATCGATACGCCTTCCTGGATGGTGTCACCCCGTATGTAGTGGTATCGGACCGCCGTCGGCAACAGATGCCGCGAGAGTCCATCTCCCGGCTGGCTCGGCAGGCTCTGGACCGGGCGGGCATCGCCAGCATCAGCCTGATGGATCTTCGCCACGATTTCATCATCCGCCAGCTGGAGGCGCACGATTGGCCATACGTGGCCCGGATCAGCGGCATCGCTGTACATACCCTCTATGCCACCTTTTCCGATTATCTGCCCCGGACACAGCCCGCTCCTGCAGAGGATCCGCCGGAGGCCTATGCCTTTCTCCTGTGGAAGGTTCTCCAGTCCCAGGGGAGCTCCCTGGTGGGACTGGCCCTGTGGCTGGGCTGGAAACTGGGGATGCAAGCCCGGGAGATCTTAGCTCTTACATGGTCCCAGGTGGACTTGGACCAGGGTGTCATCCATCTGCCGGATCGGGACCTGTCTCTGGGCGTGACCCTGCGGCGGCTGCTGCGAGAGACATGGAACCGGCGTTGTCTCGACGATGATCCCCATGTGTTGCTTTCTCCCAACTCCCGGCGCCCGGTAGACCAGCCGCGCCTTTCCAAGCTGGTCCGGACGGCCCTGATTCGAGGCGGCATTGAGCACGTGGGCCTGGGGGATCTATGCCGCCAGGAACGCCGGGAAGTCGACAATGCCCGTCTGCTGGAACTGGCCGAAAGCCAGGACGCCATCACCCGGCGGGACGCTATGAGCCTGTTGAACCTCTCTGAGGCGGCGGCCTATGAGCGGCTGCGACAGCTAACAGTCCAAGGCCGTCTGGTGCGTGTGGGGCGGAAGTACTACCCTGCTGGCCAGGTGGTGCCGCCGGACCGACAATACGATGTAATCCGAGTATTTCTGGAGCGATGCGGCAGTGCCTACCGTCAGGACCTGGCGGCCCTGCTGCACATCGGGAACCGCCAATGCGCCCTGATTCTGCGGCACATGGTAGAGGACGGCCGTCTGGTGCGTGTGGGGCAACAGTACTATCTCCCCGAGCAGGAGGAGGTTTTATAAGTGGCGAGAGGTGGGTCTGTCGGCCCACCTTCGTTTTCACCAAAACTTACAAACTCCGGATATGTTACAGCAGGGAAACAAACATCTCCCAGCAAGTGGTACCCCGTTTTTCAATTAAGTTAAAAGAGCCGCCAAACGCTGGACAGCGGCCAAAATTTCCCTTACATTGGCGTTGCGGACGGCGGGAGTGTCACTGGCGGCTGGCTCTGTGGTTGGTGTAGGCCGACACAAGTTGGTTGGCTAGCCCCCACACGAATCTCAGACCCGGCGGCAGGCATACCGGCGGACCGCAAATATTTTAAAGGAGGAGAAATCCCAAATGAAGAAGTTCCTTTCTCTGGTGCTTGCTCTGGTGATGACCATGTCTCTGGTC
>ERZ773139.2382-NODE-2382-length-18970-cov-21.681470_pt1 | contig 18970 bp, 18 predicted proteins | sample MGYA00580854_ERZ773139 | MGnify/ENA primary metagenome ERZ773139 (study PRJEB29015, sample SAMEA2737809) | human gut metagenome | biome: human gut; feature: human-associated habitat; material: faeces | place: China | collected 2012 ...
TAGCGTCGGTAGCGACGGTGCAGTAGGTATGGCCGATGTGCAGCTTATCGCTGGGATAATAGATCGGCGTTGTAATGTAGAATTTTTTCTGATCCATCTGTGATTTCTCTCCTTATATAAACAAACCTGTGTGGTGTGCTTTTTACGTTTATGACGTGTCTTGTAGGGAGCGGCGTCCCCGACGCCCCGCAAGCCTCCCCTTTCAGGGAAGGTGGCCGAACGCAGCGATGGCCGGAAGGGTTCTGCCCGTTCGCCGCAGTTACGCGCTTTCCCGGGCATTTTCCCCTTTACAAGGCGCGTCCGCAGGGGCCGCACATCTGCGGCCCGCAGCCGTGCCTTGACGACCATTTGCGGGAAAATCGCGCGCCGATCATGCCCAACCCCTGCATAGGGCTAGAACCCTATCGGCTTCACCCCGCACGCCTCCAGCGCGTGCCTGCACAGCACCTCGGTGCTGTCGATGAAGAACTTGCCCAAGTGCTCGTCCCGCTTAACGAGGCTCAGCTCTGTGCAGCCCAGCACGGCCATGTCGCAGCCCTGCTTTTTCAGGTCGTGCACCGCCGCACCGAACTTTGCCATATCGGCGCGTTTGCCCTGCTTGATGTCGTCATAAATGACCGACATGACCTCCTGCTGGTGCTCCTCCGACGGTACCGCCCAATCAATGCCCTGCGCCTGGCAGGCGAGCTGATACGTCTCGGCGGCCAGCGTGCCGTCCGTTGCCAGAATGCCCAGCTTTGTGCAGCCTGCCGCCTTAGCATCGGCCACGGTCAAGCGCGGCATGTTCAGCACAGGCACGGGCAGTGCCTCGGCCAGGCGGTCATAAAAATAGTGCGCTGTGTTGCATGGAATCGCCAGCACCGTTGCGCCGTAGTGTACCAGGCTGAAGCCATCCTGCTCCATCACAGCAAACGGATCATCCTTGCTTTTACCCATGATGAACGCTGTGCGGTCCGGTGTCGACGCGCGGGACGAGATGACAATGTCGATATGGTCCTGGTCGCACGTCGCGGGTGTGTGGTCGATCAGCATCTGATACAGATAACAGCTGGCCGCGGGTCCCAGCCCTCCCAGGATTCCCAGCACCTGTTTTTGTGGTTTTGTCTGCAGCGTGGCACACCCCTCCTTATAATACACTTATAGTATATTATAAGGCTAACTGCGCAATTATGCAAGGGCAAAGGCGACGGTTTTCGGGAGATTCGCAATAAAAAACGCCCTGCATTTTCATGCAAGGTGTCTGTGGTGGCCCCTAATTTCAATTCAATTATATTGCTATATTGCAGACCGCCCCCCTGCCTCCCTTGTCAAAGGGAGGTGGCGCCGCAGCGCCGGAGGGATTCCTATCCCGCTGGCGCCCCTATTTCTTTAAGCTCCCCGTAGGGGCCGGGCATGCCCGGCCCGCACGCTTCCGTAAGCCCCTCCGTCAATCTTAAACAACAACATCCCACGACAACCACCCCGGCCACATCAGCTTCCGCCCGCGCGGAATCTCCCGGGTGCTTTACTTTTTACGCACCACATTAGTCAAGCGATAGAATCCGTTGCAGCGACGGATTCTGTTTTTGTTTTTATGGGGGTTACAGAGCGATTGAGGCAATCGCTGGTTTTGCCGATGAAGCGGTAGTAGATTTCGATGCGCATCACCGTTTCACCGTCGATTATCTCTTTCTCGTGGACGATGATTTTCTCAATCAGCGTGTGAACCAGTTCCTCATCCAGTTCCGTAATGTCTGCATACGGGGCGACCAAATTGGTGAAATCCTGTATGCCCTGCGTTTTGGTGGTTGCTTCGGTGAGCAACGCTTGAATTTCTGTGGCGCGGGTTTTCAATTCTTTTGTTTCCGCTTCATACTTGGCAGATAGGGTTTGGTAGAGGTCATTCGAGAGCCGTCCGAACACGTTATCTTCGTAGATGCGCTGCACCAGCGTGGCCAGTTCGGACAGGCGGCGCTGGGCTGCGTCCAATTCTTTTTTCATGGCTTTCTGCTCGCTCAACTGCCCAGCCTGTGACAAACCCATCAGATAGTCCGCATACGCATCGGCATCCTCGGCAGCCAGCATAGCGTGACGGCGGATGTCTGCCAGCACGATAGCCTTGACCTGTTCCAGCGAGATATAGTGCGTGGTACACACCTTGCCGCCGTAACGCCGATTGGCGTTGCAACTGAATGTCCCCAACGACTTGCGGCGCTCGTCTTTTTTGCGGCTGCAAAACGCCATGCGCTTGCCGCACTCTCCACAGAACATGATTCCACGGAAAATGTTATTCTCGCTGCGCTTTTTACCCGGCTGCTTGACCTTGATGCGCTCCTGTACCGTCCAGAAAGTCTCGGCATTCACCAGCGCTTCGTGCGTATCCTCCACAACGACCCAATCCTCTTCGGGTTTCCAAATCATCTTTTTTGACTTGAAATTTTGCGTGCCGGTGCGGAAATGCACCATATTCCCGATGTAGACTTGATTCATCAGAATGGCACGAACCGTGCTGTGATCCCACGCATACGGATAGGTCAGAACAATATCCGAGGCAAAGGTTCCAAACTTTTCATGCAGGTACGCCTGTGGGCGGAGAACCTGCTTTTCTCCCAGTTCCTTTGCAATGATGCTGCAGCTTTTGCCCGCAAGCGACATTTGGAAGATTTCCTTGACGACCCATGCGTACTGATTCGGAACGAGCTTGTGGCGGTCATTGGGGTCACGGTCATAGCCATACGGTGGATACGCACCCGTGTATTCCCCACGCAGTGCCTTTGCCCTGAATGCCGACTTGACCTTGCGGCTGATGTCCTTGGCGTACCATTCGTTGATGATATTCTTGAACGGCGCAAACTCGTTATCCCCGGCAGCGGAATCTACGCCATCCGTGATGGCGATGAACCGCACCTTATTTTCCGGGAAGATAACTTCCGTGTAGCGTCCGACTTCCAGATAGTTGCGGCCAAAGCGCGACAGATCTTTTACAATAATTGTTCGCACCCGCCGCTGCTCGACCAGTTCCATCATCTCAGTAAACGCAGGGCGGTCAAAGTTTGTGCCGGAGTAGCCGTCGTCCATAAAGAACCGGCAATTCGTAAAGCCGTATTCCTTAGCGTACTGCCCCAGAATGGCACGCTGGGATTGGATGCTCATGCTTTCGCCGCCGACTTCATCGTCGCGGCTCAATCTGCCATATAAAGCAGTAATATCCTGTAGCTGTTTCTCTTTCATTTTCCATCCTTTACAATATCTACCATCCTGTAGATATTGCAAGTGGACTTCCGCTTGATATGCGAAAAGCATTTCTGCCTTTGTCCGGGAATGTGCTGGAACGTGCGGCGCAGGTTCGCCAGCAGCAATCTATGCTGCGAACCTTGATACGCTACACCAAGGAAACGTACCAGTTGGGTGTCATCAACATCGAAATCGGCAATGAGGAAGAAGGCCATGCACTTGTAAAAGAAGCACAGGAGATTTATAAGAAGCTGTATGGCGAGATACCTGCCATTATGGAACGAAACCGTCAACGAGACAGGGAGTATCTGGAAAGTAATGGGATTACGCTTTCCGAAGAACCTCCTAAACTAACAGGCTGACGGCACAGCGGTTCTCTTACAAAAGTGAGGGGGCCGCTTTTTCTATGCCTATTTTTCCCTGCGCTCAATTTCCGCACAATTTCCCATCAATGCCAAAACAGCCCGCTTTCGATAAAATGAATCTGTAACTCGATACCCAAACAGGTGTCGGCAGCAGCATTCCGAAAGGGGGCTTTTTTATAAGGAAAGAAAAGAAAATTTTATCGAAAGCCTATCGGCACAAAATCGGCAGGGTGACATTTGAGGTCACGTCCTATGATAACCCGGCAGGCACACAAACATCACAGGAAATGCTTTTGCAGATGATGGAGCAGAAGATGCACGGAGAGAGGAGATGATTTCCCGATGAAGCAATTCAACGACATTACAATTATCGGCATCGACCAAGGATACGGCAATATGAAAACCGCAAATACCATCTTTCCCACAGCCATTACTGCCTACGATACCGCACCTATGTTTAAGGGTGATGTGCTGGAATACGGCGGCAGATTCTACCGCGTGGGCGAGGGTCACAAAGGCTTTGTGGCAGATAAGTCAGAGGACGGTGATTTCTACCTGCTGACGCTGGCGGCCATCGCCAAAGAGTTAGAGCAATACCGGCTGTTCACCGCCAACCTGTGTCTGGCGGTGGGGCTGCCACTGAGCTGGGTCGGCAGCCAGCGCGAGAGCTTTCGGCAGTATCTGATGCAGAATGAAACTGTAAGTTTCCGCTTCAACGGAAATCCGTTTCAGCTTCGCATTGTAAGCTGCAAGGTGTACCCGCAAGGCTATGCGGCCATTGTCCAGCAGTTGGCAGACTTTGATGGGGAGCATCTGTTGGCCGACATCGGCAACGGCACAATGAATCTGCTTTACTTGACGGATTCTCAGCCGCAGGAGAACCGCTGTTGGACGGAGAAAATCGGTGTAAACCAGTGCATGATCCGCGCTAAAGAAGCGGTGCTCCGTCGTTTCGGCAGCAAAATCAGTGACAGCACGGTGGAGCAGGTTCTGCGCACCGGCACAGCGAAAATCGATGCCGATTATCTCGCCTGTATTCGCGAGGTCGCAGCCAGCTATGCAGCCGAACTGTTTGCAGCCTTGCGCAGTTACGAGTACGACCCCGCCACCATACACCTGACGATTGTGGGCGGCGGCGGGCAGTTGATCAAGCACTTTGGCAGCTATGACCCGGAACAGGTCACCATTGTGGACGACATCTGCGCTGCTGCCAAGGGGTACGAGTACATGGCCTACCGCCAGATGCTCCGAGGGTAAAACCGTGCCGGAGGTACGGACGACCAATCTGCGGTTCAACCTTGGCAAAGAATCGCAGCGGAAAGCGTGGCAGTATTTGCGGACGATGGACAAATCAGTGTTCAAGTCGTACAGCCAAGCGGTTACCACGGCAGTGGTGGACTACTTTGACCGCTACTACCAGACGCAGGATGACCCCTATCTGGAAACGCGGGCGCGCGAGGAACAGTTTGTGCAGCAAATCGTGGATGCAGTGCGGGATGCTTTGCGGGAGACGATGCCGGTCTTTCTGGCAGGGTGCATGACCGGGATGGCGCAGAACCCCGCCGCTGTTTCTCCCCAGCTTGTAAAAGAGCCTGTGAAGGACAGCATCAACTGGGATTTTGTGGGTGGCTGATATGCCTGTGCGGACTTTACAGGAATGTCTGGACGAGTTTGTGGCAGAGCGCCCACTCCAGCCGGATGAATACCCCGATGTTGTCAGTGGGCTTTCCTACTGCAAACGCTGCCAATCTCCGCGCAGAACACGGCAGGTGCTGTTCGGGAAAGAAAGAATCCTCCCGATAGTGTGCAGATGCCGGATGGAAGATGCTGCTTTTGTTCAAAGCGGCGGCACAAATGGCAATAAGCAGCGGCAGAATTTCAGTTTCAAAACGTAGACACCCAAACATGGCTGACTTTCACACCAAAAAGGAGAAAGTATGACCGAAGATGAGAAAAAGTTGATACAGGCACGGCACAGGCTGGAAGCTGTGCAGGCCCGCAACCGCGTATGGTGACGATGCGTCCATTGGATGCCCACGGAAAATGGCAGAGCAAAACGCAAAAAGAATACCTGTGCCGCAAAGCCGATGAGGAGCGCGGCTTTACAGCACAGGAGTTTTTGCAGGCAAAAGAGGACGGCTGGGAAAAGCAGTACAAATACAGAAGCGCAGCGGGCGTGTCGGCGTGGCTGACGCCCACACAGGCCGCCCGTGAGCCGGGGTGGGAACGCTGCTCGAAGCAGCCGAAAGCGGCGAAATTCGGGCGACAAAACCCGCTGTGTGCGCGTTGGAACAGCCCGGAGCAACTGCTGGATTGGCGAGAAGCATGGGCAGATGCCGTGAACCGCGCACTGGAAGAAAAGCAGCAATCTGCCCGTGTGACCCACCTAAGCCACGCGGCGCTGGGACTGGACGAGCAGCCCACAGTGCATGAGGGCAGCCAAGCCCGCAGCCTTGAGTTGCAGGGCATCAAGGCAGACCGCTGCGAACTGAACCGCCAAATCCGCGCGGACAACAAGCTGCTGCGGGAACTGAAAGCCCAACTTGCCAAGCTGTCCAAGGTCGTTGAAAACATGTAGGGCATATTGCGGAAACGCTGGAACGGCTGCGCAGCAGTTTGATAATGCTGCAATACCGCCTGTTGGTGAACCACAAACAGGCGGACACATGGGAACGGCAGGTCAACTATTACCGCCCGATTCTGCAAGATTATCATGCGGTAACACAACAGCTCTCTGACAAGAAATCCGAGCAGGAGCAGCTGCAAACCAACCGCAACGCTGTACCCCTGTTGCAAATCGCCCAGCGCCGCCAGCTTGCCGAGCAAATCGCCGCACTGACTGAGGAAATCGAAGAACTCCGCAGCCGACAGGCCATGATTCTGCACAACCTCGACTGCAAGAACAACAGCGAAGCCCAGCGCTTCGGCAGTTACTTGGACAAGCTGGAAGAAATGAAGGAGAAGCGGGCAGCGCAGCGTGAAAGCCTTGTGCAGCAGCTTTCTGCCACCACAAAACAGTACCTTGGAATTGAGAATACGATTCAGCCGGAGGCTGTTGATGCTGTTCATCAACAGCGTATTGCCTTGCGGCCAATCATCGCCATCGAACGAGAACGGACGCTATACCGCGAAAGCCGTGTTGATGATACGGCAATTTCGCTTGCGGAAAAAATCGTAGATACAGAAATCGAGAATGTTTACAGCACCCCTAAACAGCAGAACATTTCCCAAAGCCATAACGAAAAATTCCGATAAAAGGCCAGCGGCGGCTTTCTTTACGAAAGCCGCCGCTGTTGTCAGAATGAGTATTCTTAGAATTTTCCGCCCGAGCTGCCGCCAAAACCGTCGCTGTCGGTACTCGACCCGCTGGAACTGCTGTCGTCCTTGACGGGGTCGTACGTTTCGGTCTCGGTGGTGTGGGTGTAGGTGTCCTCCACCACGGACAGCGCCAGACCCTCGGCGGGCATGTAGGCGTTGGCGTGCGTCTGCTCGTTGGCAGTTTTCATCTGCGCATAGAAGATGCCGCAGACAATGCTCGCCACAGCCAGCGGAATGACAAACACAAACACCCACTTGATCCAACCCTTGGCGGGGTCGTTGCCGCTGTCCAGCGGTGCACCCTTTTCGGCATAGAAATCCAGCGTGTCAGCGCACATTTCTATGTAGGTGTCGGAGGCCTTGTAATACGATCCGTCCGAGAGCATCGGCACGATCTTATCTTCGATCTGCGCGATGCGGTAGTCGGTAAAGGCGGTCACGCCGCCGCCGTAGGTGATGGTAACATAATCGCGGGAATCCAGCGCGATCAGGAACAGGATACCGCTTTTGCCCTCGCCGTAGCCAAGGTCATAGCTGCGGTACCAGTCTTTGGCGAACTCGCGTACGTTCTGCCCGCCGATGTCAGACACCGTCAGCAGGTAGACGTTGACACCGTGTCCGGCACTGGCGTCCTGCGCCTTTTGTTCCAATTCAGCGGTCGCTTCGGGTTTGAACAGCTCGTAGGTGTCCATCACCAGCGGCATTTCGGCAAACGCCGGTACAGCGCAGAGCAAGCACAGCACCAGTGCCGTAAGCAGAGAAAACAGTTTCTTTTTCATACTCTGTTTCCCCCTTTCAAAACAGGATGGCAAGCAGGATCATCAGCGGAACACTGATGCCTGCAAACCAGGCGGCAAACTTGCGCTTGTCAATGGGCAGGTCGCCCACCAGCTTGCCGGTCTGCCCGTTCATGGCGAACAGATAATCCTTGCCCTGCCACTTGGTGTGCAGCATCCATACGGGCAGCAGTGCGTAGTGCTTGGCGGTGTAATCAATTTGGATGTTTTCGCTCAGGGTGCTTACGCTGCTGTAGCCGGTAATGCTGGCCGAAAGCTCGCTGCTGACCGAGTTCTGCATACGGCTGTGGGCGCGGGCTTGGCAGGTGTCGGCGTCCTCGTCGTATTTGTCGGCCATGTAGCCCGGCAGATAGGCGGTCGAGAAGGGCTGGAAGGCGCGGTAGTCATACGGCTCAATGGCGTCCATGTGGCCGTTGGGCATCTTGGTCGAGCCATCCACAGGTACGCCCATAAACTGCGTGGTGCCCGCGCGGCGGACATCGTAGTGGCGGGTCGTGGTGATGACGTAATCGCCGTTGCGGTGGGACGAGGAGTTGGACGCTTCATAATGTCCCGAACCGGACGCGTTGGCATCGAACAGCCAGAAGGGGACATACACGCCCTTGATCTCCTCAATGTGGTTTTGTGCCGAGAAGGCGCTGGGCAAAAACCGCTTGCCGCGGTAGTATTTTTTCAGCGCGGCCTTGGCGGCATTTTTGTCCAGCACAAACGGCAGGACAAGCTCGGGCCGCTGCATACCGCTGAACTGCCCCGCGATGACTGTGGGGTTGCCGCAGTAGGGGCAGCTGGTCGCGGCGGTGGTTTCGTCACAAATCAGTTCCGCCCCGCAGGACGGGCAGGAATAGCTGCGCAGCCCGGCGGCTTCGTTTTCGCTCCAGACGGAGTCGGGCGGTGGCGCCTCTTTGTTTTGCGCGGCGGTTTCGGCAGTGGCTTCCTTCTGGGCATACATGGCTTCAATCTCGGCGGTGTCGTAGCTGCTGCCGCAGAAGTCACAGACCAGCTTTCCGCTGGCACCGTCAAAGTGAAGCGGACCGGTACAGGCAGGGCATTGGTAGTTGGTAAGCTGTGTTGCCATTATGCGTCACCTCTCTTTCCTTCGGTTTGCAGCTGCCCTGCCAGAGCATCAAAAAAATCACGCAGGGCGCTGCGCGTATTGCCATCGGCATCCAGATAACGGTAAATGATCTCGTCATCCGGGGTTTTGTAAATCAGGCAAACGCTATCTAACGTTTCATCGGTGATAAATAAGCCGGAAGAATTTTTCTTTTCGTCCGGCAGGCTTTCCAGCCCCAGCTTTTCTGCCAGAGCCAGGGCTTCTTGCCAATGGGTGTCCTCAACCGGGATGTTTTCCAGCTCCACCCATTCATCATCCTTGTAATTACAGCTGAAAAGGCAGCCGTCAGCCGGGTCGTTTCTTATGCTGAACCCATAGGTGTCGTCATAGCACATCCCGGAATAACTGATGCTGATACCGGTCAGTGTGCCGGACGGTGCTTTTTTACAGCCGGACATTGTCAGAAAAGCGGCTGCGGCGCAAAGCACCGCAGCACTTTTTTTGCGCATCACTGGCCAAAGGGCTTACCGCACTCCGGGCAGAACTTGGGCGGATGGGCCGGGTCAACCGGGGTCCAACCACACTGGCTGCACTTGGCGGGGGCCGGTGCTGGCTTGGGGTTGCCGCAGTTGCAGCAGAACTTACCGGTGTTGGAGGTGCCGCAGCTGCATACCCAGCTGTCGGCTGCGGGTGCCGGGGCAGGCTTGGGGCTGCCGCAGTTTGCGCAGAATTTGCCGGTGTTGCCGGTCTGGCCGCAGCTGCAGGTCCACCCGGCGGGGGCAGATGCCGGAGCCGGGGCGGGCTGTGCGGCGGCCTGCTGCTGGGCGCCCATCTGGTACAGGTTCTGGGCGTTCATACCGCCGGCTGCACCGGCCATATTCATGCCCATAAAGGCCATGGCGGGTCCTGCGCCCTGATTGCCGGCTGCGGTCTGCATAGCGCTGGCCTGTGCGCCGACAAGATGCGCAGCGGCGCGGGTCGGGTCCATAAAGGCTGCGTTGCGCTGCATTTCCTTGAGCATCTGCTCGTCTTCCTCGCTGGCCTTCACACTGGAAACACCGAAGGATACGATTTCAATGCCGCGCAGCTTGCCCCACTTGGCGGAGAGCACATCGTTGAGGGCCTCGGCAAGCTCCATCGTATGGCCGGGCAGTGCGGAATAGCGGATGCCCATATCGCTGATCTTGGCAAAGGCGGGCTGCAGGGCGGTCATCAGCTCGGATTTCAGCTGCCCGTCGATTTCATCGCGGGTGTAGCCTTCCTCCACATTGCCGCAGACATTGGTGTAGAACAAAATGGGGTTGGTGATGCGGTAGCTGTACTCACCAAAGCAGCGGATGGCAATGTCGATATCGATGCCGGCGCGCTGGTCCACCACGCGGAAGGGCACCGGGCTGGGCGTGCCGTATTTGTTGCCCACGAGTTCCTTGGTGTTGAAGTAATAGATACGCTGATCCATCGGGGCCTCGCCGCCGAAGGTAAAGCGCTTGCCGATGTTCTGGAACACTGCGCCGATAGAGTCGGACAGGTCGCCGCTGAAGAGCGAGGGAGCGCTGCCGGTATCGTAGGTGTACTCACCCGGCTCGGCGCACATATCCACGACCTTGCCCTGCTCCACGATCATGGCGCACTGACCGTCCGCCACCGCTACGATGGAGCCGTTGGAGATAATGTTGTCGCTGCCCTTTGTGTTGGCGCTGCGTCCGCTCTGGCGTTTCCAGCCGCGGGTGGCCAACAGGTCAGCCGGCATGGCTTCACAATAAAAGTATTCCTTCCACTGGTCGGCCATAACGCCGCCAGCAGCGCCCATTGCAGCTCTGATAAGTCCCATAGTGATCCTCCTATGTCAGGGGCGGGCAGGACCCGCCCCGTTTTGTTACAGATAAATCAGGTCGTTATTTGTTGGCCAGGGCGGCCTTGTACTCCTCATAGCGGGGCGGCAGCTCCTCCAGCTCCTCGTTCCACTCGGTGCCGTCCAGCCTCATGTAGAAGCTGACTGCACAGGCCGTGCCGTCCTCGCCCTCGTAGTCATACATGAACAGCGAGATGCTGTCGTTATACGGGTACAGGTTGAACTTATACGCATCGCTCTCGGTTATGTTCTGGTCAAGCACCCAGTCGTAGCCGTCCAGAATAGGCTCGATATGGTCATCATAGACATTGACCCACATCGTGATGACCGGGTCATCGGGCATACCGTCGCGGTAAACCTCAAAGTAGTGGCTGCCGTCCTCGCTCTCACCGATGTAGCCCCAGCAATCGTAGGTGTCGGTGTCAAAGTAGTCACGGTTCGGTACATTCTTGTAGTTTTCCATCCGGAACCAGCCGTACCAGTTGGTGTTGCCCAAATCAGCGTAGGTGTTGCCGTCGTCGTAGGTGTAGGGCGGGTCCGGCTCATCCGTGCCGTCGATGTCATATTCGTCATCACCGCCGTCCAGCAAAGCGGGGTCGATTTCAGGCTTGGTGTCGCTGCGCTTAAAGACCATGGTCATACCGTCAAACTCAATGGTCAGCAGGTCACCCTCGCGGGTGTAGGTCATGGCCGGGGTATTGGGGTCGGTCAGCGCATAGAAGTTGCCGTCCTTCCATTGGAAGGTGACAAAATCCTCCATGTAGGTTTCGCCGGTGCCGTCCGCACGCAGCTCAATGTAGAAGTCCTCCATATCGACGAGGGCAAGCTCCTCCTTGGAGAGGGTGTACTCGCTGTCGGAGGCGGATTCCAGCACATAGATGCCCACATCGGTATCGCTGCCTGCGGTGGTGCCCTGTGTCATGTTGTCACTGTCCAGAGGCTGCTGCATGGTGCTGCCGGACTTGACGAAGTAGAGCGTCACGCCCTGTCCCTGCACATCGTTCAGGGTCAGGATCTCGTCTTGCAGGGTGCCGGTGCAGCTCAGGCCGCCGCAATCCAGTTGGAAGGCCCCGCCGTTCAGCGTCCACTTGCCGTAGGACTTGGTGCCGTCCACCGTTACAACGCACTTGCCCTTATCATTCAGGTCCATCAGGAACCCGCTGCCGAAGGCATCCTCGACCTGCGTCACGGAGCCGCCGACCTCGGCGTAGGCTGCTTCCCAGGTGCCCTGATTCGGGTCACTGGCGTTCGGCTTGCCGGTGCGGATGGATCCGCTGATCATTGTTACGATGATCATAAGCAGGAATATCACCGGGATGGCGATCAGGATCATCCGCTTGGGGGTCATTGGTGCGCGGGGGCGCTTGGGCTTGCCGCCGGGGGCCACATTGCCGTAAGGGTTGCCGCCCGTGCCGCCGGGTGGCGGCGGCGTGACAGCATGGGGAGCATCCGGCGGTGTGGACGCAGGCGGGGGTGTGTTTCTGGCGTAAAGCGGTGCGCCTGCGCCGGTCTGCGGCGGTGTGCCGGGCGCATTGCCCGCGTAAGGATTCGCTGCGTTCGTCTGCGGCTGCGGGGCGGCAGGTGCGCCGCCTGCATAGGGGTTGCCGCCGCCTGCCTGCGGCTGCGGGGGCGTCTGTGCAGGCTGTGGGGGTTGCGGTGCAGCCTGGGTAGGCTGAACCGGGGGCTGGGGCACAGCTGCGGGCTGTGCGGCGGGCTGCGGTACGGATACTTTTGCACCGCAATTCTCGCAGAATTTAGTACCGGGCTTTAACTCGGCACCACATTGCGTACATGTTGCCATAGTGTCTGCCTCCTTTTATAAAGTAATATTTTAGAGCCTTGCTTATTCCTGTGTCATTTCAAACCATACAGCTTCCTGCTGCGGCAGGTTCAACAGGGATTCCCCACCGATGTGCATTACATTGACGCCGCCGTAATCATCGGGCATCATAGCCAGCGTTTCGCGCTGTGTACGCCCTGAATCCATACGGAACAACGAAACGGAGCAGATCCAGCCGCGGTCATCCATACCAAGGTAGGAGATGCTGCTGTCCCATGTGGCCGGAACCCTCTGGCCGTTGGCGTATTCGCCGGTATAGAAGTTCGGCTGATCCTCGCAGATTTCAAACCAGGTGCCGGTATCCTCACTCACAAAGGAGCCGATCATGCTCGGAATGCTCAACGGGGCGGTGTTCCAGACAGCCTCCATCAGATTGAATTTTTCGTTATCGCGGGAAACGCCGTACACGGTCGTGTACTCGGCTCCGTACTCTGCATCGTAAGCCGTGCCGGTCTCAAACCGGACAATGCCGTTGATGCCGAAGAGCGGACCGCCGTTGACCATGGTGCCGCACTGTGCACCGCTGATGACATCAATGTATTCGACATTGCCGTTTTCGGTCAGAAGGAAAACATAGGGGGCGTAGTCCTGCCCGATGCTGGTCATCAGCATCTTTATATAGTTGCCGTAGCAGCCGCTGACCGCGAACTCGGTCTTGTCGCCCAATTCGTACCATTCCTTCATGGCTTGGTAGGTCATAGCGCCGTCAGGGGTAACATAGTCGGTCAGGGCGCGTACCGTAACCTCTCCTGCGGCAGTCACATCGCAGGTAAACCATTCATCCTGCCCGTGCAGGATCTGGCCGCTGGCCTGCCGCTTGTCGGGGTAAACATCTATGTCCGTCCACATCATGCCAGCCCCGGCAAGGGTGTACATCGGCACGGTGACGATAAGACCGCCTGTGTAGTAGGGGTAGACGGCAAAGTAGGTAAATACATCGCTCAGCCCGTTCAGGCTCTGTGCGCGCATCTTGCAAAGCTCGGATGCGTAGGTGGGGTCGTCGCTGCCGTAGTAGGTATCGAAATGCTGGGCCACGGCGCGCTGCAGTGCTTTTAAGGTCAGGTCGTTGTCGGTGTAGCCAAGGTACTCGAGCATTTCGATGTTGGAAAGCTCCTTGCCGGTTTCAAAGTTGTAATGGTAGGCGCCCACATCGCGGTTGTACATTGTGTCAACGCTTGTGATCTGCAGGCTCAGCACCGGGCCGGTCCAGGTACTTATCCAGATGATGTAGCTTGTGTCGATAAACTCATTGCGGGAGCGGGCGTCCTCGGCGCGCTCTACCAGATAGCCGAAGCGGTAGCCGATCATCTCGTTGATGTTTCTTGCGCCCTCGGTGTCATCATCGATCTGCGGGACCTCGTAAAAATAGGTGTCCTTGTTGCCGTTGGGGTCGGTGTAACTGAATTCCACATCATACAGAGTAGCGATGCGGGAATCATCAAACCTGCGGGATGGCTGCGGCTTTTGCGGGGTTTCCTCCGTAGCTTCAACATTTTCAGCGGAGGTCTCGCTCACAGCGCTTGCGGCCGGTTCGGTCGGTTCGGGCCGCTTGCTGTCCTGTGCGCAGCCTGCCGCCGACAGCAGCATCGCCGCCGCCAATAGTACGGCACAGCGTTTTTTCATGGTCGAATCACCCGCCTTTCGGTTGAGAGTGCGGCAAACTGCCTGTGCTTAGCCAAAGGTGACGCTGTTCAGCACGGTGTCGCCCTCGGTGCCGGGGTCAATGTCTACGCCGGAGATCTTGATGGCCAGCCAGCCGCCGGTGGGCATCTCACCGTAGTATTCCGTCCACCACATACCGACGTTTTTGTAGGTGCGTCCGGCCATCTCCACGCCGCCGATGGTGCGCGGGGTAAGCTCCTCCACATTTTCAAAGTCGTCGTAATAGTAGTTGATCTTATCCAGACCGCTTTTCAGTTCAAAGGTTATGCGCGGGTCACCGGAGAAGATATGGCTGGGGTCATCGGTCGGGAACAGCTTGAGATCCCCGAAACTGGTCGCGGACTTGTACCAGCCCTGGTCGGGGCAGGTCACGTTGAGCACCAGCGTAAAGTCCGTGCCGAATGCCTCCAAAGTCTGGGTGTTCAGGCCGGCAGCCGATGGATAATCAGGATTGTCCGCAGGAGCGGAAGCAGGGGCCGGCTCGGCGGTAGCTTCCGGCTCCGACGCTGCAGCGGGCTCCGATGCAGGTTCGGATGCAGGCTCGGATGCCGCGTCGGTCTTGGGCTCTGCCGGGGTCTCCGTCTGGGGTTCAACGGCGGGTTCGGCGGCCTGCGCTTTCAGGTCGGATAAGCCGGAATTGACCTCTTTGGTTACATCCCCCTTGGAGCAACCGGCCAAAGCCATAAGCATCATGGCTGCCAATGCGGCAGCGAGCGTTCGTTGTACTTTTTTCATAGCTGTCCTCCTTTTGGTCATAAAGTGTCCATCATAGCGCTCAGATAGGCAGGCGAGACGGAAGCGTAGACGAAATCATCGACAATGTGATCCTTTTTTGCCAGGCACACGGCGGTGGCCAGTTCGGGATATTCGGCCTCATCCACAAGCAGTACCGTTTTGCAGTGCGGGCATACATCCCGCAGGTCGTTTGCCAGCAGCAGTCTATCCTGCAGGGTGCGCGGCGGATGTGGGCATACCTCCAGCAGCAGGACATCCGCCCTGCATGAACGGCATAGCTTTACAATATCCTTTGTCTTAGGGCCAGCGTTTTGCACCTGGAAGTCCGGCCTGCCCTGTTTCAGTGCCATTGTCAATGCGCTCGTCATCACAGAGTATTGCGCGTCCAAAACGATCCTCCGCACGGCGCAGCCCTCCTTCCCTGCAAAGAATACGATTTGTCACCTTCATCATACAGGAATCGGACGATTTTTGCCCCCACCATTTGGATAGTTTTTTGAGCCTTTTTCTGCTTTTTTTCGGCACTATTGCAAAATAAGGCGGATTGCGTCATAATAATACTGTAAAAAGACAGCACGATACCCTTTTGGGAAAGGACAGGCGCTATGACAAAGGTACGGCTTGGCAATATGTGTTTAGCCGCTGCGGTTGCAGGGGTGATTCTCTGTGCTGTCCTGATGCGGGCGTTTTATATGCCGTATTCCGGCTTTTTGCGCACGGTGCTGTATAATATTCTGATCTTTTCCTGGGCGGTATCGGTCTGGTGGCGTATCCTGCACGCACAGACCCGCCGCTGCCTGCTGGGCGCTGCCGCCCTGATGCTGTTCTGGCTGGATATCCGCCTGATCCGCTATGACTTTGCCCAGACGCCGGAGATGCTGCGGCGATTGTGGTATGCGTACTATATCCCGATGCTGCTGATCCCGACCCTTGCACTTTATACGCTTTTCTTTTTAGATCGGGGGCAGTCCGCCCCGCTGTACAAGTATCGGCATCTGATCTTTGTATTCCCTGTGGTGCTGTTCAGCCTCGCGCTGACAAACGACTGCCATCAGCTTGCGTTTGCGTTCCCGCCCGGGCAGGAGGTACTGGGCAGCCCCGATTACACCTATCGGTTCGTATATTACCTCTGTCTGCTGTGGATATTTTCCTGTGCCGTGTTCACGGTGGTGTACCTTGTGCGGCGCTGCCGTATTCCGCATACAAAGCGCATCCTCTGGCTGCCGCTTGTGCCGATTTTTTTGGCCACCCTCTATGCTTTACTGTACAAGCATATTTTGAATGTGCCGTGGATGCATGCGATTGCCGGTGATATGACCGTGGTGCAATGCCTGACCTTTACAGCGACCTTTGAGGCGTGCATCCAGTGCGGGCTTATCCAATCCAATATGGGGTATGCCACGCTGTTTGAGGTATCTATGGCCAAGGGTCTGATCACGGACCGGGCGTTTGTGCCTGTGCAATGCTCGATGCAGGCAGCGCCGCTCCGCGAGGAGCAGCTGCGTCAGGCGCTCACCGGCAGTGTCCAGCTGGACGCCACGACCCAGCTTCACGGCCACCCGATCCGAAAAGGGTATGTTTTCTGGCAGGAGGACATCACCGAATTGGTGGAACTGCTCGAGCAGTTGCGCCTCACGCAGGAGGAATTGCATGACATCGGGGACATCATACAGGCGGAAACAGCCCAGAAGGCACAATGGCTGAAGCTGAGCGAGCAGAACCGGCTGTATGACAAAATCGAGACCGTCACAGCCCGCCAGCTGGCACGGATACAGGAATATCTGATCGCGCTCAGGGCCACGGACGATGTCGATACCGCCCGCCGGCTGCTGAAGCACATCGTCATTTTGGGAACCTATATCAAGCGGCGCAGCAACCTTGTTTTTGTCTGTGACAAGGCGGAGGACATCGACACCACGGAGCTGCGGCTGAGCCTGTTTGAATCGGCAGAGAGCCTGCGCCTGAGTGATATACGCTGCGCCGTACAGATCACCGACACAGCAAAGATTTCCCCCGCGTCCGCCGTGGCGATCTATGACGCCTTTGAAGCCATCATAGAAGCGACCCTGCCGGGGTTGCAGGAGATCCTTTTCTGCGCCGAGCATACGGCGCAGGGCTGGGGGCTGCGCTGCAGCGTTCAATGCACCGATGCGCCCGCTGCGCTGCCCGGCCTGCCGCAGATGCAGCTTGAACGGGATGATGACGGGCTTTTGTATTTCACGATGTTTCCGGCAGAAGGAGGCGGCCTATGATTTCTCGGATCTCCCGCAATGCTGTCAAGGAAGGCTTTGACACGCTGCCGGCGGCCATCTGCTACTTTGACCGCAACGGCCTACTGCGTCTGATCAATCACAGGATGCAGGAGATCTCCGCAGTCCTCTGCGGCTGCGATCTGCAGACCCTTACGGACCTGGAGCAGGCGCTGCACAGTCCCGGCGGCGGTGTGCGGCTGCGCGATGAGGCCGCCCGCATCTACGCATTCCCGGACGGAACGGTATATCATTTCACGGTGCGCCCTGTTCAGGACAAATACGGCATACCGTACACCGAGGTGATGGCCACCGATGTCAGCCGTCTGGCTGCATTGCACGCTGCGCTGCAGCAGGAAAACGAGCGCCTTGCCGATGCGAACCGCCGCGCAAAGCGCTTATATGACAATATGCCCGACATTGTGCGGGAGGAAGAAATCCTGAAAATGAAGATGCGGGTGCATGACGACATCGGCCATACCCTGCTTGCCGCACGGCGCGCACTGCGGCATGAGCATGACCTTGCCCGGATCAAGAGCGAAGCTGCAAAGTGGGAAAGTTCCATCTCCCTGCTGTGCCGCACCCGGCAGGAGGATGCTGCTGAGGACCCGCTGAGCTATATGCAAAGGCGGGCGGCTGTTCTGGGCGCAGCCGTACAGCTGCGCGGTGCGTACCCTGCGGCACGCGCCACCCGCGAGTTCTACGCACTGATCCTGCGGGAGTGTACCTCCAACGCTGTGCGGCATGCGGGCGCCACGGAATTGTACGCCGACTCCGAGCATCGGCCGCAGGAATGGCACCTTTGCATCACGAACAACGGCGCGCCGCCCAAGGCGAAGATAAAGGAAGGCGGCGGGCTTTCCTCGCTCCGCCGCCGTATTGAAAAAGCAGGGGGTACAGTAACCGTACACTCCCTGCCTGTGTTTGTTCTGGAAGTCACCCTGCCCGATAAGGAGAGCACTTATGATACGCGTTATGATCGTTGAGGATCAAAAGCTGGTACGGAGCCTGCTTGAAAGCTATATTCAGAACGAGGACGGGTATCAGCTTGCTGTGTCTATCCCCGGTGCTGCAGAGGCTCCGATCCTGTGCGATACCGAGGACATCGACCTTGTCCTGATGGATGTGCAGACCGAACACCGCGAAAACGGTCTGGCCGCCGCCAAAAAGATACGAAAAGCGCATCCGGAAATCAAGATCGTGGTGGCGACCTCGCTTATTGACACACAGGTTTTAGCCCGGGCCAAGGCCGTGGGCGCGGACAGCCTGTGGTATAAGGACGGCGATGAAGGGACCCTGATGCAGGTCGTGCGCCGCACGATGGCGGGGAAGCATATTTTTCCCGATACGCCGCCCAGCGTGGAGATCGGCACCGCCATGAGTGCAGAGTTCACCAAAGGCGAGATGAAGGTCCTGCGCTGTCTTGTGCGCGGGCTGTCCTATAACGAGATTGCAAAAGAGCTCGGCATCGAGCCATCCACCGTAAAGTACCACGTCATCAATATGCTGCAAAAGACGAACTTAGAGAATAAACTCCAACTTGCCATTGCCGCCACCGAAGCCAAATTGGTGGTGGAGTTGGCGGAGGAGTAATTTATACGATATAAAAATAGTTGGCAGATACCTGAACCGTTATTCCATAGCAAACGGTGCGTGAAAAATAAAGAACCCGCGCCCTAAAAACAGCCCGCGGGGCTGTTTTTGCCCCGCGGTACGCTGGACGCGGGGCCCGGGCTTTTCGATTCCCGCACGGGTCACCTTTTACGCCCGACACCTATTAAAAAGCGTATACAAAGAAAAAAGCACTACCTCAAATGAAGTAGTGCTTTTTGGTGACCCGTGCGGGAATCGAACCCACGTTAACGGCGTGAGAGGCCGCTGTCTT
>ERZ773139.2388-NODE-2388-length-18945-cov-21.156750_pt1 | contig 18945 bp, 13 predicted proteins | sample MGYA00580854_ERZ773139 | MGnify/ENA primary metagenome ERZ773139 (study PRJEB29015, sample SAMEA2737809) | human gut metagenome | biome: human gut; feature: human-associated habitat; material: faeces | place: China | collected 2012 ...
TCGAGATGGCCATGATGGGCCAGACGATGGCCTCAAAGTAGCCGATGTACTCCACAAGCTGACCTGCGTTGAACTGCCCGCGCCAGACGAGCCAGCCGCCGTAGCCCAAAATCACGCAGATGACCGACTCGACGAACAGCGTGACCAGCACCTCGAGCAGTGTTGCAATCTTGGTGTAGGCGACGTTGACCTCCTCGTTCTCCTTGTTGAGCCGGCGGAAGGCAATCAGCTCCTTGAGCTCCTTCACAAACGCCTTGATGACCGCAATGCCGGAAAAGTTCTCCTGCGCAAAGTCGGACAGGTCGGAGAACGCCTGCTGGCGCTCCTCCCACCGCCTGGTCATGACTTGGCTCATGACGGTGCCGAGTACGAACATGACCGCCGCCGGAATAAGCGCCAGAAGTGTTAATTTACAGTCCATCCGCCACATCTTGACCAGCGCCATAATGCCCAGCACGGCGGCGTCAAAGAACATCAAAATGCCGTCGCCGAAGCACTCCTGAATGGTGTCGAGGTCGTTGGTGTAGAGGCTCATTAGGTTGCCGACCTTGTTGACCTGATAGTACTGCTGGGACAGGCGGCGGCTGTGGTCAAACATCCGCTCCCGCAAATCGGCGGCCACGCTGACCGCTGACCCGAAGAAACAGACGCGCCACAGGAACCGCCCGATGACCATGAGCACGACGATCCAAATCATTGGCAGGCAGATGTGCTGAAACAGCACCTCCCTGGTAAAGGGCAGCGTTTGGCCGTCCACGACCACCTGCCCCAGATTTACGCCGTTGATGACCAGCCGGTACAGCTCCGGGATGAGCAGCTGAATGTAGTCCACCGTCAGCAGCGACAGAATGCCCAGCAGCAGCACCGGCGCGTGCTTGAGATAGTATCGGTTGATCGCTTTGCCGAAAATCACGGCGATCCTCCCTCCTTTTCCTATTCCTGCTTTGAACAAAGTACGACAAAATGCCGTAAAATATAAGTATATCGTACCAGCGCAGGTTCGTCAATGGGACACAAAAAGTGTATTGTGGGGGCGGGGCGCAGCACGCCCGGCCCTGCGGCAGTCGTTCAGCTCCCGGGTCGATGACGAGCATCGACCCCTACATGCAGAAGCGGATGCTTGCATCCGCGGAAACAAAAGAAAAGCCCCTTGCCGAACGTATCGGCAAGGGGCTTTCTCTGGTGCGCGGTACAGGACTCGAACCTGTGACCTCCTGCACGTCAAGCAGATGCTCTACCAGCTGAGCTAACCGCGCATATACGTCGCTGCGTTTCAGCGACGTATGTTATTATAGCATACTGCTTTGCGGAATGCAAGCCCTTTTTGCAAAAAAAATCAGTCCAGAATCCGCCCGTCGGTGGAAATCGTTACGACCTGCCACGGAATGAACTTGCCGGACGCCTGCAAGGCGCGCTTGGCGGCATTTTCCAGCCCGCCGCAGCAAGGCACCTCCATGCGCACAACGGTGACCTCTTGAATGTCGTTGCTGCGGATGATGGCGGTCAGCTTCTCACTGTAATCGACGTCGTCCAGCTTGGGGCAGCCCACCAGCGTGATGTGCCCGCGGATGAACCGCTCGTGGAACGCGGCGTAAGCGTAGGCCGTGCAGTCGGCAGCGATCAGCAGCCGCGCACCGTCAAAGTAGGGTGCGTTCACAGGCACCAGCTTGATCTGCACGGGCCACTGGCGCAGCTGGCTGGGGGCCGTCGTCGGGGCGCTCTCCCCTGCCTCGGCGGGGTGTAGGGCCTTGGCCATGCTGCCCGGGCAGACGTGCATCGCCTTGGGCGCACTGCCGGGGCAGCCGGGCGTGTGGGCGGCCTTGTGCTGCCTGGCGGCCTGCACGGCGGCCTCGTTGTAGGGCGCGGCCTCGCGCTGTTCAAACGTGATGGCCCCCGTGGGGCAGTGCGGCAGGCAGTCGCCCATGCCGTCGCAGTAGTCGTCGCGCATCAGCGTGGCCTTGCCGCCGATCATGGCGATCGCGCCCTCGTGGCAGGCGGCGGCGCAGGCCCCGCAGCCGTTGCATTTCTCCTGGTCGATGTGAATGATTTGTCGTTTCATGGTCAGCCTCCTTGACTTTGTGCTGTCATTTTACTACAATGGCAGCAAGAGTTCTGTTGTAGCAACAACATGTGAGGTGCATAATTATGGAATTGCCGGATGTACCACTGTTCCGCGGACTGACCGCCGACGAGGCCGAGGCAGCCGTAACTGCGCTGCGGATGCGCCGCAGGGCATTTGCCAAGGGGGAGATCCTGCTGGAGGCCGGGCAGAGAGCCCCGGCGCTGGGCGTGGTGCTGGCCGGGCGGGTGCACATGGAGCACCTGGACGTCTGGGGCAGCAAGACGCTGCTGGGCCAGGCCGGGCCGGGTGACCTGTTTGCCGAGACCTACGCCTGTCTGCCGGACGAGCCGCTGCGGGTCAGCGTTGTGGCCGCAGAAAACGGCGAGGCACTGTTTTTGGAGACCGGGCAGCTTTTGCAGTGCGGCTGCGAGCCGTGGCGCTGGAAGCTGACGCAAAATCTTTTGCGCATTGCAGCGCGTAAAAATCTGGGGCTGGCGCAGCGCAGCCTGTACACCGCCCCCAAGACGATCCGCGGGCGGATCACGGCGTACTTTTCGGTGCTGGCGCGGCAAAACGGCAGCCTGCGGTTTACGCTCCCCTTTGACCGCCAGCAGCTGGCCGACCACCTTGGCGTGGACCGCAGCGCCTTGAGCAATGCGCTGAGCCAGATGCAGAAGGATGGACTGCTGGTGATCGATAAGCGGGAGGTAGAGCTGAAACAGGTGGAGGAGATGTGAGGGAAGCTGTCAGCGGTCCCGACCGCTGACTGATGAGGGGCAACCTTGCGGAGATTGCCTGTAAACGGGTTATTCCCGTGAACTTACCCCTCATCCGGCCCTGCGGGGCCACCTTCCCCCAAGGGGGAAGGCTTGAAGCCTGTATAAAAAGGCCTCTGACAATTATGCCAGCGGCTTTTTTATAAATTTATCGTACCACCGTCTCCACCTGCGGTGCGCCGCCTGCCAGCTGTTCCGCGGTGACAGGCTGTACCTCGCCGGGCTGGTCCAGCTTCTCGCGGGCCACGGCCAGCATCAGTTTGATGCGGTTTTCCTGGTTGACGCGGGTCGCGCTGGGGTCGTAGTCCACGGGGGTGATGTTCGCGTCCGGGTGCAGGGCGCGGATCTTATTGATCATGCCCTTGCCCACAATGTGGTTCGGCAGACAGCCGAACGGCTGGGCGCAGACAATGTTGCCGTAGCCGCCCTCGACCAGCTCGATCATCTCGGCGGTCAGCAGCCAGCCCTCGCCCATCTTGGCACCCAGAGAGATGATGCCCTCTGGCTTTTTCATCAGCTCGCGGAACGAGCCGGGCGCGTAGAAGCCGTACTTGCGCATGGCGTCATAGCTGGCGCAGCCGATGCCGTCCAGCCAGCTCAAGAACGCGTCCGCGCCGCCCGCCACCAGCTTGTTGCCGCCGTACAGGTCGATGTCCAGCTTGTAGTTGGCCACGCAGTACTCCACAAAGCCCATCAGGCCGGGCAGGTTGACCTCGCAGTCCTGGCTTTCCAGAAATTTTTCCAGATCATTGTTGCCCAGCGGCGAGTATTTGACATAAATCTCGCCGACGACGCCGACCTTGACCTTCGGCACGCGGGTGATGGGAATGGTCGCGTAGTCCGCGGCAATATCGTAGAACCGGCGCTTCATGTCATGGGCGGAGTAGTTCTTGTCGTCGCGGATCCAGCCCTGTATCGTAGAGATCCACTTCTCGGTCATGGCGTCGGCGTCGCCCCTGTGGTTCTCGTAGGCGTGGGTCTGGCTGCGCAGGGCGACCAGCATATCGCCGTAAAAGATCGACGCAATGACCTTGCGCAGCAGCGGTACGGTCAGCGGCAGACCGCTGCCCTTTTCCAGACCGGAGAAGTTCAGCGATGCTACGGGAATATTGCCGTAGCCCGCCTTGACGAGCGCCTTGCGCAGCAGCTTGATGTAGTTGGACGCACGGCAGCCGCCGCCGGTCTGGGTGATGAGCAGCGCGGTGTGGTCCAAATCGTATTTGCCGCTGTTCAGCGCGTCGAGAAACTGCCCAATGACGAGCAGCGCCGGGTAGCAGGTGTCGTTGTGGACGTATTTCAGGCCCAGCTGCGCGACCTCGCTGCCGCAGTTGCCGAGCACCTCGGTCTGGTAGCCTTCGCTGGCCAGTGCCGCCTGCATGAGCCGAAACTGAGTCACGGCCATGTTCGGAATGAGAATTTTATGGGTCTTTACCATGTCCTTGGTAAAGTTGGGGGTCATGTATTCCATGGAATTGCCTCTTACTTTTTGTCCTCTTTGCGTTCTTCCAGCGCCGCAAACAAACTGCGCAGTCTTATGTTCACCGCGCCCAGATTTGTGATCTCGTCGATCTTCAGCTGGGTGTACAGCTTGCTGCCCGCCTGCAGAATCTCGCGGGTCTCGTCGGTGGTGACGGCGTCCAGGCCGCAGCCGAAGGAGACGAGCTGCACAAGATCCATATCGGGGTTCTCGGTGCAGTATTTCGCGGCGGCGTACAGGCGGCTGTGGTAGGTCCACTGGTTCAGGACGGAGGTCTGGAACTTCTGCTCGTGCCAGCTGACGGAGTCCTCGCTGATGACGGCAGCGCCCTGCCGGATGATGAGCTGGTCAATACCGTGGTTGACCTCAGGGTCAACGTGGTAGGGGCGGCCCGCCAGCACAATGATGCGGCGGCCTTCCCTGCGGGCCTGCGCAATGATCTCGGTGCCCTTGTCGCGCAGCTGCTGCATGTGGCGGGCGTACTCGTCGTAGGCCGCATCAATGGCTTCGTGCACGGCCTTCCGGTCCAGCCCCGGGAAATAATGGTCCAGCGTCTGCTGGAATTTCTTGTAGAAATCCTTGCGGCGCTCGAGGTTGAAGTAATCGTAGATGAACTTCGTCGCCTTCAGCTCGGGGCAGTTGCCCTCGAGCACCTCGGGATAGTAGGCCACGACGGGGCAGTTATAGTGGTTGTCGCCCAGGTGCTCGTCCAGGTTGTAGCTCATGCAGGGGTAGAAGATCGCGTCCACGCCCTGCTCACACAGCCAGTGAATGTGGCCGTGGCTCAGCTTGGCCGGGAAGCAGGCCGTGTCGCTGGGGATCGTCGCCTGACCGCTCTGGTACAGCTTGCGGTTGGAGAAGGGGCTGACGACGACCTCAAAGCCGAGGCGGCTGAACAGCGTGTGCCAGAACGGCAGCAGCTCGTACATATTCAGGCACAGCGGGATGCCGATGCGCCCGCGGGCGCTGGCCGGGGCTGCTGCCTTGCGGTAGCCGTCCAGCAGCTTGAGCTTGTAGGCGTAGAGGTCCAGGTCCTCGTTGTTGGCCTTGCCGGTCACGGGCTTGTCGCACCGGTTGCCGGAGATAAAGCGCTTGCCATCGGCAAAAACGTTGACGGTCAGCTGGCAGTGGTTGCCGCACCCCTGACACTGCACGGTGTTGACCTTCTGGCTGAAATGCTCCAGCTCCAGCTGGGTCAGCACGGTGCTGCGGGCGTGCGCGCCTGCCTTGGCCTTGCCGTACAGGGCCGCGCCGTAAGCGCCCATCAGGCCCGCAATGTCGGGACGGATGACGTTGACGCCCATCTCCTTCTCAAAGGCGCGGAGCACAGCCTCATTGTAGAAGGTGCCGCCCTGTACCACGATGTTGCGACCCAGCTCCTCGGGGCTGGACGCGCGGATGACCTTGTACAGCGCGTTCTTGACGACGGAGATGGACAGACCGGCGCTGATATTTTCAATCGAGGCACCGTCCTTCTGCGCCTGCTTGACAGACGAGTTCATAAACACGGTGCAGCGGCTGCCAAGGTCAACGGGCTTGTCGGCAAACAGGCCCAGCGCGGCAAACTCCTTGACGTCGTAGCCCAGCGCCTGGGCGAACGTCTGCAAAAAGCTGCCGCAGCCGGAGGAGCAGGCTTCGTTCAGGAAGATGTTGCTGATCGCACCGTCCTCAATTTTGAAGCACTTCATGTCCTGACCGCCGATGTCGATGATGAAATCCACGTCGGGCAAAAAGTGCTTGGCGGCGGTAAAGTGCGCGACAGTCTCGACAAGACCGCGGTCACAGTGGAACGCATTTTTGACGAGCTCCTCGCCGTAGCCGGTGGTGGTCACGCTGGCGATCTGCAGGCCCGGGTGATCCCTGTAGAGACCGAGCAGCGTCTCCCTGACGAGCGGGATCGGGTTGCCGAGGTTCGGACGGTAGCGCTCGAACAGAATGTTCGCGTCGTTGTCGATGACGACGAGCTTGATGGTGGTGGAGCCGGAGTCGATGCCGATATGTACCGGCCCGCAGTCTGCGCCAAAGGGCAGGCAGGGCACGGTGGCCTTTAAGTGGCGGGCGTGGAAGTCCTCGTACTCCTGTTTGTTTGCGAACAGCGGCGGCAGGCTGACGTAGGTCGCTGTGGCGCTGTATTCGTCGAGACGCTTGGCAACCTCGCGCAGGTCGGATTCCTCGTCGGCATAGAACGCCGCGCCCATCGCAACGAAGAGCAGGCTGTTCTCCGGCAGGGTGCCGGTGACACCCAGAGTCTTGTCAAAGCTCCGGCGCAGCGTCCCGGAGAAGGTCAGCGGGCCGCCGAGATACAGGATATTGCCCTTGATGGGGCGGCCCTGTGCCAGACCTGCAATGGTCTGGTTGACAACGGCCTGATAGATCGACGCCGCGATGTCGCCCGCCTGTGCGCCCTGGTTGATGAGGGGCTGGATGTCGCTTTTGGCAAAAACGCCGCAGCGGCTGGCGATGGTGTAGGTGCGGGTCGCGGCCTGCGCGGCCTTGTCCATCTCGTCGGCGCCCATCTTCAGCAGGGTCGCCATCTGGTCAATGAACGCGCCCGTGCCGCCGGCGCAGCTGCCGTTCATGCGGACCTCGGTGCCGTTTGTCAGGAAAAGGATTTTGGCGTCCTCGCCGCCCAGCTCGATGATGCAGTCGGTGCCGGGGGCCAGCCGGTTGGCGGCCACACGGGTGGCAAAGACCTCCTGCACGAAGGGGACCTTGCAGCTGTCGGCCAGACCCATACCGGCGGAGCCGGAGATGGCTAAGTAGGCGCGGCCATCGGGCAGATATTCGGCGGCAACCTTCTCAAGCAGCGCCCTGCCCTTCTCTAAAATATGGCTGAAATGGCGCTCGTAGGTCGAATAGACGATCTGCCCGGCGTCGTTCAGCACAACACATTTAATGGTGGTGGAACCAATGTCCAGACCAACTCTCATAGGATTTTGCCTCCTGCGGATGGAGTGAAATTGCGGGATATGTGCGCCGGGTCTGCCCCGCGGCGATACAATATCAGATTATATTATACAGGGTTCTGCACGATTCGGCAAGAGTACGGTGCAGGAAAACACGTTGTCAAATGCAGAAATCTGTCCCAAAAAAAACACCGAAGCGGTGCAGGAAAGTCCTGCACCGCTTCGGCATCAAAAGAAAAGAGGAGTATGGATGAAAAACTTGGGGTTCTGTTCTCAGGCCCGGGTCCCTGCTCCCTTCCTGAGAACACTTATAGTATACCCGCCATTTGTGTTAAAGTCGTGAAGGAAAATTCAACAAATTAAGAAGGGTTTGTGAACAAACCAAGCCTTCCCCCAGGGGGGAGCCGCTCTAAACAAAAACCACCCGGCGCAAAACCGAGTGGCTATGTACAAACTTATTGCTCCTCCTGGCCCAATTTGTCGATCTGATCCTGCAAAAGCTGGGAGATCGGGCGGCGGGTGTTGCGCAGACGGTGGACCGGGGCGGCAGGGGCCGTGTGGTGCACGGGCTGTGCCTTGGCCTTGACGCGCAGACGCTCGGCGGGCTTTTCGGGAGACGGGGCGGCAGGCTTGGCAGCGGGGCGCGGCGGCACCGGTGCGGGAATATCCGTTTCCGGTGTGCCCTGTGCAAAGCTGCGCATATCGGTGCCCAGATCCTTCAGCTCGGCCTCGGTCTGGTCAAGCGCCTGATAGATGGCCTGCGTCAGGCCGTCTAAATCCAGCGTGGCGGCGCTCAGGCGCTCGTCCACGCGGGCCAGACGCTCCCGCACCAGCATGACGCCCGACGCAATGCTGCGGGCATTCTCCGCCATGCGGTTCTTCTGGGTCTCGGCCTGCTGCTTGAGCTCCCGCTCTGCGCTCTCGGCGTACAGGCGGGCATCGGCCAGGATCTTACCGGCCTCGAGCTTGGCCTCCCGCACCAGATCGGATGTGGGGGCAGCCGGGGCGGCGGCAGTGTTCAGCGTGCGCGCGGCGGTCAGCTGCTTTTGCAGCTCGTCCACCTGCTGCTGCAGATCGTGGCATTTCAGCTGCCAGATGTTGGCGTTTTTCTGGGATTCCCGCTGGGTGGACTGGAAGGAGGCCGTCTTTTTTTTGATGGTCTCCAGCTGCTCGTCCGCCTCGCGGCGCTTGGCCTCGGCCGTGTCTGCACGCTGGGTCGCGGCAGCCAGCTCGGCCTTCAGGGCCTCCATGCGGCTGTCGGCGGTGCCCCGCTCGCTGCGCAGCTCGTCCAGCTTGGACTGCAGCTGCTGCAGCTGGCGGTTGTACTCCAGCTCGTGCTGCTGGGCCTCGTTGGCCAGTGCGTTCATGTAAGCCAGCACGTCATTTTTATCAAAGCCGAACAAGCTGGAACGAAAACCCTGTTCCTGAATGTTCATCGGTTCAGACGGCATGGCTTTTTACATCCTCTCGCAAAAAAATCATTAAGAACGCTTGTTCAGGATGCTGAGCAGGTCGTCAAAGTAATCGCCGTCATCCTCTTCCTCGGCAGGGGCTGCGGGCTGTGCGGCCACAGGCGTGTCCATGCCGGTGCTGAAGGACTGGGTGAAGATCGGGTTGGGCATGACGGGGTTGACCTGCGGCTGGACAGGCTGCACGGGCTGGACCGGAGCAGCGGCAGGCTGTGCGGCGGGCTGGGTAGCGGCCTGCGCGGCACGCTTGGCGTCAACATGGGCCTGAATGGGCTCGTCGACCTCGGGCGTGCTCTCGAAGCCTGTGGCAACGACGGTAATGCTCATCTCGTCGCTCAGGCGCTCGTCGAACGCAGTACCCCAGATGATGTTGGCATCGGGATGCGCGCTCTGGGTGATCATGCTGGCAGCGGTCTCGACATCCTCCAGGCCGATGTCGGGGCTGGAGGTGATGTTGATGATGACGCCGCGTGCACCGGCAATGCTGGTCTCCAGCAGCGGGCTGGAGATGGCAGCCTTGGCGGCGTTCTCGGCCTTGCCGGCGCCCTTGGCAACGCCGACGCCCATGTGGGCAAAGCCGGCGTCCTTCATGATGGAGCGGACGTCTGCGAAGTCCAGGTTGATGAAGGCAGGAATGTTGATCAGGCTGGAGATGCTCTCAACGCCCTGGCGCAGCACGTTGTCAGCGGCCTCGAAGGCGTTCATCAGGGTGATCTTCTCCTGGCTGATGAGCTTCAGGCGCTCGTTGGGAATGACGATCAGGGAGTCAACGTGCATCATCAGGGAAGCGATGCCCTGCTCGGCCTGCGCCATCTTGCGCTTGCCCTCAAAGGCAAAGGGCTTCGTGACGATGCCGACGGTCAGGATACCCAGGTCATGGGCCGTCTCGGCCACGACAGGGGCAGCGCCCGTGCCGGTGCCGCCGCCCATGCCGGCGGTGATAAAGACCATCTGCGCACCCTTCAGCGCGTTGGTGATCTCGTCCTTGCTCTCCTCGGCGGCGCGCTGGCCGATCTCCGGGTCAGCACCGGCACCGCGGCCCTTGGTCAGCTTGGCACCAAGCTGGACCTTCTGGGTGGCCTTGGAGTTGAGCAGAGCCTGCTGGTCGGTGTTCATCGCGACGAACTCGACCCCGGACAGACCGGACTCCACCATGCGGTTGACGGCGTTGCCGCCGCCGCCACCTACGCCGATAACCTTGATATTGGTTACATTTTGCATTTCTTCGTCGAGAACGAATGCCATGAGTGTATCCCCCTAAAAGTGATGTTGTGAAACCGGATTCCTGGGGTGCACCCACGCATGGGCACACTAATCCGTGATTTTTTACATATAACTGTTTATAAGGATAGCAAATTTTCCGCGCAATTTCAATACCTTAGCGAGAAATTCATAAAAAAATACGGCCTGCCCTGCCCTTTTGGACAACGCAGGCCGCGATAGAGACTGTATTTTTAGTGCAAAGCTACATACTTTGTGTAAGAATGTGAAAAAATTGAGAAGCGGAGCTGCTGTAATCGGCCATGTGCCGGGCGGTCTCCCCGCAGGGGCCGGGCATGCCCGGCCCGGATGCGTAAGGGGGGCGGCAGTCCGCGGAAGGTCTCAGGAAATCTCTGCCCCCAGCCCGCGCAGTGCGGCGGGTAAATTTTCATACCCGCGGGGGATGTGCCCGGGGTCGCGCAGGCGGGTCTCACCGTCCGCGGCCAGTGCCGCCGCCAGAAGCGCCGCTCCGCCGCGCAGGTCGGGCGCGGTGACGTCCGTCCCGTGCAGGACGGCCCCGCCCGGGAGCGTCAGCTGCCGTCCCCTGACCGTGCAGGCCGCGCCCATGGCGGCAAAGCCCGCGGCACAGGCAAAGCGGTTGGCAAACAGACTGTCGTAAATTTCGCTCTCCCCCGCTGCCGTCAGCAGGACGGCGGCGGCCAGCGGCGCAGTGTCGGTGGCAAAGGCGGGCCAGGCGTCGGCCCGCAGGTGCGCCCCGCCCCGCAGCGGCACGGCGGGGTCACGGGCCAGCCGCACGCAGTCTCCGGCCCGGCTGACCTGCACGCCGGTCCCGGCCAGAAAGCGCAGAAACGAGTCATAGCTGGCCGGGTCGCAGCCCGCAATTTCGATCTGTCCGCCCGCGCACGCCAGTGCGGCGGCGTAGGTCGCGGCGGCGATGCGGTCCGGCAGCGGGCGGTGAAAGGCTCCGCCCAGCGGTCTGCCGCCCTGTACGGTCAGCACCGGCGTGCCCGCACCCTGAATATCCGCCCCGCAGGCAGACAGAAACGCGATCATGTCGCCGATCTCCGGCTCCTGCGCAGCGCCGCGCAGCACGGTCTGCCCCGCGGCGCAGCAGGCGGCCATCAGCAGGGTCATTGTGGCCCCGACGCTGGGCAGCCGCAGTGTAAAATCCACCCCATGCAGCGGCCCCGTGCGCCGCAGCGTGACGGCAATGCCCTCCAATTCGACCTCGGCCCCCATGGCGGCCAGCCCGGCCAGGTGGATGTCCACGGGCCGCGGGCCGAGGCGGCAGCCCCCGGGCAGAGGCAGGCGCACATAGCCGACGCGGCAGAGCAGCGGCGCGAGATAAAATACCGAGCTGCGCATGGCCCCGGCCAGATGCTCCGGGATGTCGCCGCAGAGACGGTCCGCGGGACGGGTGCAGAGGTCCGCCCCGCAGCGCCGCACCCGGGCCCCGACAGCGTCCAGCAGCGCCAGGCTGGTGTCCACGTCGGCCAGACGCGGGACGTCCCGCAGGCGGCAGGGGCCGTCGCAGAGCAGCGTCGCCGCCAGCAGCGGCAGGGTGCTGTTTTTGGCGGCGGCAGGCCGGATGCTGCCGTGCAGGGTGCGTCTGCCGTGGATGGTGATCGTCTGCATGAGCGGGGCCTCCTAAACCAATGATATTGCCAGAAAACGGGAGAATGCGCGGTAGGGGCCGCATAAATGCGGCCCGCAGCCTTCCGGCAGACAGCCGGCTGCCTTACACGCGCGGGCCGGGCATACCCGGCCCCCACCGGGCGGCATTGTCAGTCAATGGGCCGCCGCCGCATACTCTCCCCTCATCCGGCCCTGCGGGGCGACCTTCCCCCAAGGGGGAAGGCAAGGGGTATCTCTACCCCGTTATATGCCGCGTTCCCTCCCGCTTATTACAGCAGCAGCGGCTGGATCTGCACGCCGCGCAGCGCAGCCTCTAATGTGTCGGGCAGGAGCGTGAAATCGCTTTTCAGGCTGCACGGCTTTTTGTAGCTGTCGTCCTGGCCGAAGGGCACAAAATAGTAGCTGCGCCGCTGCAAAAGCTGGCCCAGCGCCGGGGCACTGCCCGAAAGCCCATCGTTCGTGGACGGCGCGATAATAATGGGCCGTCCGCCGCGCAAAAGGCTTTTTGCAGCCAGCGTCACGGGAGTCGAGCTGATGCCTGCGGCCAGCAGCGCCATCGTGGTGCCGGTGGCCGGGGCGATGATGAGAGCCTCGGCAAGCCGCTGCGGGCCGAGCGGCTCAACGGCCTGCAGGGTCGTCAGCGGTCTGTGGCCGGTCACTTCATATAAGGTCTGCCGCAGGGCCGACGCGGTGCCGAAGCGGGTATCCAGCCCGGCGGCGCTGGCACTTAAAATGGGCAGGACGTCCCACCCGCGGGCAGTCAGGACACGCAGCTGGGGCAGCACCGCAGCAAAGCTGCAAAAGCTGCCGCACAGCGCAAAGGCGACGGTGCGTTTGGATTGGGTGGTCATGGGGCGGTGCTCCTTTCGTCGGGATCGCGTTCTTCCAGGATCGCCAGCACGGTCTGTGCAATCAGCGCCCCGGCTGTCTGCGGTGCACAGCGGCCCGGCAGGGCCAGGGCGTGCTCGGCGTGCAGACCCAGTTCCTCGGCGGCGGCAAAGTCGGTGCCGCCGGGCAGACTGGCCAGGTCAATGATGAGCGCCCCGCCCGGCAGCTGCTGCAGAAGGGCCCGGGGCAGCACCGGCGCGGGGACCGTGTTGATGACGGCGTCAAAGCCGGGCAGCAGTGTGGGCAGGGCCGTCAGGGGCGCGGCGCGGCACCCGGCACAGCGGGCATTGGCGCGCTGCTCGGGGCTGCGGGCGGCCACGGTGACGCGCCCGCCCAGCAGCACCAGCCGCCGTGCCACGGCACGCCCGACGCGGCCATAGCCCAGCACGAGAAAGCCGCTCTCCCAGATCGTGCGCTCCCGCAGGCGGAGCAGCAGCTCAAGACAGCCCTCGGCGGTGGGCACGGCGTTCAGGCATTCCAGCTCGGGCCGCAGAAAATAATCGATCAGCGGCAGCCCGGCCTCCCGCGCGGCCATCCGCACCGGCATCCCAGGGCGGCCCGCTAAGATCAGCGTCCCCTGCCCCGCACCCTGCAGTGCGCGGGCGACCTCGTCACTGACGCGGCCCTGGGACATGGGCAGCAAAATGTAATCGGCTGCGGCGGCATTGTCGGCGGCGGTCACGCCGTAACCCGCACGGCGCAGCACGCGCGCCGCCGCCTGCTGGCGGGCATCGTGCCCGACCACGCAAAATGTTTTCGGCATAGGCGCTCACCTCGGTTTGATTTGCGCCATACTATGCCGGGGCACGTGTACCTGTGCCTTCTGCCTTCCCCGTCGGGGGAAGGCGGCCCGCAGGGCCGGATGAGGGCAGAGTGTGCCCTATTGCCAATTCACGGGCAATTGCGACGGCTCTGCCCTCATCAGTCGCTTTCAGCGACAGCTTCCCCCGAAGGGGAAGCCCCAGCATGCAAAAAAGGCACCCACCTTTTCCTAAAAGATGGATGCCTTTTTACTCAAAAATATTTCAGCCCGTCGCACTGGCCGCGCCAGACGAGGAGCGGGTTGATGGGCACGGTGCCGATGCGCAGCTCGGCCACAACGGTCCTGCCGCTGGTGCCCAGCAGCTGGCCCTGCTTGACATCGTCCCCGGCCTCGACGTCCAGTGCGGTCAGGCCGTAGAAGATGCTCCTGAGGCCCGCGCCGTGGTCGATGACGACGGTGTAGCCGTAGCTGCCGCCAAGGTCCTCGGCCAGCAGCACATGGCCGCTGGCGGGCACGATCATAGAATCCTTCGACTTCTTCGGCTTGATGACGACATTTGTCGAGGTGCGCCCGCCGTAGCCGTAGTTCGTGCTGCGCTCGCTGTAGGAACGGCCCACGTACTCGGTCATGCCGTAGAGCAGCGGCGTGTCAAAGCTGTCCAGGAACGGCTGCACAAAGCCGCCCACGGCCCACTGGATCTCGCCGCCGTCAGTCGTCAGCAGCCTGAGGACGGCATCGGGGGCGTCGTCCGCGCCGATGTAGGGCGACGTCAGCTGGGACTTGGCGCTGTAATCCTTGTAGGAGTAGGAGGCCGCGCGGACCGACAGCGTCAGCGTCTCGGTATAGCCGTCGGCAGTCACGGTCAGCTCGGTGTTTCCGGTCTCTGCGTTCCACGGGATGGGCAGGTAGCAGATCCAGCCGTTGGCGGCCCTGACGAAGCCTGTGCTTTCCAGCGGGCCCGTCAGCGTCGGTTCAGTCCGGCTCATGGTGCTGCCGACACGCACGGCGGCCACGCTGCCCTGCTGCACCGTCGGTGTGCAGAGCGTGATGGACGGTTTGATGCTGACGGTGAAGCGGAACTGCCAGGTCTCGGTGCCGGTGACGCTGGAGCGGTCCTCGGCGGCGCTGTCAGACGCGGTGACGACGAGTTTGGCGTCAAACGTGCCGTTCTCCGCAAACAGATAGCTGCGGAAGGCGGTGGCGCTGCCCTCGTACACGGTCTCCTTGTCGGCGTCGGTGATGGTCAGCTGGGTGCTGTAGTCGGACGGCGTCACGATAATATCCGGCGATGCGTCGGATATGGCATCCTCGAGCACAACGGGAGAGGAATTGAGCGTTTCGGCGTAGGTGCGCCTGAAAAAGCTGCCGACCACCGGCACGTGCCACTTGTAGGCCGTGGGAGCAAGCTCCTGGCCGTCAAAGGTGACCTTGACTTCGGGCAGCATGTCAGGCGTGGCGCTGCGGTAAAGCCATGCCACGCCGCCGCCTGCGATGATGAGCACGAACAGCACAACGAGGAGCAGCCACTTGAACATACCGAACACACCGCGCCCGAGGGCCTGCGGGATCGTATCCTGAGGCTCGTCGTCCTCGTCGTCGGCGGCGCTGTCATGCTGCGGTGCCTCGGGCGCCGGGGCAGACCCGGCAGACGGCTTGGGGTTCTCCTCCAGCCCGGCCATGATCTGCGCAATCGAAAGCTGTGCCGTGCGGGAGATATTCGCCATGCGGGCGGCCTCAGCGGCAAGGGCTTTATCGTTGGCAAGGTCATCGCTGAAAACAAGGCCGGACGGCTCGGCAGCGTCCTCCGCGGGGACGTCCCCGGTTTGCTCGGGCGTGTCGGTGACGGCTGTGTCTGCCGCGGCGGCCTCGGGGGGCGCTTCTGCCGCAGGCGTATCGTCGGCGGCAGGGGCGTCCGCTGTCGGTTCGGGCTCCGTCCCGGCGGGCTCGGCCCTTTCCGCAGACTCGGGCAGCTCCGGGGTACTCGGGACGTCGGGTACGGTGGGTGCGGCAGCGTCCTCCCGGGCGGGGGTCTCCGGCGGTTCGGGCTTGCTTTCGGATTTGGGCTCGGCAAGCTCCGGCGCGGCGGGAACGGGGCTCTCCTGTGCGGGGGCCTTGCGCTCCGGGGTCTCGTCAGCCGGGGCTTTTTTCGCCGTCTTAGCGGCCTTCGGCGTCTTGGGCTTTGCGGTTTTTGTTGTCTTTGTGGTTTTTCTGGCCCGCGGCTTCTTGGGGGACGCAGCAGGCTTTTTTGTGGTCTGCCCGTCTGCGGCGGGCGGCTCGGCGCTGCCCGTCGGCGCAGGGGGCGTGTCGGCGGCAGGCTGGTGGCTGGCTGCCTTGCGGCGCCGGGGCTTCGGCTTGGGAGCCTCCTCCGGCTGTACCGCAGTGGATTTCTTATCTTCTTCCATACTCACACTCACTCTTTTAGGGACCTTTATGGATGCCCGGCAAAACGGCAGCGGCACGGCAGGCCGGGTGTGCCGTGTGCAGCTATTTTATTCAGCCTCGCGGAATTGCAGACCACTGTTTCCGTCCAGCGCGGTCTGCGGGTCAGTGGATTTGCTGCCGATGCGCAGCTCGTAGATCAGGCTGTGGGCCGTCCCGGCGGTGCCCAGCGGGTCGCCGGCGGACACACTCTGCCCGCGCTCCACGCCGACAGTCTCCAGCCCGTACAGGTAGCTCTTTACGCCGCAGCCGTGGTCGATGACCACCGTGCCGCCGGTCAGGGTCAGCGTGCCCGCAAAGACAACGTTGCCTGCCTGCGGGGCGGTGACGGTCTCGCCGTCCGCGGCGGCATAGGTCAGGCCGGTGGCCTGGCCGCTGCGCTGGCCGTCCACCATCTGGGTGACACCGTACTCCATGGCGACAGCGCCCGCGCTGGGGGCCTCAAAGCGGCCATTCCAGAGCTTGGCGGAGCTGCCCGTTGTGTACAGCGGCCATATAGCGTTGCGGAACTCCTCCCCGCCGCCGGTGTCCTCCTCGGCGGGGACGGTGACCGTATCATACATGGTGCGGGTGACGGTCAGGGTGATGTCCTTTTCCAGGCTCCCGCAGGTCAGGTGCAGCGTATGATCGCCGCCCTCGGCGTTGTAGGTTACGGGAATATAGCCCATGTAGCCGCTGGCGGTCTTGCGGAACCAGACGGTGCCCAGATCGGTCTCCAGGCTCGGCTCGCCGTCCAGAATGCCGGACAGCTGCACAGCCACGATGCTGCCCTGCGGCGCGCGCTCGGTGCTCAGGGTGACCTTGGGGTTCATCGCCATTGTGTAGCCGGCGCGGTAGGCGTACCAGCCTACAGGGTCGCCGGGGTTGTCCGCACTGCTGTGGTGCGCGGTCACGATGATCTGATAGTCTCCGTTTTGTGTATAGGTATAGGTATTGCAGTCGGCCAGTGCGCCGGTCCAGACCGTGCCGTCGGGCGCGGTGATCTGAAGCTCGGCAGCGGTGACCCAGTCGGGCAGGACGAGCTGCGGCACGGTATCGGTGAAGGTGCCCAGCTTCTGCACGGTCAGGTTCGTCGGGCTTTCGTAGGTCTTGTTGACCTTATCGCCCAGCACCGGGATGACCCAGCTCCATCCGTTGGGCTCGAGGGTCTGCTCACCGAAGGTGACGGCCTCCTGCGGCAGGGCATCCGTCCCGGTGCGGCTGTAAAGAAAAGCCGCCGTTCCGCCCAGGATGGCGGCAATCATAACGGCGACCATCACAAGCCAAAGCAGCAGTTTACGCATATTGTGTTTTCTCCGTGGCAGTATGGCATTGCCAAAAAGCCGGACGCCGTCAGGTCGGTGCCCAGCCGGGTTGTGGCGGCAGAAAGGCTTCCCCTGCGGGGGAAGCCTTGAGGATCATTTACTCCTTCTCCTCTGCGGGGGCGGAGGGAATGTTCTCGTAAGTGGTGGAATCCTCGTCGTCGTAATCGTCATCCTCGTAGTCGTCGCTGAACAGCAGGCGCTCGTACTCGTCCAGCTCCTTTTCACGGTGGTAGAGATAGAGAGCGGCGGCGGTCAGGGCACCGGCAGCGGCAAACAGGAACGCCAGAACGGCGCCGAAGGTGGTTTTCTTCATCATAGTAGTTCTCCTTTTGCAAATGCTGCGCTGCAACGCAGCTTTCGTGAAAAACGCCGCAGCGGGCGTGCATACAAAGCAATAACGCTAACCTTATTATACCCGACGCAGAGGGCAATTACAACCCGAACATTTGTAAAATATTAAAGGTATTTTTTTGCTGTTTTTACGCGGATTGCTGCAGGACAAAGGGTACATTTGAGCCAAGGGCGGCATGAGGTATATGAGAAGGTTGCAGGGGAGGGATTTATCCCTCCCGGAATGTTTGGGTGGCCGGAAACCCTTGCGGAGGGGTCAAGACCCCTCCCTACGGTGTGCCGTTCACGGGTGCTTTGTAGGGAGCGGTCTTGACCGCTCCGGGGAAGTGTGCGGCTGCCATCCACTCCACGGGAGGGATAAATCCCTCCCCTACGCAAAACAAAAATGCGGTCTCCGCGCAGGAGGCCGCATTTTTATACGATTTTCAGAACAGCCTATCCACCGGGTACAGCCCATCCTCGCTCATCTTTTTCAGGGCTTCGACCAGCTCGGGCTTGTCCTCGCGGTAGGTGATGCCGTGCCATTTGTCGGCACTGGTCAGCACATGGACGTCCGCCTTGCCGGCCTCCAGCGCGTTCGTCACGACGGTGGGCAGGTAATATTCGCACTTCATCGGGTTGACGGGCAGGCTGGCCTGCAGGAACGCGGCAAAACCGGCCTTGGCCTCCTGCACGTAGGCGGGGGTGAAGCCCCACAGGTTCATCGAGACAACACAGTCGGCGGGCAGGTCGGCCCAGCTCTTGCCGCCGTCCTCGCTGTAATGGATGCCGTCGGCGTAGGGCTCGATGCAGGTGCGCTCGGTCACGCTGACCAGGTTGCGGCTCTCGTCGGTCACGCAGACGCCGCGGCTGACACTGCCGTTGGCGCTGACCGTGTTGCCCAGCAGGAAGCCGACCATGGCCCAGGCGTAGCGGTCCCCGTCGGCGTGGGTGCTCAGGTAGTCGTAGATGAGCTTGAAGCCCTGCGGGCCGTAGTAGTCGTCGGCGTTGATGACCGCAAACGGCGCGTCGCCGATGGCCTCCTCGGCCACGAGGATGGCATGGGCGGTGCCCCAGGGCTTGACGCGGCCCTCCGGCACGGTGAAGCCCTCGGGCAGCTTTTCCAGCTGCTGGTAGGCGTAGCGGACCTCGAACCCGGCGCGCACGGCACGGGCACCGACGGCCTCTTTAAACGCCTGCTCGATCTCGTGCTTGATGATAAAGACGACGGTCTTGAACCCGGCGCGGCGGGCATCGTACAGGCTGTAGTCGAGGATGGCCTCGCCGGACGGGCCGACGGGGTCGATCTGTTTGAGTCCGCCGTAGCGGCTGCCCATACCGGCGGCCATGACAACGAGGATCGGTTTGGTCTGCATAATTTGCACTCTCCCAATATTTGTAGGGGAGGGATTCATCCCTCCCGGGTATTCTGCGGCTGCCGCGGCGTACCTGCGGAGCGGTCAAGACCGCTCCCTACAAAGCACCCGTAAACGTCATTCTGTAGGGAGGGGTCTTGACCCCTCCGGGACGTGTGCCGCGTCGCTAAGTCCACGGGAGGGATGAATCCCTCCCCTACGGGCGTATTTTAAGTTTACTCCATTTCTCCTGCTATTGCAAGCACCTTATAAAATTTGAAAAAACTGCGCAATTTCCGCAGATTGTGACCCGGTTTGCT
>ERZ773139.2424-NODE-2424-length-18751-cov-4.663725_pt1 | contig 18751 bp, 10 predicted proteins | sample MGYA00580854_ERZ773139 | MGnify/ENA primary metagenome ERZ773139 (study PRJEB29015, sample SAMEA2737809) | human gut metagenome | biome: human gut; feature: human-associated habitat; material: faeces | place: China | collected 2012 ...
CGGCCATGTGGATTCTGCTCGGAGGGAATGCGCTTAACATCGTAGGAAACTATATACTTATCAATGGAAAGCTGGGCTTTCCGGAGATGGGACTGCTTGGTGCGGGTATCAGCACCTTGTTCTCCCGCATTGTGATGGTGGTGGTCTTTGCGGCGATTGTGCTTCGCGGCCGCCGGTTTATCCGTTACAGGCTCGGCTTCATGCGGCTGGGGTGGTCGATGCCGATGTTCAGGAAGCTCAATGCACTGGGCTGGCCCGTGGGTATGCAGATGGGTATGGAGACCGCTTCCTTCAGTCTGAGCGTCGTCATGGTGGGCTGGCTGGGGACACTTGCCCTAGCATCGCATCAGATAATGCTTACTATCTCTCAGTTCACCTTCATGATGTATTATGGCATGGGCGCTGCGGTTGCCGTGCGTGTCAGCAACTTCAAGGGGCAGGGAGACGGGCAGAATGTGCGCCGCTCGGCGTATGCCGGCCTTCACATCATCCTGTGTATGGAGGTGGTGTTGCTGGGTATCGTCTTTGCGCTTCGCGGTCAGGTAGGGGGATGGTTTACGGACAATGCGGAAGTGTCCGGCATGGTTGCCGCTCTCTTCTTCCCGTTCTTGATTTACCAGTTCGGCGATGGGTTGCAGATTAACTTTGCCAATGCCCTGCGCGGCATCTCGGATGTGAAACCGATGATGATTATTGCATTTATATCCTATTTTATTATATCTTTGCCCGTAGGGTACCTTTGCGGTTTCGTTTTCGGTTGGGGGCTGACGGGAGTCTGGATGGCTTTCCCGTTCGGACTGACCAGTGCGGGAGTGATGCTGTGGTTGAGGTTCCGTAAACAGACCAGGGAAAGGATTTGATAGTATGAATAATGTCTCCAAAGTAAAGATTGCCGTAGGCTACACTTTGTTGCTGGCGGTATTGTTTTTTTCCTTGTTTTTCGTACACCGGGAAATGGAGAACCTTATTCTTACTGATGACCGCGATGTACAATGGACAGACAGCGTACTAGCTTTGATACGCGAGAAGGATACCAATACGATAAGAATGCTGCGTACGCTGAGTGAGGCGAATGACAGCATGGTATCTACCAGTGACATTGAGCAGATAATTGCCCAGCAGGACTCGGTAGTGACCCAGCAACGTGTGCAGCACCGTATCATTACACATCGGGATACCGTCGTGACACGCCCTCGAAAGAAGGGTTTTTTCCGTCGTTTGGGTGAAGTGTTTGTCCCCCCAAAGAAAGATACGGCTATCCAGGTAAAGACCTCCCTCGAATTTGCGACGGATACGGTGATTGAACCTTATAATCCGGCCGATTCTTTGCATGAGAAACTGCGTGCTGTGGCCCAGCAGAAAAAAGCTGTAAACACTGTTATACAACGACGTAAACGCTATCTGCAACGCTTGGACCATATGCTGACCGCTCGTATTGACAGCTTGCTGAAAGATTACGAGACGGAAACTCTGCTGCGTGCACGGACGGAAGCCGAGTATCAACAAGCGGTCCGACGCCGTTCGGCCAAGATTATCAGTGGCATTGCCGTAGGTGCGGTGTTGCTTTCCGCTTTTTTTCTTATTATCATCGGCCGCGACATAACCCGAAGCAACCGTTACCGTCGTGAGTTGGAAGAGGCCCGTCGTCGTGCCGAGGATTTACTCGCTGTCCGTGAAAAACTGATGCTTGCCATTACCCATGATTTCAAAGCTCCGCTCGGTTCTATCATGGGCTATGCCGACTTGCTTTCCCGTCTGACGGTGGATGAGCGTCAGCGGTTCTATCTGGACAATATGAAAACCTCATCGGAACATCTGCTGAAGCTGGTCGTTGATTTGCTCGACTTCCATCGTCTTGATTTGAACAAGGCCGAAATCAACCGGGTCACCTTTCATCCTTCCCGCCTGCTTGAAGAGATACACGTCAGTTTTGAACCACTTACGGCTGCCAAAGGACTGGCGCTTCATTGCGACATTGCCCCGGAGCTGGGCGGTACCTATATTTGCGACCCCTTGCGTCTGCGCCAGATTATCAACAATTTGCTGTCCAATGCCGTGAAGTTTACGGACCAAGGCAGTGTTACCATGACTGCCCGTTACGAGGACCGTCGACTGGTAGTTGCCATTGCTGATACGGGTAGAGGTATGGAACCTGCCGACCGTGAGCGTATCTTCCAGGAGTTTACCCGCTTACCGGGTGCTCAGGGTAAAGAGGGGTTTGGACTCGGACTTTCCATTGTCCGTATGCTGGTACAGTTGCTTGAAGGCACGATTGATGTAGACAGTGTGCCAGGCAAGGGAAGCACTTTCACCATATATATTCCTATCTATCCCGTAAGGAGTGAAGGACGGAGAATGAAGGATGAAGAATCGGGATGTGTTACCACGCCGAATGGCAATTCTTCATTCCCCGTTCCTCATTCTTCACTGAAGAATGTCCTCCTTATTGATGATGACCGTATTCAGCTTACCCTTACTGCCGCCATGCTTCAGCAGAGTGGTATAAATTCTGTCTCTTGTTTACAACTGGATGAACTGCTGGATGCCTTGCGCACTGCAACCTTTGATGTTCTGCTTACTGATGTGCAGATGCCTGCTATTAATGGTTTTGATTTACTGAAACTGCTGCGTGCTTCGAACATACCGCAGGCACAGTCTGTTCCGGTGATTGCTGTCACTGCCCGCAGTGACATGCAGCGTGAGGAATTTACGGTGCATGGATTTGCCGGATGCCTGCATAAGCCGTTTACCGTCAGTGAATTGCTACATGAATTGAATATGGAGGACAAAGGGATGGAGGTTATGGAAGTTTCGGAAACTTCGGCTTGCCCGGGGTATAAATTCTCTTCGCTCACCGTTTTTTCGGTCGATGACCCCGAGGCTGCAAAGTCCATTCTGGAAAGTTTTGTGGCTGAAACCCGTCTCAATGCGGAGCGTTTGCAGAAGGCTGTGGAGAATGAGGATGTGGACGAGATGGCTGCTGTCTCCCACAAAATGATTCCCCTCTTTACTTTAATTGGAGCAGCGGAACTGGTTGCATTGCTGAAACTGTTGGAAACTTCTCATGGAGTGCCTTTTACCGGAGAGTTGAAAGAACACGCCCTTGCCGCCCTCGTTTTGATAGAGGATGTCATTACTCAGGCAACAGCTTTTCCGTAATGGGGGAACAGAGAAGAATACGTGATTTTTCTCTGTCGGGAACCAAATGTCGAAAGAAATTGTTTACTTTGTAGGACTTTTAAATACGATGAAAGATTGACGTTCCGATGAGAAGAAAATGGTTGAGAACAGCACTGTGGGTGTTGCTTACTCCTATTATACTGTTTATAATATTGATGATATTGCTTTATGTGCCTCCCGTACAGAATTTGATACGGAAGCAGGCTACGGCAATTGCATCAGGTGCTACGGGTATGGACATATCCGTGGAGCGGATTGACCTTCGCTTTCCTTTGAATTTGTTGGTCCGCGGTGTATTGGTGGTACAGCCTGCCGACAGTGCTGTTGATGTGCAGCATCCCGATACCTTGCTGAATCTTGGAAGTTTGAACGTACGGGTACAGGCATGGCCTTTACTCAAAGGGAAAGTGGAGGTGGATGACATTACCTTGAAACAAGTTGCTGTCAACTCCTCCAATTTAATGGAAGGTATGTGCATCAAAGGAGTACTGGGGCATTTCTTTTTCGAAAGCCATGGCATAGACCTTACAAAAGAAGATGCCATCCTCAATAATATAGAATTGAGCGATACCCATGTGCAGGTGATGCTTGCAGATACCACTGAGACTCCCAAAGACACTACTGACACTGCGTTAAACTGGAAAGTCACACTCCATACTCTGAAGTTGAAGAACGTCTCGGTCGATTTACAGATGCCATTGGACTCCATGGGGCTGAAAGCCCATATAGGAGATGCTGAGATTGCGGACGCTGCTGCCGACCTGAAACACCAGTTCTATGGCTGGAGAAAATTCCTGCTGACTGGAACTTCTGTCAATTATGATACCGGTGGCCCGGGGAGTGCGATAGGCTTCGACCCCTCGCACATTGCTCTTCGCGACATTCGCCTGGGCATTGATTCTGTGATGTACTACGGCAGAGATATGAATGCCGTTATCCGGGAATTTTCCATGTATGAGCGTTCCGGTTTGAGTGTAACTTCCCTGACCGGGCGGTTGTTTGCCGATTCTACCGTTATCCGTATCCCTTCTTTGAAGTTGCTGACACCTCATAGTGAGATGAACTTTACGGCACAGACTTACTGGGAACTGATAAATATACCTACCACCGGTCGTCTGACAGCCCGTTTCAATGCCCGTATCGGCAAACAGGATGTACTGCTTTTTGCCGGTGGCTTGCCGGAAGCTTTCAAAGAAGCCTATCCGTTCCGTCCGTTGGTGATTCATGCAGGTACGGAAGGAAACCTGAAGCAGATGCAGATTTCCCGTTTTACGGCTGAGCTGCCCGGAGCCTTTTCGTTGAGTGGGGGAGGAGAATTCTGGAGCTTGACCGACAGTGTGAAACGCAATGGAAGCATGGACTTCGAAATGCATACGCAGAACTTGAACTTCCTGACCGGACTAGCTGACATTGCTCCCGATGGCTCCATCATTGTGCCGGACAGTATGCACCTTGCGGCACGTCTCGGTATGGAGGGGGCGCAGTGCACTGCCGCCCTGAAACTGAAGGAGAAGGAAGGCGCCTTGAATTTGGACGCCGCCTATAATCTTGCTACGGAAGCCTACCATGCCGACCTTGCCATCAACAACTTGCAGGTGCATCACTTCCTGCCCAAGGACTCTATCTATACTCTTACGGCAAAGATGTCCGCTAAGGGGCAAGGGGTGGATGTGGCATCACGAAAAACTGTGGCCGCTTTGAATGCCTCCTTGGAAAAACTACAGTATGGCCATTGGGACATTTCCGGTGTAGATGTGCATGCCGGACTCAAGTCATCCGTTGCTACCGTCCGTCTTGCCAGCGATAATGTCCTTCTCAAGATGCAGGGAAATGCGGATATGCGTCTTGACCGCAGCTATCTGGATGGCGCTTTGGATTTAAATGTGGAAGAGGTGAATCTGCATAAGCTGGGTTTGGTGCCCCGACCATTGAAACACCCGTTTGCCTTTACAATGGGAGCGGAGGCACGTCATGATTCTCTCAAGTTGAGGCTTGATGCCGGTGACTTGAATCTGCGTTTCCGCGCTCACAGCACGTTGAAGAAGTTGATGGAACAGTCGGATAAATTTGTCTCTATCCTGACAAAGCAGATTGATGAACGGCGTTTGGACCATGCCGCTTTGCGCCAAGTCCTTCCTTCAGCGGGCATGCATCTGGAAGCCGGTAACCAGAATCCCGTCAGCTATTTCCTGGCTGCAAAGGGTATTTCCTATAATGATTTCAAACTGAGCTTCGGATTTACTCCGCAAGTCGGCATCAATGGACGTACAGCTGTTCACGGATTGCGCATGGACTCCTTGCAGCTCGATACGATATTTTTTACAGTAAAGCAGGATACTGCCCGCATGAAGTTGCAAGGTGGTGTCATAAACGGTCCCAAGAACCCGCAGTTTGTGTTCCGTAGCACACTGACGGGTGAAGTCCGTAATGAAGATGCGGAACTGACTGTGGATTATGTGAATGGAAAAGGGCAGACCGGTGTTCTATTCGGTATTAATGCCCGTCCGTTGACCGAAGGACACGGTCGCGGTAATGGTGTGCTGCTGAACCTTATTCCTGCCGAGCCGATTATCGCTTTCCGTAAATTCCACTTTGCGGACAATAGTAACTGGATTTATCTGCATAAGAATATGCGCGTCTATGCCAATATTGATATGGACAGCGACGATGGTCTGTGTTTCCGTATGCAATCCGACAAGAATGATACCCTTTCCTTGCAGAATATAAACGTAGAACTGAGCCGATTGCGCTTGGATGAACTTACGGAGGTACTTCCTTATATGCCCCGGCTTACGGGATTGTTCTCTGCCGAAGCAAATTATATACAGACTGCCACTTCCCTGCAGGTGTCCGCCGAAGCCAATGTAGAGAAACTGACCTACGAACGCCAACCGGTTGGAGACATCGGCCTGGGGGCTACCTGGTTGCCGGGCGACAAGAATACGCACTATCTGAATACCTATTTTACATATGATAATGAAGAAGTGATGACCGCCGACGGTATCTTGACGCAGAAGAACGGAAAGGATACCCTGGAAGTGTCCACCCGTTTCGAGCATTTTCCATTGAAGATGGCCAATGCATTCATCCCTGACCAAACGGTGGCCTTTACCGGAGATATTGATGGAGGGCTTTATATTTATGGTTCGCTGGACAAGCCTCAAATGCATGGTGATATTGTTTTGGACAGTGTGTCTGTCTATGCACGCCAGGCGGGAGCACGTTACTGGTTCGACAACCGTCCGGTACAGATAAAGGACAATCAGTTGATATTCGATAAGTTTGCCATTTATACCACCAGCAAGAATCCGTTTACGATTGACGGTAAGGTTGATTTCCGGAATATGGAGCGTCCTACTGCCAACCTCAATCTGCTGGCAGAGAACTATACGTTGCTGGATGCACCGCGTACCCGCGAAAGTCTGGTGTATGGAAAGGTGTTCGTCGACTTGCATGCCACGGTGAAGGGGCCGCTTGACGGGCTCACAATGCGTGGAAACATGAATTTGCTGGGCAATACCAACGTAACCTACGTGTTGACCGATTCCCCTTTAACGGTGGAAGACCGTCTCAGCGGGCTGGTTACCTTTACCTCGTTCACCGATACGACGTCGGTAAAAGCGGATGAGGTTCCTGCCATGTCTTTGGGAGGATTGGAAATGTATATGTCCGTCCATATTGACGATGCTGTCCGTCTTCGTGCTGACTTGAGTCCCGACCGCAGCAAATACATCGAACTGGAAGGTGGCGGTGATTTGAATATGCAGTATACTCCCCAAGGGGATATGAGCCTTACCGGACGCTATACCCTTTCGGGTGGCGTCATGAAATATTCGCTGCCTATCATCCCGTTGAAGGAGTTCCAGTTCAATCCCGGCAGTTATGTGGATTGGCGGGGGAATATTATGAATCCTACGCTAAGCCTAAAGGCTACGGAACGTATGCGTGCTTCTGTGGCCGACGGTGACGGGGACGGTTCGCGCATGGTGAACTTCGATGTTTCCATTTCCATCAAGAACAGGCTTGACGCTCCCGATTTGATATTCGATATTTCGGCGCCCGAAGATGCCGCAGTAGAGAATGAGCTGCAGGCAATGGGTGCAGAAGAGCGTAGCAAGCAGGCCATTGCCATGCTTGCCACGGGTATTTACCTGAACAGTGGTGCCAAAGGAGGAGGTTTGTCAATGGGAGCCGCCTTGAACTCAGTGCTTCAGAGCCAGATAAACTCCTTGGCGGGAGGTATAAAAGGGGCCAATATCAGTGTAGGTGTGGAAGACCGTACCTCTGCTGAAACGGGTGACACGCAGAAAGACTTCAGTTTTCGTTATTCCCAGCGTTTCTTCAACGACCGCGTACAGATAGTCATCGGTGGAAAAGTGTCCACCGGGGCCAATGCCACGAACGATGCGGAATCATTCATTGACAATATATCGCTGGAATACCGTCTTGATGCGTCGGGTACTCGATATGTCCGTGTATTCCATAATAAAAACTACGAAAGCATACTCGACGGTGAGATAACCGAAACGGGTGTCGGCCTTGTGCTGCGCCGGAAGATGGACCGATTGAGTGAACTCTTCATCTTCAGGAAGAAAAAGATAAAACCGGAGGCTGAAAATAGCGATATGAAAAAGTAGGAATGTGATATGAAACGACTGATATTATATATTGCAGGATTGATATTTCTGGCAGGTTGCTCCACCACGAAGCACTTGCCCGAGGGGGAGATACTCTATACCGGCCAAAAGCCGATGATTGTATTGAACCGCAGTGAAACGTCTGTTGGTGAGATTGCTATGGAAGAGGTGGAAGCCGCCCTTGCTACGGCACCGAACAATTCGTTGCTGGGAAGCTCTACTATCCGCTATCCCTTTCCTTTCGGACTGTGGATTTACAATGGTTTCCAGAAGTATGAGAAGGGATTCGGAAAGTGGATATTCAATAAATTTGCCGCCACTCCGGTGCTTATGTCTACGGTGAATCCCGATATACGCCAGAAGGCGGCGGTTAACTTGCTGCGCGATTATGGCTATTTCAACGGAAGCGTCAGCTACAAGACATTTATCGACCCGAAGGACTCGCTGAAGGCAAAGTTGCAATATACGGTGAACATGCGTAACCCCTACTTTATAGATACGGTATATTATCGTGGTTTCAGCGAGCGTACCACTCGCATTATGGAGCTGGGACGCCGACGTTCCCTTATCAGTTCGGGAGAACAATTCAATGTGGCTGATCTGGATGGGGAGCGTACCCGTATCAGTACCCTGCTGCGTAATGTGGGCTGTTATTATTTCCGTCCCGACTACCTAACCTATCAGGCCGATACCATGATGGTTCCCAATGGGCATGTCCAGATGCGCTTGATTCCCGTTCCCGGTATGCCAAAGGTAGCCGAGAAGCAGTTCCGTGTGGGGCGTAAATCCGTCTATCTTCTTGGAAAGCAGGGGCAGGAACCCAATGACAGCATGGATTACAAAGGCTTGACCATACATTACTACAACAAACCTCCGGTACGTCCCAACATGCTTTACCGTTGGTTGAACTATCAAGGTTATCGGCGGAAACGTCAGATACAGGACAGCGCAGGTATTGCCCGCCAGCGTTCTATGCAGAGTTTGTATAGTTTGTACCGTCAGACCCGTATTCAGGAGCGTCTGGCAAGCGTCGGTATTTTCCGTTATGCGGAGATGCAGTATATACCGCGTGATACGGCGTTTGTGTCTGATACATTGGATGTGAGGGTCATTGCCGCGCTCGATAAACCCTACGATGCGGAGTTGGATTTTAATGTCACCATGAAGAGCAATAACCAGACGGGACCGGGTGCCGCTTTTACGGTGACGAAGAACAATGTCTTCGGTGGCGGTGAAAGCTGGAATGTGAAGTTGAACGGTTCGTACGAATGGCAGACGGGCAAGGCAAGTTCTTCCTTGATGAACAGTTATGAACTGGGTATCTCCACTTCGCTTATCTTTCCGCGCGTGGTGTTTCCTAGGATGGGCGACCGTGAGTATGACTTCCCGGCTACAACGACTTTCCGTTTATATGCCGACCAGATGAACCGTGCCAAGTATTATAAGCTGTTGGCTTTTGGCGGTAATGTCACTTATGACTTCCAGCCCAAATCGACTTCCAGGCACAGTATAACTCCTTTCCGGTTGACATTCAATGTACTGCGCAATCCTACTGCCGCTTTCGATACGTTGCGTGCCGAGAATCCGGCACTCTACGTTAGTTTGCGCGACCAGTTCATTCCTGCCATGGAGTACACCTATACTTATGACAACGCTTCCGTGCGCGGCAAGCGTAACCCCATCTGGTGGCAGACCACCGTTGCGTCGGCCGGTAACCTGACTTCTGCCGTCTACCGTATTTTCGGCAAGCCGTTCAGTGAGGAAGGAAAGAAGCTTTTCGGGGTACCTTTTGCACAGTTCTTGAAGCTGAACTCGGAATTCAGGTACCATTACCGGATAGACAAGAACCAGATGATAGCCTCGCGTATTGCCGGAGGGGTGATATGGTCGTATGGCAACGCTACGACCGCACCTTATACGGAACAGTTCTATATCGGCGGTGCCAACAGTGTGCGCGCCTTTTCTGCACGCAGTATAGGTCCGGGCGGCTATCCTCCCGAGACGGATAGGAAATATACCTATATCAACCACGTGGGTGATATTCGCATAGAAGCCAATATCGAGTATCGCTTCCGTATGATTGCCGACTTGCATGGAGCGGTATTCTTGGATGCCGGCAATGTATGGCTGATGCGTAAAGATGAAAACCGCCCGAATGGTGAATTTACGTTGAAGAATTTCCCGAAACAGATTGCTTTAGGCACGGGATTTGGCTTGCGTTACGATTTGGACTTTCTTGTTTTTCGTCTGGACTTGGGTATCGGGCTGCATGATCCGTATGATACCGGGAAGTCGGGGTATTATAATATTCCCAAGTTCAAGGACAGCATGGCGTTGCATTTTGCCATCGGTTATCCGTTCTAAATGTACCTTTTTGAACGGATAGTGGTAAAGAATGAACTAAAACTCCCTTCTGTCAGCCATAAATTTTTGTACATTTGCAACCGTTATCAACTGTGATACACTAACCTTTTTAAATAATAACTAAGTATGAAACCAACTTTATTCTTATTGGCAGCCGGCATGGGCAGCCGTTATGGTGGCTTGAAACAATTGGACGGACTGGGCCCGAATGGCGAAACTATCATGGATTATTCTATTTACGATGCCATCAATGCAGGCTTTGGCAAGCTTGTGTTTGTTATCCGTAAAGATTTTGAGCAGGATTTCCGCGACAAGATTATTTCCAAATACGAAGGCCATATCCCCTGCGAACTGGTATTCCAGTCCATCGATGACCTTCCCGAAGGCTTCACCTGCCCCGAAGGCCGTACCAAACCTTGGGGAACCAACCATGCTGTAATGATGGGTGCCGATGTAATAAAGGAACCGTTTGCTGTTATCAACTGCGACGATTTCTACGGTCGTGATTCCTTCCAGGTAATGGGCAAATTTCTTGCAGCCCTTCCCGAAGGTTCCAAAAATGTATATTCCATGGTAGGCTTCCGCATCGGTAATACATTGAGCGAAAGCGGTACCGTATCCCGTGGTTTGTGCGGAACGGATGCAAACAACTTGTTGACTTCTGTAGTAGAGCGTACCAAGATTCAGCGTATGGACGGCGAGGTGAAGTACATCGATGATAACGGTGAATGGACTGCCACTCCCGAGACGACTCCGGTCAGCATGAACTTCTGGGGTTTCACTCCCGATTACTTTGCTTACAGTGCAGAGTTTTTCAAGAGCTTCCTGAGCGACCCGAAGAATATGGAGAATCTGAAAAGCGAATTCTTCATCCCGCTGATGGTGGATAAGCTGATTAACAATGGCACTGCTACCTGCGAAGTGCTCGATACAACCAGCAAGTGGTTCGGTGTGACTTATCCCGAAGACCGTCAGAGTGTAGTCGACAAGATTCAGGCTTTGGTGGATGCAGGCGAGTATCCTGCAAAGCTGTTCTGAGTTTGTTAACCAAAGGCAGATACCCGTTGGGGCTCATTCTCTGATTATAATCGGACAATAGATTCGCATGCCTCCGCTACTGCCGGATGGTGGGTGACGAAGATACATGTTTTGCCTGCGCAGTCTCTGCGCAGGTTTTTTATTAACAGCCGTTCCGTGTCGGGGTCGAGGGCAGAAGTGGCTTCATCTAAAAGAAGAATGTTTCCGGGGCGTAGCAGAGCGCGGGCAATGGCGATGCGTTGGGCTTGTCCTTCACTGAGTCCGCCACCTCGTTCGCTGAGTGGGGAGTCTACGCCGTCGGGAAGGTGGAAGACGAAGTCGGCGGTGGCGGTTTGCAGGGCTTGATATATGGCTTCTTCAGAAGCTTGTGGGTTTCCCATCAGCAGGTTGTCACGGATAGTTCCGCTGAAAAGGGTATTGCCTTGCGGGACATATACGAAGTTCTTGCGGGTTTGCGGAGAGACGGTATGACTGGTTTCAAGTGGATGTTTGGCGGGTATCAAGAGTATCTGTCCCTCTTGTGGCGTTGCCAGTGCCAACAATAGCCGGATGAGCGTTGTCTTTCCTTTTCCTGTTTCTCCGACTACAGCTATGCAGCTACCGGCGGGGAAACGGCAGGAGAAGCGGCTGAATACCGGACGGTCATCGGGAGTGTAGCCAAAAGTCACGTCTTTCAGTTCCAGTTCCGGGGTAGAGGCGAGGAATATGCTGTCACCGTCCGCTTCTGCCGGCAGTCTTTCCAATTCCAATAGCCGGTCTATGGCGGTAAGGGCATTGACTACGGAAGGTATCAGGCGTGAGAGGTCGAACACGGGACGCTGGACTTTTCCTACCAATTGCAAAAAGGCGGTCATCGTTCCGAAGGTGATACAGCCTGCGCTGAGGTGAACGGCTCCCCAAAGAAAAGCCGTGAGGTATCCGCCGGAAAAGGCAAGGGCCACTAACATGTGGGCGGAAAGCGAGAAACGGGTACGTCCCATGACTTGGCTGTGGAGCATGTCTTGCAAGTCATCGAGTTTGTCCAGATGCCGTTCGCCTTGTTCCAATGTTTTAATCACTATGCGATGTTGCAGGCTCTCTTGTATGACGGACTGGATGCGACCGTCACTGTTCCGAATATCATGTGTATAGCGTTTCATTCGTCGCATATAGAAACGGCTGCCTAATAGAAAGACGGGCAGGATGGCAACAATCAGCCATGGCAGTGAAGGGTCTAAAAAGTAGAAGAATAGAAAGGCTGCCAGCAGTTGTATACTCGTGACGATGAATGCCGGGACAGAAGAGGTGAGCAATGTGACGATGGCGGCGGTGTCTTGTTCTACCCGGTTCACTACGTCTCCGGTATGGAAACGCTCCAATTCGTTCCAGCGGCTTTGCAGTAAGCGCGAGAAGAGGCGGTGGCGAAGGGCGTTGCCCGTCTCTATCTGCATACGGGTACTTATCCAAGTGTCAGCAGCTCCGCACAGTAATTGGGCAGTCAGCAGGACAACGGTGAGAACGGCGACATGCGTCAGGTTGTCGTCTGTTATTCCGGTAGCGGTGTCTATCACCCGTTTGGTTGCATAGATAAAGGCTAGGGCAAAGGCCACGCCCAGAATGCCGGTGAGGCAACTTAGCAGGATACGTCCGCGTTGTTCGGCAGATACCTCTCGAATATACCTAAGTTTTTCACGTCTGTCCTTTTTCACTTTTTTGTCCTTCTGTTGCTTTTTCATTCCTTTTATTTTCCGGGTTCTTTTATTTCTTTGTCCTTGCTTTCTTGTCTTTTACTCCTTTTAATCGGTTTATTTGTATAGCTATCGTTCCCCCTATCAGAGTCACGGGATACCAGAGTGCTTCGTACGGTGCAAATTGACGCAGTTCGTTGCAGCGTCGGGTGGCGCGGCAGAAGGTGTACCACTTTCCTGCCCAATATCCTTTGGGGCGTGGCTTGATGCGGTTATCATGTTGCCCGAAGTTACCGGTAGACAGGATGTCTTCCAATAATTGTTCTCCTATCTGCTTGGTGCCTTCCAAGGGGAAAGGAAGCCGGTTGGCGGGCAATCCCAGTCGGGTGACGGCAATGTAGCCGAATGCTTGTGCGGCATGCAATAGTCCGAGGTCCTGCAACTGGCGAAGCAGGGTGGTGGCATCTATTTCTTTGTGGCGATTGGCAAGCAGACAAGTCCAGTCGCATAGCTGGCGCAGGCCGATTCCGCTGTTCAGGAAATGTACAAAGGCATGTAGGAAGATATAAAGTGCATTGAAGGTGGCCGGAGGTATGGCGATACTGACGGCCTTCGAGTCCTCTTTCCCGGTTTCGGAGAATAGGGCATAGTCTGTTTCCTGCGGATACCATTTTCTGATAATCTGCTGAAAGTGCCGGTTGGCAAGCGGACTGTTCAGCCGGAGGATGATGCGGTGGTTCTCGATGTGTACTCCTTTCAAACTGTAGCTGGCATGCTTGTCGGACGCTTCTCCCTCGACTATGGCGCCTTGTTGCAGCAGGAGGCGGTTGGCTATGGGTTGTCCTTGTTTTCCTAAATAGATGTCGATGTCTCCGCATTGCCGGTGCAAGGGAGTGCGGTAGTTGGTGCCGATGCCTTGCCCTTTCAGCAGTTCGGGATGCAGCCCGGCTTCCCGGTAAAGGGTATTGAGTTCGGGCAGAAGCTGGTTGAGGCGTTTGTTGGCTTGTTCTATCTGTGCAGTCCGGGCAGCCCATTTCAGATAGAGGGCGCGTGGAGGGCGCAGTTCGGCCGGTAGACTGCTTATGCCGTCAAAAGTCAGTGCAAGCAGGGCTTGTGAGTTTGCCATGCGGTACACGGTTTCCCAGTCGTCCGGCGAGACCGACCGGAAGAGTTGTCGGTCTGCCGGAGTGCCCCACAGGCCGGAGCGTACCAATGAAAAGAAAGCGTGTTGCATATCCGTCCTTATTCTATGATTCCTTCGCGGTCAAGGGAGTCGATAAACTTCTGCGCATCGCGACGGGCCGATTCGTTATCTACATCATAGCGGCTGGTCAGGGCTTCTGTCACGCTGTCTGTATCGAACTCTTTGTTTTCTATCTCTTGCCAAAGCATGGCGGAAGTTTGGTTCAGGCTGATGACTTTGCTGAAGTCCACGTTCGACGAGCCGTCTTGCATGATGATGTAGTCATCGCCTATCCGGTGCAGGATAAATCCTTGTTTGATTTTCATGGTTATTTTGTTTTATATTCTTCTGAACAGGGCGAGCAGCCAGCGGCGAGCAGGGTTTAGCTTCATCCACCAGTAGGAGTAGAGCTTCCAGACTTTGCCGTCGGCGGTGTACCGTTTGTCTTTTCGCATGGCTTCGGTCATGACGCCCATTACCCGTCCGATGTCGGTTTCTTCGGTCTGGGCGAGGTTGCCGTCGCCTTGCAGGATGAGTATATTTCCGTTCCGACGGATGATGCGGTGAAAGACGATGCGTTCCGTCAGGTCGCGTGCCAGTACGGCGACGCCCGGTTGCAGCTGTTCTGTGGTGAAATCGCCCAGTGTCACCCGGTCACGGCGGTCCACTAAGAAAGGATTCATGCTGTTGCCCCGCACGGTGATGGTTACTGTATGCCCCTCTTTGATGAGACGCGCCACTTCGGGAAGCAATATCTCGTTGGGAATGCTTTTCTTCATCGGCTGTTCAGTTCATCATTCATAACTTATCCTTCTACCGTCTTTCTGCAAAGCTCCGTCGCTTCACGGTCGGGCAGGCATTTCAGATGATAGACGGGTGCCAGCGTGGCAAGTTCCGTCACAGTGGTGACAATGGCGTTATAGATTTCCTTGTTCTGCTTCAGGCAAGAGCAGGAGGGGAGGAGGGTGGCGAAAGCATGTGCTGCTCTCTCTTGCTCTATTTCATTCTGCGGTGCTTGTTCCAAGCGGACGAAGGCGCCTACGGTCATGGATTCTTTCCGATAGCATGGTGTCTTTCCGCTCCACGGAGAACCGAAAACAGTGGCTTGCTTGCCGAGGCTGTCCACATGTACTATCGGATTGTCATCGTTCAGTAGATGGCAGTCCGAGAACTGTTGCAGCCAGAGCCCGGTGTGCGTACTTTTGCCCGTGCCGCTTTTCCCTAAGAAGAGGTAGCCTTTGCCTGTTTCAGTAGCGACAACCGAGGCATGCATCAGCAGTGTATGGTGGCGGGCGGCATTGAAGGCATAGAGCATCATCAAGAAGTTGTTCAGTACGAAGTTCGTTTCGTTTTCCGGAGCCGGTGTTTCTGTCCTGCAGGCCGGTAGGTGGATGAAGCATTGCCTGAAGTTATCGTTGCACTCCATCCAATAGTTTTTCCCGCTTTTCCGTGGGGTGATGGATACAAGGTGTGAGCTGTGGGGCAAAGGGCGAATGATGCAATCGGCATCTTCCCAGTTGAAACATATATCATCGGGAGTTTTCGCTATGGTTCGTTTTGTCGCTGTTTCGTCATCGTCTATCTCTGTTTCAAAGATTACTTTTTGCGTCGTGTCTATTGTCGTGATGAACGGAATCAGTGAAGGCAACGCCTTGAATATATTGAAGTCGGAAGGTTTCACCATGCGGAAGGTGTGCGGTCCTACTTGATAATCCAATATCTGTATTCTCATATGTTTTGATTGTTAGTTGTTATTCATGATACTTTGGGCTACTCAGAAAAATAATGAATGTTTGTGTGAATGAGGAAGATTTGAGAGATTTTTCAACTGTCTTGTTGTCATTTTTTAGACGCGGAGGACGCAGATTTATAAAAGAAAATCCGCTGTCCGCCGCATCTAAAAGATAGTAATAAGGCGATTCCGATACCTCTTCGTTTGGTCTGCGAGGATATATTGCTTCCTTTCTTAGAATTTGGCTTATCGGTTCTCCTGACTTGTTGGGCCAACAATATATTCTTTCCTCCCATCGTTGACTTTGTGGGCTGCTGTATATACACTGCCGTCACGGGTAACCTCGTAACCTGTTACCAAATAGGATTCATTGTCGTCCATATTCGGATTTGCCGGGTTGAAATTGATGAACGTTCCACCGGACACCTGGATGCTGGCAGTGTTCTTGTCTGTATTCTTTAAGTTCAGTACCCAGTATCTGCCATCCGTGTCGTTGTTGGGTGTACCATATTTGCCGGATTCAAATGTTCCTCCATAGATATTGATTTTCCCATTCTCTCTTGCATAAATCAGGTCTATCTGGGTGTTCAGTTTCTGGGTGTTATAGTAAGAACCGCCATGAATATTTACTGTCCCGTGTCCTCGGGCTTCAATTACCATGCGATAACCATCGTCTTTCGCTGTAGCAGATGCATCGCACTTCACATTGCCGTTGCCTGAAATGTTTAGTGTTCCGTTCTGTACAGTAAAGATTTGTGTGAAAGGAGTGGCATCAGCTGTTTCTGAGGAATTGATGATGTCGTGGCCATTCAGGTTTAAGTTTGCCGTTGCGTTTGCAGCATTCAATATGTAGCCTGTGGCAAGCTCCGTCTTGGCGATGTTGATATTTGAGAGAAGTTTTATATCCACAGTTGCGTTGGTTGCCATGTACTTCAGTACGCTTGGGTCGGAGAATGTACCTCCGGAAACAGAGATGATACTTTTGGCATTTTCGGTTCCCACGGATGCATCTACCTTTAAGTCACCGTTGAAAGTACCGCCTGTGATATTCAGCTTCATAGGTTCGGTATTTCCTGCACTCTTGGAAATTTCCACTTTTCCATTGATGACGCTCGTACCGCTTACCGTAACCGTGACTCCAGCAGTGTACTTTGCATAGCCGCATACGTCGAATGCAAATTGATTCGCATTGCTTCCTGCGTTGATAGTGGTATTGTTGATGCTTATATTGCCACAATTGTTGCTTACTACGTATTGGGCATTTGTGTCTTCTACTGTCATATTATCTAATGTCAGGTTGCAGTAGTTCTGAATCATGATTTTGTTGTTGTCACTCTTCAGCGTTCCGTTCTTGAAAGTAACGTTTGAACCTTCGAGTAATTGACAGCTGTTCGTTTCGGTGCCGGTGGAACCTACGGTCGGGTCAGCAAGTGTAAGGATCTTGCCGCCTAAGTCCATCGTCAAGGTTTGTCCGCTTGTGGTCTTGAATCCCGGGCAGGTCTTGTCGGCGGTCAACTTTATGTTCACATTTGCATTTGTCTTCATGTACTTCAGCGCGCTTGGGTCGGAGAATGTACCGCCGGTAACGTTGATGACCGGTGTATAAGTGGTGCCTTCTGTGATGAGTGACTTTGCTTCGGCAATCAGTGTACCGCCTTTGATGTTTACTGTGGCAATGCCATATGCTCCACTTACGTTGATGGCGGCGCAGTCCAGTCCTCCGGTACCGTCGCCCCAGTTGCCGGTGCTGCCTGTGCCTTTACTGGTAATCAAGGCTGTGCCTTCCACGTTCAGAGTGCCTCGTTGGATGCATACACCTCCTGCGGCACCATAAACCTTGCCGCCACTGATGGTCGTTGTGCCGGATTGGGGCAGATAGACTGCATAGTCAGCAGTAGAAATGAGTTCTCCGTCTGTGATGTTGATGATGGAGTTCTGCGTCTTGTAATTGCCGTTGCCTGCCACTGCAAACCATCCGGCTTCTATCTTGCCGCCTGTCATGGTGAAGTCTCCACCGTCCGTCACTCCGACGCCATATTGGCCGTTACTGTTCGGAGTCTTTCTGACTGCACTGATGTTGCCGCTTTCCATGGTCATGGAGGCATCTTCACCGGCTATTTCAATCAGACTGCCATTATAAGAAGCCGCTGTATAATCCTGGCTGGCAACTATCTTGCCTTTCTTCTCGGTAGAGCTGTCCTTCAGTGTCATCTTGCCCAAGACGATGATTTTGCCTGTTGCGCTGTTGTCGGCAGTCAGTGTATATCCGTTCAAGTCAAGAACCACGGACTTTCCGGCGGGTACACTGACGCTTTGCCCTGTGATGTCGGCATCGGCGGACAATTTAAAATCTTCGCCGTTGGCGAAAGCGGCCTTTAGGACTGCCACGTCGGATTGAACTACAAATTTGCTGTCGATTGTTGCCGGAAGTGATGCTTCGGTTCCTTTTATTATATAGATTGTGGTATCGCCGGCATCGTGTACCAATTGTTCTACCTTTCCATATATCTTCAAGTTACCGCCTTTTACGGTCAGCTTCTTTACGGTGACGCCTGCATTGATAATCAATGTCTGCTGGGCGGTAGTGGCAGTCACTTCATTGTAAGTGGCTTTATTGCCTACTGCTGCCAATGTAACGGTGGTGCTTGGCATGGTGATGGCTACAGAAGGAGCTTCTTGCTCTGCATTGGTTTCCGGCACAGCCAAGGATACACTGTTGGTGGCAGTGGCGGCGGGAGCACCTATGCTGGTATTGGTCTTGTCGGTCAGCGTCAACGGAGCGCCAGTCGTTATCCGCCATGAGCGATTCAAGAAGCCGTCCCGTCGGCCCGGCCAGATACCCCAGCACGCACGATGGCTTTCCGAGCGTTTGCAGCATCAGCGAAACATTGATCCCCTTTCCGCCCGGCGCAAGCAGTTCGTGCCCGGAGCGGTTGATGCCGCCCACGCG
>ERZ773139.2428-NODE-2428-length-18730-cov-3.156198_pt1 | contig 18730 bp, 18 predicted proteins | sample MGYA00580854_ERZ773139 | MGnify/ENA primary metagenome ERZ773139 (study PRJEB29015, sample SAMEA2737809) | human gut metagenome | biome: human gut; feature: human-associated habitat; material: faeces | place: China | collected 2012 ...
AAAAAATCCCCCCTTCCCCCCCCCGCGCTCCCCTCTTTCCTCCCAAAAACTTTTATCAGGCCACAAAAAAAGGACGCCAAGGCGTCCTTTTTTCATGGCCGCGGGATGGCCGCTGCCATCCGCTTTCCGCATTATTCAAAATCACATTTGGACCACGCGCCCCGGGGGCGGACCATGTTTCCAGAATACGGAGCCTCCCCGTATGGCGGGGTTTGGGGAAGGAGGGGGCATGGGGGAGGAACCCACTTTTTGCCGCAAGCAAAAGGGGGCTCCTCCCCCGTTCAGATTCCTACTTCTGCCAGCGGGCCGTGTAACGGGCCAGAAGGCGCAGCGAGGGGCGGGAGAAGCGGTCGAAGTCGGCGGTGAGTTCCAGACCGGGGACCAGGGCACGCACCACAGGCATGTCCAGATCCTTGCGGGAGATGTCCACATACAGGGGCGTACGGCCCTGGGCGCACAGCGTCTTTTCCAGCAGCTTGCAGGAGGCTTCGGCCGACGGCAGACTGTAGTCGGGCAGATCTTCCAGCCAGCGCACCGGCAGGCCGCCCAGAGCGGGCCCCGTCGGTTCGCCATACGGATAGGGCCAGGGCACTTCGGTCAGGGCCGCCAGCGCGGCCCGGCTGCCGCACAGGTTGGCGCCCGTGGCCTGTGCCACCTCGCCGCGACGGCTCATGACGAAGCAGCGGTAGACCGGCACGCCCAGCTCCGTGGTGATGTCCTGGAACTGGATCTGAATGCCGCGGGCCGCGTAATCGTCCAGCAGGGCCTGCAAACGTTCGTCACGGCTCTTGAGCACGAAGCAGCCCTCACGGCTGAAGGGCGTGGTGGCCTCGGCGTCACGCTCCACGATCTCCGTGAGCGCCGCCAGCCGGGCTTCGGCTTCGGTATTGCCGGAGGCCAGGCCCGTGGAGCCACCGGCCAGGAACAGGGACTGCTCGTCCAGATTGCAGAACAGGAAGACCGCCTGCGCGGGCACCAGCACGGTCTTGCCCTCAGGATCGCGGGCCTCCAGCCAGTACAGGGGCACATAGTCCTCGAAAGGCGTTTCCAGCGGCAGGGAGGACAGGGGCAGGAAATCCTTGCCCTGGGACCGCAGCTTGGCGCAGGAAGCATGGACCAGCGGCAGGGGCCGGCGGCGGTTCGTCACCTCAAAGGTGTGCTCGCCGGTACGGGCCACGCTCACATAGCTGCTGGCCCGTTCCACGATCTCCATGGCGTAGGAGGCCCGGGCCGCAGCCAGGGAAAGACCGCGCCCGTAGGCCGTGGCCTCGCCGCGCAGGCTGTGACGCATACGGCCGCAATCCACGGCCAGGTCCACCTTCCAGGAGCGCAGCAGCGCGATGGGAGACAGCGAAGCCTGGTGACGCATCTCCTGCCCGACCAGGACGTCGTTCTCCAGCAAAGCATTGACGGCCTGCTCGTAGGTCTCCTGTGCCGGACGGCGCTCAAGGCGCGGCAGGTCTTCCGCCTGCATGCGGGCGTGTTCCCGCTCCAGTATCCCGGCCCGGGCCCGCAGGCCTTCTCGGCAGACCTCCAGCTCTTCTTCACTGTAGGGCAGTTCCAGCTCCAGTTCTTCCCAGTGCGGCAGCATGTGGTGCCGGGCGATGTTGTCGGCAAAATGGGCGCTCCAGGCCTGCATGAGGCCAAAGTCCTTCCGGCTGGCAGCGCGCAGATAGATCAGGGAGGAAGACAGCGTCAGCCGCTGCAGGGCATCTTCGGGGAAGCCGTCGCAGCAATGGGCCAGCTCGGGCACCAGCAGCGAGCACTCCAGCAGCAGGCCGGCAAGCCCCATGCGCCGGAAACTGTCCGTCTCGCGGTCGTACAGTTCATCGGCCAGATTTTTGATCTCCTCCGGCGAACGGCGGCTCAGCTGGCGCAGGCAATGCTGGCGCAAAAAATCATCGAAGGGCGTGGCCTCCAGACGGGCCAGCGCCTGGGGCAGGGTCAGGGATGCGGGCGGCTGGCAGGAAAAATAGCCGGTCGTGGCCTGGGTCGTCTCGTGGGTATAGGCATAGGCGATGCCTTCGGGGATCACGGGCATGGCGTGGAAAACCTCATGGCAAAAAGATGGCGACAACATCCCGGGGCGTGCGGCCCAACGCCGGAGGCGCGACCGGCCCGTCATCCGCCGCAAGGCGGGATGGGGGATGCCGATACGGCCCTGCAGGAAGACAGGAGCACGGACACAACGGCAGGAGACAGAGGCGGCAAGACCGTGAAGCAACGGACACGGCCGCCCATCTCCCCGGGACAGGACGGGCGGAAGATAACAGAAAAGGGGTGGGCCAACAATGGCCCACCCCTTGAGGTTCCGTAATCCGGAGTGCGGATTAACGCTTCGAGTACTGGTAACGAGCGCGGGCAGCGCGCAGACCGTACTTTTTGCGTTCCTTCTTACGCGCATCGCGGGTCAGGAAGCCGGCCTTCTTCAGGATAGGACGAAGGGCGGGATCCACCAGCAGCAGGGCGCGGGAAATACCGTGACGCACGGCTTCGGCCTGACCGGCCACGCCGCCGCCAGCCACGTTGACGCGCACGTCCAGCTTTTCAGCCAGCTTGGACAGCACGAGGGGCTGACGGATGATCATCTGCAGGGTCTTGCGGGGGAAGTAATCTTCAAAGGTACGACCGTTCACCGTGATGTTGCCGGAGCCAGCGTAGACGCGGGTGCGGGCAGTGGCGGTCTTGCGGCGGCCGGTGCCGTATTCGAATTTGTCGCTCATGACGTGCGCTCCTTAGTAAGGCAGGGTCAGCGGCTGCGGGTTCTGAGCCGTGTGCGGGTGTTCGGGACCCGCGTAAATCTTGAGCTTCTTCAGCATGGCGCGGCCCAGACGGTTCTTGGGCAGCATGCCACGCACAGCGGCCATGAGCACGCGCTCGGGCTTGGAAGCCAGCATATCGCCCAGGGAGGTGGTCTTCAGACCGCCCACCCAACCGGAGTGGCGATAGTAGTTCTTGTGGGCCATCTTGGTGCCGGTCACCTTGATCTTTTCGCAGTTGACCACGACGATAAAGTCGCCGTTGTCCATGTGACGGGCAAATTCGGGCTTATGCTTGCCGCGCAGGCGGTGGGCGATCTGGCTGGCCAGACGACCCAGCACCTGATCCTGGGCGTCAACCACAAACCATTCGTGGTTGATGTCTTTCGGGGTGGGGCTGAACGTCTTCATCGGGATGAACTCCTCATCTACTTATCTCAGTAGCCATCAAGCGGCGGAAAATCCGTCTGCGACGTGCCGCCTAACGGGTGACGACAGTATCGCTCACAAAGAAAGCGCTCTTTATCGCAAAGCGCGCAACTTGTCAAGCATTCACGACGGAATGCCAAATTTGTGCCGTATTCCAGACGGCTGCGGGTTGGTGTATATCAAAATGCTCCGGCTGTCATCCTTTTTTTGCCAAAAATTTGTACCAAGACAAAAACCATTTGAAAATATTGGTATTTTGCGACCCGCTTTTACGGGGCCAGCAGCTGCTGCCCAAAAGGCGGACAGTCTACCCCCCAAAAGGCACCGGTCCCCTACCCTTTGGGACTCGCGGATACGAACGGGGAAAAACGCGGAAAGAACTGCATGCTCCGGTCGTTTCCCCAAGCCCACGCAGAAAAAAATCTGGGAGAAAGAGGCCCCGATTCACACGAGTCCCCCTTCTCCCAAACAGGTGCCTCCATGTCGGCAACTTAATGCGCCGCGCCCCAGTCGTGACCGGTGCCCCAGTCCACCAGCAGCGGCACGGAAAGCTCCTTGCCTGCGGGGCAGACATCCTGCATGAGGCGGGCCACCAGGGCCCCGGCCTCTTCGGCGGCTTCGCGCAGGCCATGCTGCCGCCCTTCCATACGCTGGGCCTCACGGGCAACATCGTGCTGCCGCTTTGCTTCGGCGTGCCGGTGGTCTTCCACGCCAATCCTACGGAAGGCGCCCGTCTGGATGCCGTATGCCGCCGGTGGCGGCCGACCCTGCTGGTGGCGGCCCCCACCTTCCTGGACGGCATGTTGCGGCAGGCCCGGCCCGGGGATCTGGCATCGTTGCGCGTGGCCTTCGTGGGGGCGGAAGCCTGTCCGCAGCGCCTTTATGATGATTTTGCCCGCCTGAGCGGCGGCGGGCTGCTGTGCGAGGGCTACGGCGTCACGGAATGTTCGCCGGTCATCAGCCTCAACTTGCCCACGGATGCCCGCACGGGCACCATCGGTCAGCCTTTGCCTTCGGTGCGGACGGCCATCGTATCCGTGCAGGAGCCCCGGCAGCGGCTGGCGGCCGGAGAGACAGGCCTGCTGCTGGTGCGGGGCCCCAATGTGTTCGGCGGCTATCTGGGGCAGGGCAGCGACGGCGGCCCGGCCTCGCCTTTCCTGCATCTGGACGGCGAGGACTGGTACTGCACCGGCGATCTGGTGCGGGCGGACAGCGACGGGCATATGACCTTTGCGGGACGGCGGGAGCGTTTCGTCAAGCTGGGCGGGGAGATGATCTCCCTGCCGCAGATGGAGGCCGTGCTGGGGCGTCATTTCATGGCCCCTGCCGGACAGGAAGGCCCGGTGCTGGCCGTGGATGCGCTGGAAGAGGAGGGGCAGACCGTGCTGGTACTGTTCACGACCCTGCCTCTGGAGCGTGAACAGGCCAATGCCGTGTTGCGGGAGGAAGGTCTTTCCGCCTTGTACATGCTGCGCCGGGTGCGATGGCTGGCGGCCCTGCCCCTGCTGGGGTCGGGCAAGGTGGATTACCGGAGCCTGCGGGCCCTGGCCATGCAGGAGGGGCAGGGCGTCTAGCCGGGACGACAGAGTGCCGGGGCCCGTGAGCCGGACGGAGGGCTGGACGGCAGCATCCGGCCGGCACCATGAGGGCGCAGGGGCAGCGGGATTCACGCTTTTGCCGGTGCCCGTTCCCTTAAGGTGTCAGCCCCGACAGCGCCGGGCGGACACGTCGGCCCGCGCCGCAGAAAGCTTACATAAAAGAAAAGGGTGGCAGTCCTGGCGACTGTCACCCTTTTGCATAAGAGCTCGTTTTGTGAGGTGGGCTCCTGTCCTCGCGCGCATCAGCGCCCTAGTCCAGGCCCATTTTTTTGCTCAGCTTCTTGCCCAGGTTCTTGACCTTGTCCAGCGGGCTTTCACTTTCCAGGCGTTCGAATTCACGCAGCAGTTCGGCCTGCTTGTCCGAGACGCGGGTGGGGGTCAGGACTTTGACTTCCACCAGCAGGTCGCCGCGGTTGCTGCGACCGGGGTAGGGCATGCCTTCGCCCTTGAGGCGCAGCAGGGTGCCGCTCTGGATGCCCTTGGGGATGTCCAGGGGCAGCGGGCCCTTGAGGCCGGGCACTTCCACGCGGTGGCCGAGGGCCGCCTGCACGAAGCTGATCTCGCAGGTGTAGATGAGGTCCTGGCCCTGGCGTTCGTACTTTTTGCTGGGCTCCACATGCAGGACCACATACAGGTCGCCTGGAGGCCCTCCGTGCTCGCCGGGTTCCCCTTCACTGCGCACACGCAGGCGGGTGCCGGTATCCACACCGGCAGGGACGCGCACCACGATCTCGCGGCGTTCTTCCACGATGCCCTGGCCCTTGCAGCGGGGGCAGGGCTTTTTGATGACCTGACCGGTACCCTGGCAGGTGGAGCAGGGCATGGCGATCTGGAAGAAGCCCTGGGAATGGCGCACCTGACCGGTGCCGTGGCACTGGGGGCAGGTCTCGGGCTGGCTGCCCGGAGCGGCACCGCTGCCGGAGCAGTCGGGGCAGGTCACATGCTTGGGCAGGGTCAGGGGGATCTCGTCGCCCGTGGCGGCCTGCTCAAAGGTGACTTTCAGGTTGTAGCGCAGGTCGGCGCCCTGCATGGGGCGGGGACCACGTGCGCCACCGGCGGAAGCAAAGCCGAAAAGGTCGCCGAAGATATCGCTGAAATGGGCGAAGATGTCTTCGTTGCTGGTGAAGCCCCCACCGCCCATGCCGCCCTGCACACCGGCATGACCGAAGCGGTCATAGCGGGCGCGCTTTTCGGCGTCGCGCAGGACGTCATAGGCCTCGGCAGCTTCCTTGAACTTTTGTTCGGCTTCGGCGTCACCGGGGTTGTGGTCGGGATGGTAGCGCATGGCCAGCTTGCGATAGGCTTTTTTGATCTCGTCCTCGCCGGCGCTGCGGTCCACCCCCAGAACTTCGTAATAGTCTCGCTGTGCCATGGCCTTTAGCCTTCGTTCTTGGCGGACTCCTGACCTTCGGGCAGGGGATTGTACAGGCTCATGTCGTCAGGCAGCACCTTGCCCGCGGCGATCTCGCGCAGAGCGGTCACGGCTTCCTTGTTGCGGCTTTCGATGAGGGGCTCATAGCCTTCACGGTACTGGCGCACACGCTTGATGGCCATCTGGACCAGCAAAAAGCGGTTGTTCACGCGTTCCTGGCAATCTTCCACGGTAATGCGGGCCATAGTTCCTCCGGCTTGCCCGCGAGACAGCGGGCGGAGTGTAAAAATGAATGCCGCCGTACCCGACAGCAGCGGGCGCGGCGCAATAGGGGCAGAACTCTTTGCCTGCCCAAGCGAGTTATGCTATTGGTCTTTTGTGCGGCTGTCAAGGCCAGAGGCGCGGAAAATCGTCCCTGCCCTGTCTGCCGCCTCTGATCAACGCAACACATGCCCTGCGGGGCAGGAGGACATATGCGCGAAAAACGCTCCTATGCGCAGGAGGTCTGCGTCAAGAGCGCCGGCAAGGCCATGCAGCAGACCGGCATGATCTGGCCCGGCTGCCGCATCGGCGTGGCCGTTTCCGGCGGGGTGGACAGCTTCGTGCTGCTCAAGACCCTGCATATCCGGCAGGGCATCGTGCCCTTCCGTTTCGAGATCATGGCCATCCATCTCAATCCCGGCTTCGATCCGCAAAGCCATATGCCGCTGGCCGCCTGGCTCTCGCAGCACGGCATCCCCTCGCATCTGGAGGTGACGGACTTCGGCCCGCACGCCCATTCGGCCGAGAACCAGCGCCGTTCCCCCTGTTTCCGCTGCGCCTGGCTGCGCCGCAAACGCCTGTTTGAGCTCTGTTCGCAGTACAAGCTCACCCATCTGGCCCTGGGGCACAATGCCGAGGATCTGGTCTCCACCTTTTTCATGAACCTGTGCCGCAACGGCCGCGTGGACGGCATGAGCATGAACGAGCCCTTCTTCGGCGGCAAGCTGCATCTGATCCGGCCGCTGCTGCTGGTGGAGAAAAAGTACATCATCAAGGCCGCCAAGCAGTGGGAGCTGCCCCTGTGGGCCAATGCCTGCCCTTCGGCCGGCAATACCGCCCGCAGCGACATGGGCGAGACCCTCAAGGCCCTGTACGGCGTGGCCAAGGATTCCCGCCGCTGCATCCTCAACGGCCTGAGCCGCTGGCAGCTGGAAAAGAACAGCCTGCCTGATGTGACGGATGCCGGAGAGCAGGAGAGCGGGGCGTTTGTCCGGGGGGACGGGACCCCCTTTAGCTAGCGCCCAAAGGGAGGCCTTCCCCCGGGCCCTCCATCCTCCCCCAAGCGCGCTTTATTACAGGAAACGGGCAGCCGTATGGCTGGCCGTTTCCTGTTTTCAGGCGGGCTAATGACGTCATTCGGTTGGCGTGCTGCCAGTTGGCGGGGCGGTATGCGGGCCGCTTGATGCGAAGGAGCCGGGGGCGGGACTGGCTTCGTGCGAAAAAGATTTTTCGGAGGCGGCAGGCGCGGACGGGTGCTCACTCCCCAGTCCGGTCATGTCTGTCCCTTGGCGGTCAGGGGGGATGACGTGTCCGTCATCCGAAGACGGGGCCCCGCCATACAGACCAGAGTAAAAGTTTTTGGGAGGAGCGGGGGAGCATGAGGGGGAGAGGAGACCTTTTTTCAAAAAGGTCTCCTCTCCCCCTCATCAAAAAGACACTGCCTCAGGGCAGCGATGGCGCGCGTCGTATGCTAGACGCCCTTGGCCTTGAGCTCTTCCAGGAAGCCTTCGGGCACTTCAAAGCCCAGCTCGGCGGCCTTGGCGGCGGACTGGCGGGCTTCGGCGTACTTGCCAAGGTCGAACTGGGCAAGGGCCATGTTGTTCCAGGCGGGAGCGAAGGCGGGTTCCTTTTCCAGGATCTCCTTGCAGAGCTTTTCGCAGGCTTCGAAGTCGCCCTGCATGTAGTAGGCGGTGGTCAGGGCGTTCTTGGCCTGCACGAAGTCGGGATCCCACTTGAGGGCCTTTTTCAGGGCGGTGATGGCCTTGTCCGGCTCGCCGCGCTGCAGGTGCACGAAGGCGATGTTGCTCCACGGCACGGGGAACTTGGCGCGGCACTGGGCGGCTTCTTCATTGTAGCGCAGGCAGCCTTCCAGGTCGCCGCGTTCCAGGCAGATGCCGCCGAGCTGCACATAGGCTTCGGCCAGGTGGGGGGAGTTGCGCACGGCGTTGAGCAGGGCTTCTTCGGCGCCCACGAAGTCACGCTTGCTCAGCAGGGCCAGGCCCAGGTTGTAGTGATGGGTAGCGCACTGCTCGTTGGCCGCTATCTCCATCTTGAGGTCGGCAATATATTCGTCGATATCGTCGTAACGCTGTTTCATAGGATGTGGCCCTCTTTTTTCAGCAGATCATGGTACCAGAGGCAGAAGTCGGTGATGCCCTGGAATTTTTCGTCACGGTTCACAATACCCAGAGCGCATTCCAGCACGCCGCGACCGTAGTCGTTGCCGTACTGTTCGTTCCTGGCGGCCTTGAGCTGGAGGAACTCGCGCACCAGCTGCTGGGTGGTGCGCTTGGTCACGTCCAGGCGCACGTCCAGAGGATCGTTGGGCTTCTGGAAGGGGTCCCAGTTATCGTAGCCGATGCGGTCCACGAACTTGCGGCGCCGCGGGTTCATGCGCTCGTAGATCTCACGCTTGAGCTGTTCCTGTTCCTCGTTGAGGCGCTGGGGCGTGCCGTCGCGGAACACGGTAGCGGGAATGAAACTGAGCTCGGAAGGCATGGTGCGCTCCCTATTTTTCAGGCTTGGCCGGGCCGATGCCCAGGTAGGCCTCGTCGTAATTGGTGATGAGTGCCATGGAGAGCGGCACGTAGACTTCGTGCAGCTCGCGGAAGCGGCTGTTGACGGTGCGGCCGATCTCGCGGCTCAGGTCTTCCAGGCGGCTCTGGATCTTGTCCAGATAAACGGTGGGGTACGACTTGCCCTTTTCGAAGGCGGCGAAGCCACAGACGTGGCCCTGACCGGCGATGGCGGTGGGCACGCCGTAGAGGCGACAGGTGATGGGACGGGCCTGGTAGAGCAGGCAACGGTCGTCATCGCCCAGCAGGGGGCAGCGGCACTTGATGCGCGCGGCTTCTTCCATGATGGCTTCGGGGCTCTTGCCGGACTTTTCTTCCCGGAAGAGCTCGCGCTTGAGGCGGGTCAGCTGACGGTCGGTCTCGGCGGCCCTGGTCAGGATGGCCGAGCGCTGCGGACCGTAGTCGAAAGCCTGCTGGAAAGCCCGGTTGATGTACATGGCCTCCACCAGGGAAAGGTCGAACAGGGCATGACAGCAATCGCTGCAGCCTTCCTTGCAGGTGACGCACTGGGCATGGTCGTGCCGGATACGCTCGAACACGGCGTCACAGCTGGCGCGGAGTTTTTCGTATTCGGCAAAAATGGGCTGAAGATCAGGAATCATTGGGGTCGTTCCGCTGGTTATGAAAGTGCCGCCAGACGAAACGCCCGGCGGCACTTTGATTTGCAGGTGCTTGGGCACCCTTAGGGCTTAGGCTTCTTCAACGGTGATGGCGCTGGTTTCACAGACTTCCACACAGGATTCGCAGCCCAGGCACTCTTCGGAGTTCACGGGTTCGGACTTGCCGTCCTTGATTTCGTAAACTTCCACGGGGCAAACGTCCACGCATTCGCCACAGCCCACGCACTTGTCGGTATCGACATTCACATTGTAGCCCATTGTGTCCTCCAGATGTTGAAACGTACGTTTCTTGTAGTCCTCGGGGGGAGGGGTCTCCCCACCCAAGGGAATGCATAGCGTCCCCCCCCTTGGGCTGTCAAGGGAAGATTTCTTTGCACATCGTCGCAGGGGACGTGTCCGGCGCGTTTATTGCAGCAGCACGCGCGCGTAATACGGACGGCCGTCGCGGACGATCTGCATCAGTACCTGATTGGCCAGGCGTTCCCGGCGGAACGCGTTGACCAGATCGGCGGTGGTGCGGATGCGCATGCCGCCGATGGCCGCGATGACGTCGCCGGGGCGCAGGAAGTCCGTGGGGCCGGGGCGGCGCGTCTCGCGCACCAGCATGAGGCCGTCGGCCTCGCGCACGCGCAGGCCCCAGATCTCCTGCATGAGGGAAAGGGCCGTGGCATCGTCGAAGGAGGCGGGCTTCACGCGGATCTTTTCCGGCTTGTCGCCGCGCAGCACGCCCAGGGTCAGCTCGGCGCCGGGCACCTGGTTGCGCAGGATGTTCACGTATTCGCGACGGTCGCGCACGGGCGAGCCGTTGATGCTGTCGATGACGTCGCCGGGCTCGATGCCGGCCTTGCCCGCCGGGCTGCCGGGGTAGAGGCGGGTGACGATGATGCCGCGGGGCTCACGCAGGCCCAGGGCCATGGCCATGCGCTGGTCCACGTCGTCGGCGGCCAGGCCCAGCCACAGGGGCGCCACACGGCCCTGGCCCACAAGGTCATCCATGACGCGGCGGGCCTTGTTGACCGGGATGGCGAAGCCGATGCCCTCGCCGCGGGCGTGGACAGCGGTATTGATGCCCACCAGACGGCCTTCGAGGTTGAGCAGGGGGCCACCGCTGTTGCCGGGGTTGATGGCGGCGTCGGTCTGGACCAGGTCGGTGAACACGCCGCTCTCGCTGCGGATGGTGCGGCCCAGGGCCGAGACCACGCCCGTGGTGACGGTGTGGTTGAAGCCGAAGGGGTTGCCGATGGCGATGACGGTCTCGCCGGGCATGAGGTCGGAGGAATCGCCCAGGGGCACGGCGGGCAGGTCATGGGGGCCCTGGATCTCCAGCACGGCCAGGTCGAAGTCCGGCTCCGCGCCCTTGACCACGGCGGGGAACTGGCGGCCGTCCTGCAGATGGATCATGACCTCGTCGCCACCGGCGATGACGTGGGCGTTGGTCAGCACCAGGCCGCGTTTGCCGTCCACGATGACGCCGGAGCCGAGGCTCACGCGTTTTTGCCGGCGGGGCTGGTCGAAGCCCGGGCCGAAACCGAAAAACTGGTCCATGGGCGAGATGCGCTGGCGCTCCACCACATGGGTGCTGGTGATGTTGACGACGGCGGGGGCCGTGGCCTGGACGGCGCGCACCACCGGGGTCATGCGCGGGCTGGAATCCGGCACGGGCGCGGCGGCAGGGGCCGTGGCCGTACAGAGCAGGGCCAGACAGGCCAGGGTGCCTGCGGCGCGGCGCAGGCCGGGGAACAGGGAAAACGACGGATGCATGGTCAACTCCGTGATCGTTGCGGATGGAAAAAAGGACGGGAAGGCCCAGGGGCAGGGGAGCGGCAGCCGTGGACGGACGGCGGCGATGCCCTGCTTTTGTCCGGGCGGGCCGTGGGCCACGCGGGCATTCCCGGCAGGATCCGCCTTTTCTAATACAGGCCGTCACACAGGTAAAGACGCGCCATGCTTGCGCCGGGCCGGGCAAGACGTTACACAGAAAACATGAAACAAGTTCCCGTATATCGTGAGGCTGTGGAAGTGCCCGCCCTGCCGGGCCTCTTTATCCGTCCCCTGGAAAGCTCCCTGCTGGAGAAGGCCCAGGCCCATCTGGACAACCTGACCAAGCCGCGCGGCAGTCTGGGGCGTCTGGAAGAACTGGGCCGGCGCCTGTATGCCATGGCAGGCGGGGTCACGCCCCTGAGCGTGAGCCCGGCCCTGATGCTGACCGTGGCCGGGGACCACGGCGTGACGGCCCAGGGCGTCTCGCCCATGCCGCAGGCCGTGACCCGCCAGATGACGCGCAACTTCCTCAACGGCGGCGCGGGCGTCAACGTGCTGTGCCGCAGCAGCGGCATGGACCTGCGCGTGGTGGATGCCGGTTGTGCCGGGGGCCCCTACGAGCCGCACGAGCTGCTCATCGACCGCCGCCTGGGCGACGGCACCGCCGACATCAGCAAGGGCCCGGCCATGAGCCGCGAGACCTGCCTGCAGGGCCTGCGCCACGGCATCGCCCTGGTGGAGGAGTTCGCGGACAAGGGCTACCGCTGTTTCGGCACCGGCGAGATGGGCATCGGCAACTCCACGCCGGCCACGGCCATCAACTGTGCGCTGTTCGGTTTCGACCCTGACGTGGCCACGGGCCCGGGGGCCGGTTCCGACCCCGAACGGGTGCGCCACAAGGCCGCCATCGTGCGTCGCGCCCTGGAGGTCAACGCCGCGGCCCTGAAGGGCGACGGGGTGGACATCCTGGCCGCGCTGGGCGGTTTCGAGCTGGCCATCATGGCCGGCATCATGCTGGGGGCCGCGTCGCGCTCCCTGCCCATACTGGTGGACGGCTTCATCTGCAGCGCCGCCTATGCCGCCGCGGTGCGCATCTGCCCGCTGGTGGCCCAGTACGCCATCCTGTCCCATGCCTCGGCCGAGCCCGGCCATGTGCCCGCCCTGGGCGCGCTGGACAGCGGCACGCCCCTGCTGCACCTGGACATGCGGCTGGGCGAGGGCACCGGCGGCGCCGTGGCCTATCATTTGCTGCGCTGCGCCGTGAACATCTTCAACGAGATGGCCACCTTTGCCGAGGCGCAGGTGGACGAAGGCCTGTGATGGAGACCGGGAACAGGGACGATTTGCTGACGCTGGAAGATGTGCGCTGCCACTTCCCGGTGCGTCAGGGCATGCTGGGCGAAGTGCGCCATCTGCGGGCCGTGGACGGGGTGGACCTTGTCCTGCGGCCCGGCCAGAGCCTCGGGCTGGTGGGCGAATCCGGCTGCGGCAAGTCCACGCTGGGCCGTCTGGCTTGCGGTCTGCAACGTCCCACCGGCGGGCGCATCCTGTTCCGGGGCGCGCCGCTGCCGCCTGCCGGAGCGGGCAGCATGGCGGCCGGACGCATCCAGATGGTCTTTCAGGACCCGTTCTCTTCCCTCGATCCCCGCTGCACGGTGGGCACCTCGGTGGAGGAGAGCCTGCTGGCCGGGGAGCGCCTGAGCCGCAGGGAACGCCGGGAGCGGGTGCGCGACATGTTCGCCACGGTGGGCCTGGCCGGTCTGGAACGCCGCTACCCGCACGAGTTCTCCGGCGGTCAGCGGCAGCGCATCGCCGTGGCCCGGGCGCTCATGACCCATCCTGACCTCATCGTCTGTGACGAGCCGGTCTCGGCGCTGGATGCCTCGGTGCAGGCGCAGATCCTCAACCTGCTGCGGCAGGTGCAGGAGGATTTCGGGCCCGCCTATCTGTTCATTTCCCACGATCTGGCCGTGGTGGGCTTCATGTGCCCCCACATCCTGGTCATGTATCTGGGGCGCTTTGTGGAAGAGGGCCCGCGCGAGCGTCTGCTCCGGGAGCCCGCCCATCCCTATACGCGCGCCCTGCTGGCCTCGGTGCCTTCCTTTGAGGATCTGCGCGACGGCAAAAGCCCGGTGCGCGCGCCCCAGCAGAACATCCGGGGCGAGCTGCCGAGCCCGCTGGATCCGCCGTCGGGCTGCCGCTTCCATCCCCGCTGTCCGCAGGCCACGGAACGCTGCCGCGAGGAAGCCCCGCAGTGGAAGGAGCTGGAGCCCGGCTGGCGGGTCCGCTGCCATCTGTATGGGTAAATGATACGTCATCCAGGGGAAGGGGCCTTCGCGCTGCCGTCGCTGCCCGCAGTTTTTTTCGGCGCAACGGGCACGGCCTGCGGGCCGTCGGCTGGTCGCCGGCACGTGCGGCAGAGTGCCCCTTCCCCCTGCATCTCCTCCCTAAAGTATGTCTTATGAGGAAAGATGGAACGCTGCCTGCCAAGAAGGCCGTGCCTGACAGCCTGTCCCCCGGCAGGTGATGCGGGAGAGCGGGCGTTTGCACGTACCCGTTAGAAGGGGAGGCAGCGCCAGGAAAAATTGCTGGGATATTTTAATTGAAAATGAAATTCTTTTTCTATAAACTGATACAAATACCCAGCAAAGGAGAGCGTATGGACAATCGCTTCGGCACTACCTCCGGCATGGTCATCCAGACCGTCATGGAAAACGGGCAGGAATTCTGCCTGGCCATCGACGAGCGCGGCCTGTATCTGACCAGTGCCAACTATCTGGACAAGAACCTGGCGGACCCCCACCGCTATTCCGGCAGCAGGGCCACCACCAAAGCCCGCCTGCTGGCCCTCGATCTGGACCCCGTTCGCCTGGCCGAGGCCAATGCCCACCGCATCCCGGTCTACACCGACGAAGCCAAGAAGAAGATCAACCCCATCAAGGCTTCCAAGCGTGGTCTGAGAGGCTGATTGATGATCGCACTGTCTGCGACGCCCCGGATCGGGAGAAAAAGCTCCCGGGCATTGACGTCGGCACTGCGATAGTCGGCGTGCGACCTGGCTGCCTTCGTGTGGTGCGTCCCGTGCGGCAAAACAAGAACGCCCGGCAGGAAATGCCGGGCGTTCGACGTTTGCAGAAAGCGCTTTGGAGAGGCGCAAGGAGAGGGGCTTTCCAGCATCGGGAAAAGGTCCCTTCCCCTGCGAGCGCCCTCTTTCCTAGCGTTCGAAATAGGTGTAGCCGCGCAGGCCGTCTTCAAAAGCCTGGAGCACGGCAAAGCGGTCGCTGGGGGTCAGGCGTCCGGCCCGCACGGCGCGTTCGGCCGTGGCGCGCAGGTCGTCCAGGATACGGCGGGGGTCGTATTCCACATAGCTCAGGATGTCGGCCACGGAGTCGCCCCGGATCTCGCGCACGTACTCATAGCCGCCGTCGGGATCGACGCGGATGGAGACCACGTTGGTATCGCCCATGAGGTTGTGCAGGTCGCCCAAAGTCTCCTGATAGGCACCCACCAGGAAGACGCCCAGATAGTATTCCTCGCCGTCCTTCAGGGGATGCAGGTCCAGGGTGGTCTTGAGGCCCTGCGGGTCGATGAAGTGGTCGATGCGGCCGTCAGAGTCACAGGTGATGTCCGAGATGATGCCCTGGCGTGAGGGGAACTCGTTGAGACGGTGCACCGGCATCACCGGGAAGAGCTGGTCGATGGCCCAGCTGTCCGGCAGGGACTGGAAGACGCTGAAGTTGCCGTAGTAGATGTCGGCCAGGCTCACGTCGATGTCCTGCAGGTCGCGGGGCACGGTCTTGAGCTTCACCTTTTCCTGGGCGATGCGCATGATGATGGCCCAGAAGAAACGCTCCGAAAGGGTACGCTGGCGCAGGTTCACGCGGCCCGTGGAGAAGAGCTTGCGCATCTCGTCACGGTAGTAGATGGCGTCGTTGTAGCATTCCTGCAGGTTGCGCAGGCTGATGTTGCCGTAGACCTCGCGCATGTTCAGCACGGGCTCGGGGGTGTCTTCGGGCAGCTCGGCGGGCAGCTGGGCCTCTTCCACGGCGCTCACGTCCAGCACGTTGAACAGCAGAACGGAATAGTAGGCCACGGTGGCGCGGCCGGATTCGGTGATGATGTGCGGGTGCGGCACCTGCTGCTCGTCGAGGATGCTCATGATGGCTTCCACGATGTCGGCGCTGTATTCGTCCAGATTGTAATTGCGCGACGAGATGTAATTGGTGTGCGAGCCGTCGTAGTCCACGGCCAGACCGCCGCCCAGGTCAAGGTAGCCCATGGGCGCGCCTTCCTGTACCAGGCCCACATAAAGGCGCGCGCCTTCCATGACGCCGGTGCGGATGTCGCGGATGTTGGAGACCTGAGAGCCCAGGTGGTAGTGCAGCAGGCGGAAGCAGTCCAGCATGTCGCAGGCCTTGAGCTTGTCCACCACGTCCACGATCTGGGCCGGGGAAAGGCCGAAGGTGGAGCGCTCGCCGCCGGAGTCGGTCCAGTGGCCGCTGGCCTTGACCGAGAGCTTGGCGCGCACGCCGATGTTGGGGCGGATGCCCAGTTCACGGCTGCGGGAGAGCAAAACGTCCAGTTCGCTGGGCATCTCCAGCACGAAGAACAGGTTGAAGCCCAGGCGCTGGGCCTGCAGGCCCAGGTCGATGAACTCCTCATCCTTGTAGCCGTTGCAGACGATGCAGGCTTCGGTATCGCGCATCAGGGAGACGGCGGCGATGAGCTCCGCCTTGGAGCCCACTTCCAGACCGTGATGGTAGCGGGAGCCGAACTGGGCGATCTTTTCCACCACCTGTTGCTGCTGGTTGACCTTGATGGGGAAGACGCCGCGGTACTCGCCCTGATAGTTCAGGTTCTTGATGGCCTTGCGGAAGGACTCGTGCAGGCTGGCGATACGGGAGTCCAGGATGTTTTCCACGCGCAGCAGCACGGGCATGTCATAGCCGCGTTCACGCAAGCCGGAGATGATCTCCGGTATGGAGAGCTGCGGGCCCTTTGGGCCCTGCGGGCAGACGACCACGTCCCCTTCATCGGACACCGTAAAAAAGCCGGCTCCCCAGTTGCGGATACCGTACAGTTCGATGGAATCTTCCACCCGCCACTGTTGCAATGCGCGGTTTTTTGCCAATTCTTGTGCCTCCAGCATCGGAAATTTCGGATGAGTTCGCGGGCTCTCCCGCCGCGGGATTATTATGCCCGCACAGGGGGGAAAGTCAATTGTCCCGGGGCCGCTGTCCGTCCGGGAAGGCAGGGAGGGCAAGCGCTCCCGGGCAGGACCACACATTTGTTTTCTTGACGCGATGTGTCTGGTGTGCAACGTTTTTGAGGCATCATTCAGAAAATCGTGAGGACTGCCATGAAACATCTTGCCATCTTCCTGCTGCTGCTCGTCCCCGTGCTGGCCTCCTGTTCCGGCGACAAGGACGGACAGGGCGGCAGACAGGCCGCGCCCGTGCATGTGATGACGGTACAGCCGCAGGACGTGCCGCGCGTGCTCGGCGCTGTGGGCAACGTCAAGGCTTCCGCCAGTGTGGGGCTCACTCCCCGTGTGACCGGCGAGATAGAAAAGGTGCATTTTACGGAAGGCCAGGACGTGAAGGAAGGCGATGTGCTGCTGACCATCGATACGCGTCCCTTTGAAGCCACCCTGCGCGAAAAGAAGGGCCAGCTGGCCAAGTCCGAGGCCCAGCTGCACAAGGCCACCAACGATGCGGGGCGTTACGGCAAGCTGGTGGGCAACGGCTATGTGAGCCGCGAGGCCTACGAACAGACCGCCACCGAGGCCGCGGCCCTGCGCGCCACCGTACAGGCCGACAAGGCCGCGGTGGAAAGCGCCGCCCTCGACCTTTCCTACTGCACCCTGCGCGCGCCCATCAGCGGTCGTGTGGGCGGTCTCAAGGTGGACAAGGGCAATATGGTGCGCAGCTCCGATACCACCCCCATCGTCAGCATCGACACCCTTTCGCCCATCTATGTGACCTTTTCGGTGCCGGAGCGGCATCTTTCCCTGATCCTCGACCGCATGCATGCCGGACCTGTGGAAGTGGACGTGACCCCCACGGGCGGGCAGACCGAAAAGGGCCTGCTGACCCTGGTGGAAAACAGCGTGGATACCACCACCGGCACCATCCAGCTGCGTGCCACCTTCGACAATGAGAACCGTCGCCTCTGGCCCGGCCAGTTCGTGACCGTGGAACTGCCGCTGGGCATGGCGCGCCAGGCCCTGGCCATCCCCAGCCGGGCCGTGCAGAGCGGCCGTGAGGAAAATTACCTCTATGTGGCCGGTGCCGACGGCAAGGCCTCCTACCGCAAGGTGAACATCCTCTTTGAGTCTGGTGACATCAGCGTGGTGGAAGGCGAGCTCAAGGCCGGGGAACAGGTCATCATCGACGGTATCGTGCGCCTGGCTCCCGATGTGCCGGTGAAGGTGATACAGTAAGGACGCTGCCGGGGGAGAACGGATCTCCTCCCGCCGAGTTGGAAGAATGGACGAGCCCCGTCTGCCGGACAGCAGGCGGGGCTTATTTTTATATTGGGGGGGCCGTATCCCGGTCGGGGACTGCTGGCCATCTTCCCCTGGAAGGAGCGTGCCTGAAAAGGCGGACGGGCCTGCGCCTGCCGGGTGCGCGGGCCGGCTCGGGCGGGAAGCCTTCTTGTGGATATGCCGGAGACGCTTTGAGGGGGACGGCAAGACGTGTCTTGCGGCAGCCCCCTGCCTCACGCTTCCTCGACCGGCGTACAGCGGGCGCGGCCGTCGGTACGTCCGGCGATGGCTTCCTCGAAGGGGCCGCGCAGGGCCTCGGGCAGGCAGATGCGTACCCGGGCGGCCTGATCGTAGGCCTCGGCGCAGACGCGGGCCTCGAAGGTGGGCAGCAGGCGGTGCAGGCGGTCCAGATGGGCATAGTCCAGCTGCACGTCCAGCTCCACGGTAGGCACTTTTTCAGCCAGCGGCAGGGTGGCCAGGTTCTCGCGCACCGAATCCTGATAGGCGCGCACCAGGCCGCCGGTACCCAGTTTGACGCCGCCGAACCAGCGCGTGACCACCATGGTGATCTCGCCCACGCCGCAATGCAGCAGCACCTGCAGCATGGGGCGCCCGGCCGTGCCGTGCGGTTCGCCGTCATCCGAGAAGCCCACCTGGCCGCTGTGTCCCGGAGCCCCGGCCACGAAAGCCCAGCAGTTGTGGGTGGCGTCGGCATGCTTGGTGCGGATCTGCTCCACGAAGGCGCGGGCGGCTTCCATGCCGGGCGTATGCGCGCAGTGGGTCAAAAAACGGCTGCGCCGGATGATGATCTCGGTCTGGAAGGGGGCGGCGGCATCGGCCGCGGGGATGGGGAAGCGGCTCATTCCC
>ERZ773139.2433-NODE-2433-length-18713-cov-3.954872_pt1 | contig 18713 bp, 26 predicted proteins | sample MGYA00580854_ERZ773139 | MGnify/ENA primary metagenome ERZ773139 (study PRJEB29015, sample SAMEA2737809) | human gut metagenome | biome: human gut; feature: human-associated habitat; material: faeces | place: China | collected 2012 ...
CCGGCACCATGCAATGGCACATAGCGCCACTCTCCAGCCCCTCTCCGGAGGGGCTGTTTATATTGATTTTGTCAGATGTGAGTAAACTCCTTATGGACTTTGTTGTTTTAGCCCATAAGGACATATTTGCAGAGTGCAACGGTTATTAAAGCATTCATTCAATACGTTATCTGTATTTGTAGGGCATTCCTGGCTGTTTTTGATTAAATTCCAGAATGTTTTATTGAATGGTACTACGTTGTAAATGGTTACAGGTAGCACTTTGTTATTGAGCATGATGCCTGTGTGAGTCAGTGTAAATATACTTTCAGGAGGTAAGAAAGCATCCGATTGATACCAGATTATTAATTTTATTTTACTCCATATGACTGAAAAAGATATTCCGCATGATGGCTGGATAACTGTATCAATCACAATCCACTTCATTTAGTTTCCTTGTTTATGCCTTGCTGGTGATGTTCTGAAAAGTATAAATGATATTTTTGATTGTAAACCATAGAGCAGAATTATTTTTCTGATGTTGTTTATTGTTTATTTAAATGCAGGGTGGTTTATATCTCGTCTTGTAGTTTATCCATGCATATCTGCTTGATGATGAGGTTTTTATTTAAGGTATGGTTTTGTGTTTTTTCTGTATTACATGTCAGGTATTTTAAAGAATCATTTTTCAGATGGTGGAAAGAACCATGGCATTTAAACACTATGATGTTGTCAGGGCGGCGTCGCCGTCAGATCTTGCGGAAAAGCTGACACATAAACTGAAAGAGGGCTGGCAGCCGTTTGGCAGTCCTGTGGCTATCACGCCTTATACACTGATGCAGGCCATTGCCGCAGAGGGTGATGTGACCACGCCTGTGGTTGTGCCCGACACAGGGGCTGGTGGCTCTCCGGGAGTGGCTACCACTGAACCGGAGTATTACTACGTTATTCCCCTGGCCGGGCAGTCGAACGGTATGGCCTATGGTGAGGGGCTTCCTCTGCCGGAGACCTATGATCGCCCTGACTCCCGTATTAAGCAGCTGGCCCGTCGCAGCACTGTGACGCCGGGTGGTGATACCTGTGCATACAATGACGTTATTCCGGCAGACCACTGTCTGCATGATGTTCAGGACATGAGCGCACTTAACCATCCTCATGCAGACCTGAGTAAGGGCCAGTACGGGACTGTCGGTCAGGGGCTGCATATTGCCAAAAAACTGCTGCCTTATATCCCGCAGAATGCCGGGATTCTTCTGGTGCCCTGTTGCCGTGGCGGGTCTGGTTTAACCGTGGGTAATGACGGCACGTTCAGCGAAACGTCTGGTGCATCGGCAAATTCAGCCCGCTGGGGAGTGGGTAAACCGCTGTATCAGGATTTTCTCTTCCGTACAAAAGCGGCGCTGTCGAAGAACCCGAAAAACAGGCTTCTGGCCGTGGTATGGATGCAGGGGGAAAATGATCTTGCGGACGGCAGTCAGCAGCACAGCGGCCTGTTTACCACTATGGTGCAGCAGTTCAGGGCTGATATGGCTGCATATTCTGCACAGTGTGTTGGCGGAAGTGCTGGCTCGGTGCCGTGGATTTGTGGTGACACCACGTATTACTGGAAGAATCTTAACGCCGATAAATATGAGGCGGTATATGGCGGTTACAAGGGCAGGGAAGCACAGAATATTTTCTTTGTACCGTTCCTGACGGATGAGAATGGACAGAGCACGCCAACGAATGCTCCGGCGGAAGACCCGGATATTGTGGCTGTCGGGTATTACGGTGCAGCATCCCGAACCCAGGGCAGTTTTGTTTCGACACAGCGTGACAGCCATTTCAGCTCATGGGCACGCAGGGGCGTCATTTCAGACCGTCTGGCCTCAGCTATTATGCTCCATGCAGGGCGCACGGCTGAATTGATGCGCGGGCAGACCGTGACACCACCGGATGAGAAGCCGTCACCTGATACACCATCAAAACCGTCCACGCCACCCGCAGACACCACGACGATGAGTACGCTATTTGCTTACCGGGCATCTGAGTCTGAAGGACGGTTGACACCACAGGGTTGGGCTGCTGGAGGTGGCAAGGCTCAAATCGTGGATGATGCCGGAGCCAGCGGGGGTAAGGCAATGAAACTGACCAAGGAAACAGGAAGAGCCCCCTGGTACCTTGAGCATGATGCTGGTAATGGTGCGGACCTGCTGGGTAAAGGTGGTCTTGTCAGTTGTCGTTTTAAACTCGATGGCGCGCTTACGGCTAATCAGTACGCACTGGCGCTGTACTGGCCGGTTTCTTCATTGCCTCAGGGTGTCACACTGGAAGGTAATGCCGGTAACAATCTGCTGGCGTCGTTTTACGTACAGAGCGATGCCACAGACCTCAACGTGATGTACCACAAGGGTAACGCTGACCAGAACACGAAGCTGGGGTCATTCGGCGCATTTGACAACGAATGGCATACGCTGGGTTTCCGTTTTGCCGGTAATAACAGCATTCAGGTGACGCCGGTGATTGATGGTCAGGATGGTGCACCGTTCATGCTGTCGCAGTCTCCGGTAGGTTCTTTTGCGGCAGACAAATTACGTGTAACGGATATCACAAAAGCGGCGACGTATACGGTGCTGATTGAAAGTATAACAGTGGAAGTGAATAACCCGTAAGCAGGAAAAAAAGACCGCCGTGGCAGGGAAAACAAGGAGCCAGAACCGGCGGCAGAAGTCGCTACATCCTTAGCAAAAATATGCTGAGCAAAAAATGCAGGAGTTTTTTACTGGCAGGCATTGACCATGTCAATAATGGAGATGAATAATGACATTTTTACAGCTGATTATGTTGTATTTCTGTACAGCAGTTTGTGTGCTGTATCTTCTTTCTGGTGGGTACAGAGTCGTGAGAGATTTCTGGCGCAGACAGATTGACAAAAGGGCCGCTGAGAAAATCAGTGCCAGTCAGTCAGCCGGAACAAAACCCGAAGAGCCTCTCATTCCGTAGCAACTTTCTTAACAACACCTTTCAACGAGAAAATACCATGTCAGAAATAAAATCGCTGGTCACTGCTGAAGCAGTGAAGGAAGTCCTGCGCTCTGAAGAAGTCAGAAGCGCACTGAAACAGCAACTTCGGCAGAACCTTGAGGCGCGTCTTGATGCAGAAGTGGATGCCATTCTGGATGAACTGCTGGGCGCACCGACTGTTCCGGAGCCGGAAGGCATTGCGGATGACAGTGCTGTTTCAGATGGCGTCGGGTCTCAGCCTGATGGTAGCAGTGAGCCTCAGCCTGACGGCGAAATGATGATGTAACCATGCGCAGGGGCTGTCGGTGTGAGCTGATGCCCCTCTTGTTGTTGTGAGCTTCCGGATTGCGGGAGACGGGGTATGTACCAGATGGAAAAAATCACAACAGGTGTGTCATACACCACGTCAGCGGTGGGAACGGGCTACTGGTTCCTGCAGTTGCTGGACAGGGTTTCCCCGTCTCAGTGGGCGGCAATAGGCGTGCTGGGGAGTCTGCTGTTTGGGCTGCTGACATATCTGACTAACCTGTATTTCAAAATCAGAGAGGACCGTCGTAAGGCGGCGCGGGGAGAGTAAAGCGATGAAGAAAAAATACGAACTGGTTGTTAAAGGGATAAATAATTACCCGAATAAGATTACTGTTACTGTGGCACTGGAAATTGGTGGGTATCCGTCACTGTTGTTGCCAGATGTGGCGATTAGTCTTGACCGTACTGAAGGTGCCACGCTGGAGTTTTACGAAGCTGAGGCGAAAAAGCAGGCGAAGCAGTTTTTCATGGATATTGCTGCCGGGTTATGTGAAGGGGATGAACCGTTGCCAGAAAAGCGCCCCATAATTTTAGAGGCGCAGGATGTGTTGATAACCTACAAAGGAAAGCTACCGGGAAGAATTACTGATGCTCTGAAGATGCCGCCGTCAACACTGCGGTCAGAAAAAGATGATATTGAATCACGCATTGAAAAACTGGAGTGCTGTGTTACTGAATTGAAAAAAAGCATCCCAACAAAAAATGAGGTGCTTGCAGCAGATGAAATGAAAGAAACTATTCTTGAATTAGCTGCGCGCCTGAACTGCGCTTCACTGTTGAAAGAGCATTTTCAGCAGCCTGAAAAAAAACGCCGCGATGAGCAGCAGTTTGCGGCGTTTTACGATTATTGCCGGAAAGTGATGAGCAGAAATCTCGCAGAGTGTTTCAGTATTCATAATGATAATTTCAGTGAGCTGGAATGGGAGTGTAACCGGCCATCCTTTGTTGTATCCGGTGATGGTGGGAAAATAACCATCTCAGAAAATGGGAAAGTAACACCTCCATCGCACCAGCACAGTGAGGAGCTCATTGAATTTGCCATTGATTACCTGAAGAACAATAAAAAGCAGGGGCTGATGAAGCGCGTTGGCCGTTGCATGGGATATCTGCAGGTAGCTGCTGAGATTGAAGCGCTTGCCAGTGGTGCAGACAGGGATACTGCGGTGCGTGAGGTCCTTCTTCGTGATTTCAATACTCCGCCCTTTAAGAAAGAGCCTGATGGCTGGCTCCAGCCGGGGCTGAATTATCTCAAAGGGCGGATATAAGTACTGTTATCTGTTACCTGATAATTGTCTGAACAGGCGATCTTTTTGTGATTTGGCGTAATGATTATCCCATTCGCAATCAAGGTAACTTAATTCTTCATTTAACCAGTCATCTATATTGTCTTTCAGGCGAAGGAGCAAGGTTGGTGTTAATGCTCCGGATATAATACTGAGAGTTGCAGTAGTGAGAGCTCCATACGGTTCAGCCTGAATGGCCTTTACTGCTTCGTGTTCTTGCGGGAGGAGTAAAAGGCATTCCGATTTTACCCGCTCATTTATGGCTTGCAGGCATAAATCATAATTATGTTGATCGTTATGCATGGTTAATCCTCTACTGAAATTGTCAGATATATTTCAGCCATCAGGAAAAACGCCAGTGTCCTACCTCTGGCGGGCTGAAGATTTAACATATCCAGGGATTCGGAACCGATAAATCCTGATAAATATCCATGAACACCAAAATCAAATATGGCCTGTCGGCTGCCGTTCTGGCGTTGATTGCCATCGGTGCGCCTGCGCCTGATATTCTCGACCAGTTTCTGGATGAAAAAGAAGGTAACCACACAACGGCATACCGTGATGGTGCGGGTATCTGGACCATCTGCCGCGGTGCCACAATGGTGGATGGTAAACCTGTTATTCCGGGCATGAAACTGTCGAAGGAAAAATGCGACCAGGTTAATGCCATTGAACGGGATAAGGCGCTGGCATGGGTGGAGCGCAATATTAAAGTTCCACTGACCGAACCACAGAAAGCGGGTATAGCGTCATTCTGTCCCTATAACATTGGCCCCGGTAAGTGTTTCCCGTCGACGTTTTATAAGCGGCTGAATGCTGGTGATCGTAAAGGTGCATGCGAAGCGATTCGCTGGTGGATTAAGGATGGCGGACGCGATTGCCGCATTCGTTCAAATAACTGTTACGGTCAGGTTATTCGTCGTGACCAGGAGAGCGCATTAACCTGCTGGGGGATAGAACAGTGAATCAGATATTCATGGTGATTTTTCTCGTGTTGTCAGGATTTATCGTCGGAAATGTCTGGAGCGACAGAGGATGGCAAAAAAAATGGGCGGAACGTGATGCTGCCGCATTATCACAAGAGGTAAATGCTCAATTTGCTGCTCGAATAATTGAACAGGGGCGAACTATAGCCCGTGATGAGGCTGTTAAAGATGCACAACAGAAATCTGCTGAAATTTCTGCCAGGGCTGCTTATCTGTCTGATAGTGTTAACCAGTTGCGTGCCGAAGCAAAAAAATATGCCATACGCCTTGACGCAGCGAAGCATACCGCAGATCTTGCCGCTGCCGTCAGAGGCAAAACAACCAAAACCGCCGAAGGAATGCTCACCAACATGCTCGGAGATATTGCAGCAGAAGCTCAGCTTTATGCTGAAATTGCTGACGAACGCTACATCGCAGGAGTGACTTGTCAACAGATCTATGAATCTTTAAGAGATAAAAAGCATCAAATGTAGGGTAATATTAAATCGGAACATTTACATCGCGGAATGTAAAATTTAAATAAAAAGGACTCTTCCATGAGCCAAAATTCCTGAAATCTTAAGGGTAAGATAAAAGGTCTTAATCAGAATGACACGTTTTATTAATAAATAAAGCTATTCTTTCATTGCTGTGTTTTTCTTTACAAAAGTAATCCTTGCTATGGGTGGTTAATCATGCGTTAATGGTGTTCTGGTTTGTTACAAATTTATCTGAAGCAGTCATTGTTATAATTTTATTATTTGTACCTCTTGAGATTTCCTTGTTGGTTTTTCTCTCTGATATTTTTTTTCGGACCATTCTGCCCAAGGGCTAATTTCTTCAAAAGGTAATAATTATGTCTAACAAAATGACTGGTTTAGTGAAATGGTTTAACCCTGAAAAAGGTTTTGGTTTCATCACGCCGAAAGATGGCAGCAAAGATGTGTTTGTCCATTTCTCAGCAATTCAGAGCAACGATTTCAAAACATTAACTGAGAATCAGGAAGTTGAATTTGGTATTGAGAACGGACCTAAAGGTCCTGCCGCTGTTCATGTAGTGGCGCTTTGAGGTAGACAATATTACAAACCATATTCACTTTAGATGCCCGTGTTGTCATGGTTCCCAGTATAGAACATCATCTTTTGATGTTTCTGACATGAATCCTTTCGGGGCAAAATGTATCTTTTGTAAATCAATGATGATTACATTTGATAATATTTCACAATACTTAAATGCCAGCCGTCTGTCGTTGGATTTAAAAAAGTGAAAATGAAGGCTCCTTCGGGAGCTTTTTTGCTTGGTATCTATTCGATGGATACTCACATACTACGGTAACATCATGAAAAAAATCATAGTTTTTTTTAACTCTGAACCAGCAGTGGTAGTGCCAGCGATGACTGGAGTTAACACCATCATGCGTGAATATCCAAATGGCGAAAAAACACACCTTACTGTAATGGCCGCAGGGTTTCCATCTCTGACCGGAGATCATAAAGTCATTTATGTAGCCGCGGATCGACATGTTACTTCAGAAGAAATTCTGGAAGCAGCAATAAGGCTCTTGAGTTGATTTGATGCTATTGTATTGATAATTCAGGAAAATTCTCTTTGTCTGTTTGTGTAAAATTTAGACTATCGTATGTTGATTATTGCGATGTTTCATCTTATCTTTTACACGTTTGCACCATATAATCGACTTACTGTGTAACTGGAAAGTCATAACAGACTAAAAGAGGAAATGATGAATATTGAAAACTTAAAAACAAAAGCAGAAGCAGATATTTCTGAATATATAACAAAAAAAATTATTGAACTTAAGAAAAAGACCGGGAAAGAAGTTACCAGTATTCAGTTTACCGCACGGGAAAAAATGACGGGTCTTGAAAGCTATGATGTCAAGATTAATTTAATCTGATGTATTCAATAATAAAATTTATCCATAAACCTCGTTTTTACGGGGTTTTGTTATATTTGAATGGTTCCGAATATCTAAATCACAATTGTTGATGGTTTTTATTAAACCAATGCAGTCCGGCTCAGGAGTGAGAGAAGCCGGACGTTATGGTTTAGCGTGGTAAGATCTGTGTAGTTTTCTGGATGCTTTCAGTAAATAGTAATGAATTATCAAAGGTATAGTAATATCTTTTTTGTTCGTGGATATTTGTAACCCACCGAAAAACTCCTGCTTTAGCAAGGTTTCTTCTGTATTCCTGAAATGTGATCTCTCTGGATTTCAGCTTATTAGAGGTCGTTTCTATAAGATGCCTATCCTTTGAAAATTTGACAGACACAATGTTTTTTAGGCCCTTTAATAACACTGTATTATCATTTTTTAATACAATATGAACATTCTCTGTGGCTAAATAGTAAATGTAATGTGAGACATTGTGACGTTTTAGCTCAGAATAAAATAATTCACAGTTTAAATCTTTACGCACTTGATCGAATATTTCTTTAAAAATGGCAGCCTGAGCCATTGGTAAACCTTCCATGTGATACGATGGCGCGTAGTTAGCATTATCGTGTTTATTGTTTCAATCTGGTCTGACCTCTTTGTGTTTTGTTGATGATTTATGTCAAATATTAAGCCTGTTTTTGATGAATAGTGTTGATTGCGTAACAAAATTGAGCCTTGCTGGCATCCAGGAGGGATATGCAACCGACAGATGTATGTAAGGTCGATGTACTCAAACTTTCATACTTTTCCTCTTTTATGCAGTAAGATTTGAAGTAATATTTTAACCGCTAGATGACGAGCAAACGCATGGAGCGACAAAATGAATAAAGAACAATCTGCTGATGAACTCTCGTTGGATCTGATTCGTGTAAAAAATATGCTTAATAGCACCATTTCTATGAGTTACCCGGATGTTGTAATTGCATGTATAGAACATCAAGTGTCTCTGGAAGCATTCAGGGCAATTGAGGCCGCGTTAGTAAAGCACGATAAGAATACGAAGGATTATTCCCTGGTGGTTGACTGAGCACCATAACTGCTAATCATTCAAACTATTTCACCTGTGACAGAGTCAATATCGCATTCTGTCACTGTCAGGCTAATACAGCAATGCAATTCAACTACAGCAATGCCTCGTATTTAGGTGAATTTACAATATCGTCCAGTTCGGATGCCGGCTGCATTTCTGAAGATAAGGCATTTCGGTTCGCGTATTTTCCCCTCATGCTCGTCAGTCCTGTGCGTAGGAAGAAACAGGACACTCACACTAATTTGTGTGGGCATGCTGTGATGTCCTTCTGAATTATTCCTATGCCATTATGTAAAGCGCTGTATCAGATGCTCGTCACGGCTGTCAGGCTGTCGGGTCCTCCCGGTGGGGGCCCCTGCCACGGGGCGGGAGCGTCGCGGAAAAAGGCTAGTTTTTGAAATTTTATTCGTCATCACCACTACTGTAATTGATTGGTATTACAGTGGTTTTATTTTTATGGTGTCGATTCTGATTGTTTTTTGTTCATCGCTAACACCGTTTGCCTAAAGTTGTTCGCAAGATGCATGTTTAAAACATTCTGGAGCGGGTATGGATCGAGAGTTAAAAAATCTGACGCTGAATATCAGTCAATTGGCGGCACTGTCAGGTGTACATCGCCAGACTGCTGCGGCAAGGCTGCAAAATCTACCCGTTGCAGGGGGGCATGAAAGCAACCTCAAGCTTTATCGGGTGGTTGATATTGTGTCGGCATTTCTGGCATTACCACCGCCGGTTGCAGAAGGCGAAATGGACGCGCATGAGCGCAAAGCCTGGTATCAGTCTGAACGTGAGCGTCTTAAGTTCGAACAGGAAACGGCACAACTCATTCCGGCCAGTGATGTCAGACGGGAGTTTGCCATCTGGGCAAAAGCGGTCGTGCAGGTGCTGGAGACATTACCGGATATTCTTGAACGTGACTGCGGTCTGCAGCCTGCCGCTGTGAGCCGTGTTCAGTCCATTATTGATGATCTGCGCGATCAGATAGCCCTGCGGGTGACTGAAGCAGGTGCGGATGATGAGGAGGAATTACAGCAGGAGGAGTAATGCTGAATCAGGAAACCGCAAAGGCAGCACGAACCGATTCAGGTTATATCCTTCGCGCACCGAGACGAATGCGGGTTGCTGATGCCGTTGCTCAGTATATGCGGGTGCCCATGGGGGCAGGGAACTCAGTCCCGTGGGATCCGCTGGTGGCACCGTATGTTATTGAGCCTATGAACTGCCTGGCCTCGCGTGAATACGACGCAGTGATATTTGTTGGCCCGGCACGAACCGGCAAGACTATCGGCCTGATTGACGGCTGGGTGATTTACAACGTGATTTGCGATCCTGCGGATATGCTGATCATTCAGATGACAGAGGAAAAAGCCCGCGAACACTCCAAAAAACGACTCGCCAGAACGTTTCGCGTCAGCCCGGAAGTGGTCAGTCGCCTGAGTCCGAACAAAAATGACAACAACGTTTATGACAGAACATTCCTTGCTGGCAACTACCTGAAAATCGGCTGGCCGTCAGTCAATATCATGTCCTCATCAGATTATAAATGCGTCGCGCTGACGGATTATGACCGTTTTCCGGAAGATATTGATGGCGAGGGGGATGCCTTCTCTCTTGCCTCAAAACGTACCACCACATTTATGTCCAGCGGTATGACGCTGGTGGAGAGTTCCCCCGGCAGGGATGTGAAGGATGTGAAATGGCGACGGACTTCACCGCATGAGGCTCCACCAACCACGGGGATCCTGTCGCTCTATAACCGTGGTGATCGCCGTCGCTGGTACTGGCCATGTCCACACTGTGGTGAGTATTTTCAGCCCTGCGGCGATGTGGTTGCTGGTTTCCGTGATATTGCCGATCCCGTGCTGGCAAGTGAGGCGGCTTATATTCAGTGTCCTTTCTGTTCAGGACGGATTATGCCTGAACAAAAACGTGAGCTGAACGGACGTGGGGTCTGGTTGCGGGATGGTGAATCCATCAATGCGGATGGCAGTCGTTATGGTGATCCCAGGCGTTCACGTATTGCGTCATTCTGGATGGAGGGTCCGGCAGCTGCTTACCAGACACTCTCGCAACTCGTTTACAAACTGCTTACTGCAGAACAGGAATACGAGACAACCGGAAGTGAAGAAACACTCAAGACGGTTATCAATACCGACTGGGGATTACCTTATCTTCCCCGCGCCAGCATGGAGCAACGAAAAAGTGAACTGCTTGAGCAGCGGGCAGAGCCAGTTCCTTCCCGCAGTGTGCCGGATGGCGTTAATTTCCTTGTGGCGACAGTGGATGTGCAGGCGGGACGTCATCGCCGTTTTGTGGTTCAGGTAACGGGCTATGGCAGCCGTGGCGAACGCTGGATTATTGATCGTTACAACATCACGCAGTCATTGCGCGGTGACAGCGACGGGGAGAGCCAGCGAATTGATCCGGCCAGCTATCCGGAAGACTGGGATGTCCTGCTGACGGATGTTTTTCATAAAAGCTGGCCGCTGGCCTCCGATCCTTCTCAACAAATGCGACTGATGGCAATGGCGGTGGACTCCGGCGGTGAAGACGGGGTCACTGATAATGCCTATAAATTCTGGCGTCGTTGCCGTCGTGATGGCCTTGGTAAACGTATTTACCTGTTTAAGGGCGACAGCATCCGGCGCGCAAAACTGATCACCCGTACATTCCCTGATAACACCGGACGAACGGGCCGCCGGGCGCAGGCCGCAGGTGATGTACCGCTCTGGCTTCTTCAGACGGATGCCCTGAAAGACCGGGGGAATAACGCGTTATGGCGTGACTCGCCAGGTCCCGGCTATGTGCATTTCCCTGACTGGCTGGGGAGCTGGTTTTACGACGAACTGACGTATGAAGAGCGGAGCAGTGACGGGAAATGGAGTAAGCCGGGTCGCGGTGCCAACGAAGCTTTTGACCTGATGGTGTATGCCGAGGCTCTGGTCATTCTGCATGGATACGAAAAGATCCGCTGGCCGGATGCACCGGAGTGGGCGAGCCGGGAAACCTGGCTGGAGTGTGTCCCGGACAGCACCGAACCGTCACCCACACCGGAACCGGTATCCACGCCTGTTAAAAAACAAAAACGGAAGAAAACAGTAACTGACGATGTTAACCCCTGGCTGACTTCCGGAGGATGGTTATGAATCAGAATGATATTGAAGCCATGATTCAGCGTTATACGGAAGCTGAAATGGCGGTGCTGGACGGAAAATCCGTCACTTTTAATGGTCAGCAGATGACCATGGAAAACTTATCTGAGATCCGGCAGGGGCGGCAGGAGTGGGAGCGCCGCCTTGCGGCTCTGATTACACGACGACGGGGGCATCCCGGGTACCGGCTGGCGAGGTTCTGATGGCAATTCTTGATGATGTGATTGGCGTTTTTTCACCAGGATGGAAAGCGGCAAGGCTGCGTTCCCGAGCGGTGATCCAGGCTTATGAGGCCGTAAAAACGACGCGGACACACAAAGCCCGACGGGAGAACCGAACTGCCGACCAGTTAAGCCAGTACGGGGCCGTGTCGTTACGTGAGCAGGCCCGTTACCTTGATAACAACCACGATCTGGTCATTGGTGTATTTGACAAGCTGGAAGAACGGGTGGTGGGGAAAAACGGGATTATTGTCGAGCCACATCCGGTATTACGCAATGGTGCCATTGCCCGTGACCTGGCAGCGGAGATACGCACCCGATGGAGTGAATGGTCTGTCAGTCCGGAAGTCACCGGGCAGTTTACCCGTCCGATGCTGGAACGTCTGATGCTGCGTACCTGGCTGCGCGATGGTGAGGTGTTTGCCCAGATGGTTTCCGGGCGCATAAACAGCCTGACGCCTTCTGCCGGTGTTCATTTCTGGCTGGAGGCGCTCGAGCCGGACTTTATTCCCATGACCAGTGATGAGAGCAACAGGCTGAATCAGGGCGTGTTTGTTGATGACTGGGGGCGTCCCGAAAAATATCTGGTGTATAAAAGTCGTCCTGTATCCGGACGGCAGATGGAAACCAAAGAAGTGGATGCAGAGCGAATGCTGCATCTTAAATTTGTTCGCCGTCTGCACCAGATGCGCGGGACGTCTTTATTGTCCGGTGTGCTGATCCGCCTCAGCGCCCTGAAAGAGTATGAAGATTCTGAGCTGACTGCAGCAAGGATCGCCGCTGCTCTGGGGATGTACATCCGGAAAGGCGACGGACAGAGCTATGAAACGGATGGTAATGACAGCAAGGAGAATGAACGCGAGCTTACCATTCAGCCAGGCATTATTTACGACGATCTGAAACCCGGCGAAGAAATCGGAATGGTGAAGTCGGATCGTCCCAATCCTAACCTTGAAACTTTTCGTAATGGTCAGTTGCGTGCCGTGGCGGCGGGCAGTCGTCTGAGTTTTTCCAGTACGGCACGAAACTATAACGGCACTTACAGCGCCCAGCGTCAGGAACTGGTTGAGTCTACTGATGGCTACCTGATCCTGCAGGACTGGTTTATTGGTGCCGTAACCCGCCCGATGTATCGTGCATGGCTGAAACAGGCTGTGGCATCCGGTGTTATCAGGTTACCCCGCGATCTTGACCGTTCTTCACTGTATACCGCGGTGTATTCCGGACCAGTGATGCCGTGGATTGACCCTGTTAAGGAGGCTGAGGCCTGGAAAATTCAGATTCGTGGTGGAGCGGCGACAGAATCAGACTGGGTACGTGCAGGTGGTCGTAATCCGGATGATGTCAAACGTCGGCGCAAGGCCGAAATTGATGAAAACCGCAAGCTGGATCTGGTATTTGATACCGATCCGGCCAGTGATAAAGGAGGCAGCAGTGCCGCAACGAAACGACAGGAGCCGCAGCACACCGACGACCAGTCCGAAGAATAATTCCTGGTTCAGGATGCAGGCTGGTCACCAGAGTGACGCGGATATTTATATTTATGACGAGATTGGTTTCTGGGGTGTTACAGCAAAGCAGTTTATCAGTGATCTGAATGCACTGGGCGGTATCACCCACATTAATCTCCATATTAATTCACCGGGTGGCGATGTCTTTGAAGGCATCGCCATTTTTAATGCGCTGAAAACACATGGTGCGTCCATTACCGTTTATGTCGACGGTGTGGCGGCGTCAATGGCGTCGGTCATTGCGATGGTGGGAAACCCGGTCATTATGCCGGAAAACACCTTCATGATGATTCATAAACCATTTGGCTTTACGGGCGGTGATGCGGAGGACATGCGCACCTATGCCGACCTGCTCGATAAAGTTGAGGCGGTTCTGTTACCCGCTTATGCACAGAAAACCGGGAAAACCACCGATGAAATTGCTGCCATGCTGGCGGATGAGACCTGGATGTCCGGTGCCGAATGTCTGGCACAGGGATTTGCTGATCAGGTGACACCAGCCGTTAAGGCAATGGCATGTATTCAGTCAAAACGTACAGAGGAATTTAAAAAGATGCCGGAATCCATTCGAAACATGATTACTCCGCCACGCAACAGTGCTCCACGCGTACAGGATGATGAACCTGCAGCCTCCCGGACGCCAGTGCAGGCAGCAGCACCCGTGGTGGATGAAAACAGCATCCGTGCGCAGGTACTGGCAGAGCAAAAAGCGCGTGTAAACGGTATTAATGATCTGTTTGCCATGTTTGACGGGCGTTATCAGACGCTGCAGGCTCAGTGTCTTGCCGATCCTGAATGTTCGCTGGAGCAGGCCCGCGAAAAGCTGTTGAACGAGATGGGTCGCGAGTCCACGCCATCCAATAAAAATACCCTGGATCATATTTATGCCGGTAACGGTAATTTTGTGGGGGACGGGATCCGCCAGGCGCTGATGGCGCGTGCCGGATTTGAAAAAACCGAACGTGATAATGTCTACAACGGGATGACCCTGCGTGAATATGCCCGTATGTCACTGACTGAACGGGGTATTGGGGTTTCCAGTTATAACCCGATGCAGATGGTCGGTGCGGCGTTCACACACAGTACGTCTGACTTCGGTAATATTCTGCTGGATGTTGCGAACAAAGCCATTCTGCAGGGCTGGGAAGATGCCCCTGAAACCTATGAACAGTGGACGCGGAAAGGTCAGTTGTCTGATTTTAAAATTGCCCATCGTGTGGGTATGGGGGGCTTCAGTGCTCTGCGTCAGGTGCGTGAAGGGGCGGAATATAAATACGTCACCACCGGAGATAAACAGGCCACTATTGCACTGGCGACCTATGGCGAGCTGTTCAGTATCACCCGTCAGGCCATTATCAATGATGATCTGAATATGCTGACCGATGTCCCGATGAAACTGGGCCGTGCGGCGAAATCCACTATTGCCGATCTGGTTTATGCCATTCTGACGTCTAACCCGAAAATATCCACAGATAATGTAAGTCTGTTCGATAAAGCGAAACATGCAAACGTACTGGAGAGCGCTGCAATGGACGTGGCATCGCTGGATAAAGCCCGCCAGTTGATGCGCGTACAGAAAGAGGGGGAGCGTCATCTGAATATTCGTCCTGCGTTCGTACTGGTACCGACGGCGATGGAGTCTGTTGCTAACCAGGTCATTCGCTCCTCAAGTGTCAAGGGGGCTGACATTAACGCCGGTATTATTAACCCGGTGAAAGATTTTGCGACCGTTATTGCAGAGCCTCGTCTTGATGATAACAGCCAGACCACCTTCTACCTGGCTGCGTCAAAAGGCTCCGATACGATTGAAGTGGCTTATCTCAACGGTGTGGATACGCCATATATTGATCAGATGGAGGGCTTCAGTGTGGATGGCGTGACAACGAAAGTGCGTATTGACGCTGGTGTCGCGCCAGTTGATCACCGCGGTCTGGTGAAATGTACGGCGTAAACGTCGCAGATAACAACTCTGATGGCCCGTAAGGGCTTTTTTTGTACCTGAAATCAGCCCCTGAACGGGGCTGTGCGGAAACAGTTATGGCAAAGAATTTTGTAGAAGAAGGAAAAACGGTGGCGATTGTTGCCAGTGCAGCCATCAGCAGCGGAGATCTGGTGCAGGTGGGGGATGTTTTTGCGGTGGCGCTGACCGATATTCCACAGGGTGAAACAGGCGACGGCCTGACCGAAGGTGTGTTTATGCTGCCTAAGCTGAAAACGGATGACATGAAAACGGGTAAGAAGGTTTATCTGAAGTCCGGAAAAGTTCAGCTGACTAACAGCGGCTCTGATCCGCTGGTCGGGGTTGTCTGGGCAGATGCCGGAACCAGTGCAGAAGAAGTGCCGGTAAAACTCAATGTCTGATCCCTTTTCCCGGCTGGCAGCGCGTATGGATGCGATCACGGTCAGAAAGATGGGAAAGACAGCCTCGATTAATGATGTCGATATGACTGTGATCCCGGGAGAAACACTGGCAGAGCTGAATGCTCTGTCCGGACCTGCGGTCTCTCTGGTGGTGTTTTCTTCGGGATACCGCCCACGGCGCGGGGATCGCGTTGTTTATGACGGACAACAATGGACGGTCACACGGCATGAACGCTTTAACGGTAAGCCAATGATCTTTATTGAGTAAAGAGGTGTGGGATGAAGGGGCTTGAGAATGCCATCCGCAATCTGAACAGCCTTGATACCCGTATGGTGCCACAGGCCAGCGCATGGGCGATAAACCGTGTGGCACAGAAAGCGGTCTCGGTTGCCACCCGGCAGGTTGCCGGGAATACCGTTGCGGGAGATAACCAGGTGAAAGGGATCCCCCTGAAACTGGTACGTCAGCGTGTCCGGGTGTTTAAAGCCAGTCCGTCAGGAAAAATGACGGCCAGGATCCGCGTTAACCGGGGCAATCTGCCCGCCATTAAGCTGGGGACAGCCCGGGTCAGACTGACCCGGCGTGGTGGAAAACTGCAGTACCGTGGCAGTGTGCTGAAGGTGGGTAAATATCTTTTCCGGGATGCGTTTATTCAGCAACTGGCGAATGGTCGCTGGCATGTGATGCGGCGTATTGATGGCAAAAATCGTTACCCCATTGATGTGGTGAAAATCCCTCTGTCCGGACCGCTGACACAGGCATTTGAAGATGCCCGCGACCACATCATTGCTGCGGAAATGCCGAAACAGCTGGGGTATGCACTGAAACAACAACTGAGGTTATGGCTGACCCGATGAACCGACATACACAAATCCGCCAGGCCGTACTGGCACGCCTTCGGGAACAGTGTGGAGACAGCGCCACGTTTTTTGACGGGCTTCCGGCATTTATTGATGCGCAGGAACTGCCTGCCGTGGCGGTGTGGCTGAGTGATGCTCAGTACACCGGAAAAATGACGGATGAAGATGACTGGCAGGCTGTTCTGCATATTGCTGTCTTCATCCGGGCACAGGCACCGGATTCAGAGCTGGATATGTGGATGGAGAGCACCATTTTCCCGGCCCTGAATGATGTACCGGCACTTTCCGGACTCATCGACACCCTGATCCCACTCGGTTTTAACTATCAACGTGATAATGAGATGGCCACCTGGGCGATGGCGGAAATCACGTACCAGATCACGTACACGAATTAAGGAGGTGGTAATGACCACACCAAATCCACTGGCAAAAACGAAAGGTGCGGGAACGACGTTCTGGATGTACACCGGCAAGGGCGATGCGTTTGCGAACCCTTTATCGGACACTGACTGGCTGCGTCTTGCGATGGTGAAGGATCTGCAACCTGGCGAAATGACCGCTGATGCAGAAGATGACACTTATCTCGATGATGAAGATGCAGACTGGAAAACGACAACCCAGGGGCAGAAATCCGTTGGTGATACTTCGGCGACGCTGGCCTGGCGTCCGGGTGACAGCGGACAGAAAAGACTGGTTCAGTTGTTCGACTCCGGTGAAGTCTGCGCGTTTCGAATCAAATATCCCAACGGTACTGTTGATGTTTTCCGTGGCTGGCTGAGTTCACTGGGTAAAACCATTGCCTCAAAAGACGTGATGACCCGCACTGTGAAAATCAGCGGTGTGGGGCGTCCGTATCTGGCAGAGGAAGGCACTGAAACCGTGAGCGTTACCGGGCTGACAGTATCACCGGCGTCTGCCAGTGTAAAAGTGGGAGCAACCACCACGCTGACCTTTACAGTAAAACCTGACGGAGCCAGTGACAAAGCGATCAGTGTGCATTCGACAGATCCACAGACAGCCACTGTGACCCTGAACGGGCTTGTGGCCACGGTGAAAGGCGTGAAGCAGGGCAGTGTCAGCATTGTGGGCATGACTTCTGACGGCGATTTTGTGGCAGTGGCTACGGTGGCTGTCAGCGCCGCAGGTTAACAGGACGATACTCATCATTTGCCCCGGTTATCCGGGGCTTTTTTGCAGGTGGAGAACATGATGTTTCTGAAACAGGGCACGTTTAATTATGAAAAACAGTCCGTGGTGCTCAGTGAGCTGTCCGGGCTGCAGAGAATTGAATATCTGGCGTTTCTTCAGCAGCGAACGGCAAAGTTTGATGCCGAAGAGGGAGAACTGCCGGAGGCTGAACGACAGATTGCTTTTCTGCGGATGGGGATGGATATCAATGCCTGGCTGGTTTCCCGCTCACTGTGGAATGCGGATCAGTCTAAGGATGTAGAGACGCTTTGCGCATCCGTTATTACAACATGGTCGTATGATGCCCTGGGTGCGGGGGCGGAGATGGTTCTGTCGCTGAGCGGTATGGGGGCCATTGATAATGCCGTGGATGATGAGCATGAGGCGCTGACGCCGGAAAAGTCCTGACGCGGGAAATGCAGTTTGTCATGCGGCTTGCCCGGGAGTTCCGGCGGGCAGACTGGCGGCGGATGCTGTCGGAAATGTCGGCCACTGAGCTTGGTGAGTGGGGCGATTATTTCCGGATGCAGAGCTTCAGTGATGTGTGGATGGATGCGCAGTTTGCCTCGCTGAAGGCATTGATCGTGAGAATGGTGTCCGGCAGCAGTGATGCTGCGGTGGCTGATTTCAGCCTTTTACCGGAAGAGAACGGGATACCGGAGCGAACGGACGAAGAACTGATGCATCTTGGGGAAGGTATTTCCGGAGGTGTGCGTTATGGACCAGATAGCCAACCTGGTCATTGATTTGGGGATTGATGCGGCAGAGTTTAAAAATGAAATTCCCCGTATCAAAAACCTTCTGAATGGTGCAGCCAGCGATGCAGAACGGTCTTCTGCCCGTATGCAGCGTTTTATGGAGCGTCAGACTCAGGCCGCCCGGCAGACAACGC
>ERZ773139.2434-NODE-2434-length-18707-cov-9.481074_pt1 | contig 18707 bp, 19 predicted proteins | sample MGYA00580854_ERZ773139 | MGnify/ENA primary metagenome ERZ773139 (study PRJEB29015, sample SAMEA2737809) | human gut metagenome | biome: human gut; feature: human-associated habitat; material: faeces | place: China | collected 2012 ...
TGTTGACGTTGAAAGCGCCGATGGCGTAGCCGCCGTCGTAAGCCTTCTTGAACATTTCGGTAGAAGTAACCAGAGGCATAATGACATCTCCTTGTTTTATTCAAATTCCACGAAGAATTCTAGCAAATTTCAGCTATTTTTGCAATAGACGAATTTACAATTTCCGCGGGATGTGATATATTTTGTTTTGTTCAACATATTCTAATCGCATACGGAGGTAATTTATTATGTCTGAAGCATTGAAAGGCGCATTGATCATCGGTCAGTCCGGCGGCCCGTCTTCCGTCATCAATGCCAGCGCGTACGGCTGCATCCGCACCGCGCTCGACGCCGGCTGCATCACCAGGGTCTACGGCGCATATCACGGCATCAAGGGCGTTCTGAACGACGAGCTTCTGTGCATGGACGAAGAAGACCGTGCCGAGCTTGACCGCCTGCCCTATACGCCGTCTTCCGCCCTCGGCTCCTGCCGCTACAAGATCAAGGACCCGGATGAAGACGATACCGATTACAAGCGCATTCTTGAGATCTTCAAGAAGTACGATGTCCGCTATTTCTGCTACAACGGCGGCAACGACTCCATGGACACCTGCAACAAGATCTCCAAGTATATGAAGAAGGTCGGCTACGAGTGCCGCGTCATGGGCATCCCCAAGACCATCGACAACGATCTCTTCGGCACCGACCACTGCCCGGGCTATGCGTCCGCCGCCAAGTATATCGCGACCTCCGTCATGGAAGTCTCCCGCGACGCACACGTCTACGACACCGGCATGATCACCATCATCGAGTGCATGGGCCGTCACGCGGGCTGGCTGACCGCCGCTGCCGCGCTGGCCAACGAAGAAGAGCCCTGCTGCGACTTCATCTACCTGCCCGAGGTCAACTTCGACATGGACAAGTTCGTCGCCGACGTCTCCAAGCGCTATGAGGAGAAGAAGAACTGCATCGTCGCTGTCTCCGAGGGCGTGCACTATGCCGACGGCAGCTTCGTCTCCGAGGCCAAGACCGCCGCGACCGACGGCTTCGGCCATGCCCAGCTGGGCGGCCTGGCTGCGACGCTCGCCAACATCATGAAAGAGCGCACCGGCGCCAAGGTCCGCGGCATCGAGCTCAGCCTGCTGCAGCGCTGCGCCGCGCACTGCGCCTCCGGCACCGATATCGAGGAAGCCTTCATGTCCGGCAAGACCGCTGTCGAGCAGATGATCGCCGGCGTGACCGACAAGATGGTCGGCTTCGAGTGCGACCGCACGAACGGCTACACCTGCAAGGCCAAGCTGTTCGACCTCTCCGACGTCGCCAACTTCGAAAAGAAGTTCCCGGCCGAGTGGATCACCCCGGAAGGCAACAACGTCACCGAGGACTTCGTCAAGTACGCCATGCCGCTCATCCAGGGCGAGACGAAGCTCGAGAAGGTCGACGGTCTGCCCCGCTTCGCAAGACTGAAGAAGGTCTTCGCAAAGTAAGCACCCCGCAAACCCGAAGATCAAAAGCGCCCGGACAGCCGTCCGGGCGCTTTTTTGTGGAAATATCAGATTTACTGCATCTGCTGCTCCAGCGCGGCCAGGCGCAGGCTGGTGCAGAAGATCTCCATCGCCTGCTCCAGCTCCTCGACCGGGGGCAGAGAGGGGGCGATGCGGATGTTGGAATCCTGCGGGTCGCGGCCGTAGGGGAACGTCGCGCCCGCGCCGGTCATGACGACGCCCGCTTCCTTGCAGAGGGCCAGTGTGCGCTTCGCAAGACCCGGCTTCGTGTTGACCGAGACGAAATAGCCGCCCTTCGGCCGCTGCCAGGAGGCGATGCCGAGCGGCGCGATCTCGGTATCGAGATGGCGCAGGACGCACTGGAACTTCGGGTTCAGGATGGCCGCATGCTTTTTCATGAGCTCGAGCGTGTGGGCCTTGTCCTTGAGATAGCGCACGTGGCGCAGGGAATTGACCTTGTCGTAGGAGATGGTCTGGATGCCGATGAGCTTCTGCAGGTAGGCCTGGTTGGCCTCGCTCGTGGCCATGACGGAGAAGCCCGCGCCGGGCAGCGTCACCTTCGACGTGGAGGCGAATTCGTAGACCATATCGGGATTGCCCGCCTCGCGGCAGAGTGTCAGGATGTCCCGGAAGGGGACGAAGTCGCCGTCAAACTCGTGGATGCAGTAGGCATTGTCCCACATGAGGGCAAAATCGGGCGCGGCGGGCTTCAAAGCCGCAATGCGCGCGATGGTCTCGTCGGAATAGACGATGCCGTCGGGGTTCGAATACTTCGGCACGCACCACATGCCCTTGACAGCCGGATCCTTGACAGCTTCTTCGACCAGATCCATATCCGGGCCGGTCGGGGTCATGGGGATGGTGATGAGCTCAAAGCCGAAGGACTCGGTGATCTTGAAATGGCGGTCATAGCCGGGGGCGGGGCAGAGCCACTTGACGGTATCGAGCCTGCACCACGGCTTTTCCGAGCGTGCAAGGCCGTGCGTATAGCCTTTGCTGACCAGATCGTACATGAGCGTCAAAGAGGCGTTGCCGCCGATGAAGCACTCCTCCGGCTTGCAGCCGAGCACGTCCGCCCAGAATTCCTTCGCTTCTTTGAGGCCCGCCAGCTCGCCGTAGTTGCGGGCGTCGACGCCGTCGGAGATGCAGTCTTCCGGGGTCTTCAGAATGCTCAGAATATCGGAGACGAGATCCAGCTGTTCCTTGCCGGGCTTGCCGCGGGCCATATTCAGCTTCAGATGCTTGGCCTGCAGCGCGTCGAACTGCGCTTTGACCGCTGCGTATTCCTCATGCGCCTGGGCGGGGGTCAGATCCTGGTATGCAATACTCATTCCGGTAAAGATCCTTTCTTTCTTCATACTTTGCAGCGCGGCTGCCTGTTAATTTCAGTATATCGCGTCCGGGCGGGAAAAGCAAGGGCAACACCGCACAATTCGGCAAGCAGATTCGGCGAGAGATTTTTTGTCAAGTCAAGGTTTGAAAAGTGAAGAAATACTGTATGTATTTCTCGCTTTTCAAACCGCAGAATTGGCGAAAAAGATCCGTCGAAGCGCGAAGACGCAATTGTGCGGTGCTGCCCAGGAAGAAAGCCGGAGGATGAAGGTCATTCCGGCTGGAAAAGCGTGAAGTCGCTGCGCTCGGCGCGCAGCAGCCCCTCGCGCTGCATCTTGGAGAGCTCGGCGGACATCGCGCTGCGGTTGACCGACAGGAAGTCCGCCAGCTGCTGGCGGTCGAAGGGGATGCGGAAGCTGGCGCTGCCGGTCCGGCGCGCCTGCGCGGAAAGATAGGCCAGCAGCTTTTCGCGCGTTGAGCGCTGCGAGAGATACCCGGCCTTCTCGTTCAGCTGCATGTTTTTCTCCGCCAGCACGCGGATGAGATTCTGTGACAGCGTCCGGTGCTGCGTGCAGCCCTTTTCGCACGGGGAAAAGACCGCGCGGGTATCGAGATACAAAACGCGCCCGTCCGTTTTGCACAGCACGCTCACCGGCGCGCGCGCCTGCACGCAGGCGAAGGCCTCGGCGAACAGCTCGCCGGGCCCGGCCGCAGCCAGCAGATTGCGGTTGCCCCAGAAATCCTCCTGCAGCAGCTCGACCTCGCCCGCCAGCACGACCCCGGCGAAGCGGACCTCGTCGCCCGCGCGCAGCAAAAACTGCCCGCGGCGAAAGCCCGCCTGCCGCGCAGACAGGCAGGGGAGAATGGCTGCGATCTCGTCCTGCGTCAGCCCCGCAAACAGCGAGCACGCGGAAAGCGTCGAAAAAACCTCCATAAGTTTCAGCTCCTTTGTTGGAAAAACAACATACTATTTTCTGATAGTATCCTATACTGAGACCAGAAAGTCAAGGAGGTGCGCAGAATGATCATGGACGGCTGTCAGGGCAAGCCGCGGACCCCGACGATCGAGGACCGCATCTGCCCGAATTGCGGCAATCCCATTGAGATTTTTTCCACGGACACCGAGGTCGCCTGCGACAAGTGCGGCTTCGTCGTCTACAACGACAAGCTCAGCTGCGTGCAGTGGTGCAAATACGCCAAACAGTGCGTGGGCGAGGAGACCTATGAAAAGCTGATGATCATTGCCCGCCGCAATCAGGAAAAGGCGGACGCCGAGCGCCGGGCAAGACTGGAAGCCAAACGCGAACAGGAGGGCAACACATGAAACGGACCATCATCACCATCGACGAAGCCGCCTGCACGGGCTGCGGCCTGTGCGCCGAGGCGTGCCACGAGGGCGCGATCGCCATCGTGGACGGGAAGGCGAAGCTGATCCGCGACGATTACTGTGACGGGCTGGGCAACTGCCTGCCGGTCTGTCCGGTGGACGCGATCCGTGTTATCGAGCGCGAGGCCGCGGCCTATGACGAGGCTGCCGTGAAGCGCGCAAAGCTCGAAAAGCTGACGGCCGAGGCGGTAAAAAACGTGCAGGCGGCCAAAAAGCCCGGCGCGCCCGCCCCGGACAAGCTGGCCTGCGGCTGCCCCGGCACGCAGGTGCGTGCCATGCACCATCCGGCCGCCGCGGCGCAGCCCGCGCCCGGGCAGCTGCAGAACTGGCCGGTCCAGCTGCGGCTCGTGCCGGTCCGCGCGCCGTATTTTGACGGCTGCGACCTGCTCATCGCTGCCGACTGCACGGCCTATGCCTATGGAAGCTTCCACGCGGACTTCATCCGCGGCCGCGTGACGCTCATCGGCTGCCCGAAGCTGGACACCGCGGACTACGAGGAGAAGCTGACCGCGATCCTCACGGAGAACGACGTGCGCAGCGTGATGCTCACGCGCATGGAGGTCCCGTGCTGCGGCGGACTGGAATACGCCGCCCGCCAGGCGATCGCGCACAGCGGCAGGGCCCTTCCCCTGCGCGTCGTGACGATCAGCGCGGAAGGCCGGATCCTGCAGGAGCAGACAACATAAGCGCCGTCAGGCAGACAAACCAGACCGGGACCCCGGCGCGGCCAGCATAGGCCGAGCCGGGGTTTATTTATCTCGAAGTGGATCCTGATTATTTATTTTTATATTTATCAAATCAGACTTGACATTCCGATGAGAGCATGATGGAATCGCAGACACAGAGGAGGTGTGCGTATGACGCGCGAAACCATAGCAAAAATCGTAAAAGCAAGCGGCGTTTCGGCCGGAGAGCTGATTTTGATCCACTTCTGGGGCGAAAACGCCGACAAGACCGTCGCCGATCAGTTTGCCGCCGCCGTCGCCGCGCTGGGCGCCTCGCCGGTCGTTTTGCAGCAGGCGCGGTCCGTCAACCGGGAGATCTTTGCGGGTGCGAAGGAGAGCTGCTTTGATGACCGGTACTTTGGCCTGTTTTCGAAGTTCGACGCGGTCCTGGACGTATTCGCCTGTCAGCCGATCGTGCTCGGATACGAGCTGGAGGATGCACAGATGGACCTGTACCGCAGATATATCTCGCAGCTGTTTGAAAAGCTTGTGACGTGCAGGCGCTTTGCGCAGATCCGCATCCCGACGGCGGCGAACGCGGCCGAGTCCGGCCTCGACCCGCAGGAGTATATCCGCCGCATGGACCGCGCATATGACGTCGACGATGCCGCTGTCCGCGCCGCCTGCGAGCATGCGGCTGCGCAGTTTGCCGGAGCCAGCCGGGTGGCGGTCCGCACGGGCGAAGGCTGCGTGTTGCAGCTGGAGCTGACCGGGCGCACGTGGCTGACCGATGCCGGAGACGGCGATCTGCCCTGCGGCGCACTTTGCAGGCCTGCCGCGGGAAAACCGCATCGTCTGCGAGCTGGGACTCGGCATGAACCCGAATGTGACCGACCTGTGCGGATACACGCTGCTGGACGAGAAAATGGCGGGGACATTTCATATTGCCGTCGGCGCGAATACGATGTTCGGCGGCGAAAACCGGGCGACGGACCATGGCGACTTCGTCGGCCGCGGAGAAGTGGAGGTGCTGGCATGACCGGAAAGAAAACCGCAGAAATGGACCGCTGGCTGGAAGAAAAGATCCGCCGGTGCGGCCGGCGCAGCCAGACCCTGCGTGCCGACGACCGCGCGGATGAGGCAGCATTTGAAAAGATCCGCGCCAACGTCTATGACAGTTTCCGCACGGTCCTTTCGGTTGCCGAAAAGCTGCTGGCACGAGGCACGACGGGCTACTGGCGCGTCAAACCGGAATAAAAATCCCTGTCCGGTGCGCTCACCGGGCAGGGGCTCGTTATAGCAGCGGGATATCCGCGCCCGCAAACGGCTGGGTCAAAAACTCTACACACCATTCCACGTCATCCTGCACCGGTTCAAAGTGCAGGGCGGAGCAGACACCGCGGCTGCCCTCCGGCCCGGAACCGGCCACGAGCGCGGTCGGCCCGTCCGCACCGCCGATGATGCCGATGCAGGCGGCGCTGCTCTGCGCCTCCGGCGCATGGGCATCCGTGCATGGGCCGATCTCCAGCGGCCGGTCGCCCACATCGCAGTCACAGATCCGGATGTCCTCGCTTGGCGCGGGGGAGAGCGTGTAGCACATGGCGGTGAAATGCGTCGGGTAAAACGCGGTGAGCAGACCGCGCGGAAGCGTTTCCTGTGCCAGCTCCTGCACCTGCAGCGTATAGTCCGTCCCGCTGACAGGGTGGCGGAAGGTGAACGAATCGCCGGGCGCATGGACCTTGAAGTGCGGGCCAGGCACGCGGCACGGCCGCTGCCGCATCGTGAGCGTCAGGGTCCGGATCTTCGGGCGGCGCTTGCCCGCCCACAAAAAGGAGAACCGGCAGAGCATCCACCCGCAGGCAGCATCCAGCCCGTAATGGCGGAGCGTCCGCTCCGCCTCCGGCGAACGGAAGCTTCCCGGCAGGCAGGGGTTATGACACACCGTGCAGCCGTGCGAGAGCTGCAGCGGCTGGCCGTTCAGCGTGAGCTGCGGGTCGGGCCGCATGCCGAGCGGGTTGTCAAGATCGATCTGCAGCTGCTGCTCCGGCGTAAAATTGTCGCGCGAGTCGTTTTCCGGGCTCAGATCCCACGTTTTCAGGAACCTGCGGATCTCGTCCGCCTCTGCGCGCATGCAGACGTCCACGACCAGCCCCTTGCCGCAGGCATACGCCGCGGGGACGACCCAATGGCGCCCCGCCCAGTCAAACTGCGTTTCCAGCCGGAGCTCGGTCCCGGCCCGGCCGTTTCCCCGTCCGCCCCAGAAGCCTCCGCCGAAGAAGACCTTCCAGTCCGGCTCCGCTGGTTCTGCCGCCGGACATCCGGTGACATTGTAATATTCCTCTGTGTACTTGATGCGGCCGGGGTCAAAGGATGCCTGCAGCTCCCGGAGATAGGCCCACGGGTGTTCCATCGGGGTGAGACCCAGCTGCGCGGCGACGGCAGCCAGACATGCTTCCTGCTCCGCTGTGGGGGAATTTTCCCGCAAAAAAGCGTCAAACTGCGCTTCCCCCCACATCCACGCCTGCTCCAGCGCCGCCGCGTCGCCGCAGGCGAGCAGCAGCCGCAAAAAGTCCGCGAAATCCCTGGCCAGCGGGTGCACGCAGTCCGGCGCCGCGTTCATCGGGCTCACGGCGAAGACCATACCGCCGAAGCCGCGGATGAAGCAGTAGTGAATGCCGTCGACGCCCGCCCAGCCGAAGATGGCCGCGCCCTTCGGCGTGCAGAAATACGGCAGGTTTTCCTCCCGCCGCTCCACGCCCAACGGGGCGAGGTCCAGGCCGCTGCGCAGGAACTTCTGAAATGTCTGATCCATAAAAACCTCACAAATGCTTTATGCCTATCCTATCATACCGATGAAAACAGTGCAAGGATCGCCGCAGCAGGGAGTCTGCTGCGGCGATCAGGCGTTTGCTTACTTGTTCGGGACGATCACGGCGAGGAAGCGGGTGGGGGCGGCGGTGTGGTTGCGGATGGAGTGGGTATGGCCGTCGGCGCAGAATTCCGCGTCGCCGACGTGCAGCTCGCGCGCCTGCCCGTCTTCGGTGACGGTGGCCGCGCCCTCGAGAATGACGTAGGCTTCGCCGTTCGTCTCGTGCGGATGCACGCCGACGGACTCGCCGGGCTGCAGGGTGATGACGGCCATCATCTCCGCGCGGCCGCCGAGCTGCTCGGCCGAGAACAGGTAACGGAAGCTGGGGCTTCCTTCACCGCCGCGGATGTTGTGCTTGACGGCGGTCTGCATTTCGTCTTTCATCTGAAACATTGCGAAAACCTCCTGTTATTTGTGGTATTTGCTGCCCGCCTGGATGGCCTCGGCGCGGTAGAGCTGCTCGAGCGCCATGACGCGGGCGAGATGGTGCGGAAAGGTCATCCTGCTCATAGACAGCTGCAGGTCGGCAAGCGCCTTGATCTCCGGCGCGATGCCGAACGACGAGCCGATGAGAAAGCACGCGCCCGACCGGCCGCCGAGCTTGGCCTGCCGCAGGGTATCGGCCAGCTGCTCCGAGGACAGGAGCCTGCCCTCCGGCGTCAGCACGCAGAAAAAGCAGCCCTTGGGCAGCTTCGCGCGGATGAGCTCCGCCTCCTTCTGCAGGCCCTGGGCGATCTGCGCGGCGCTCGGATCCTCCGGCAGGCGGCATTCCGGCAGCTCGATGAGCTGGAAGGCGCAGTAGGCCTTCAGCCGCTTGGCATATTCGGCGGCCGCCTCGGTATAGAATTTCTCCTTGAGCTTGCCCATGCAGATGAGCGTGATGGAAAACATAAAAACCTCCGCGTATTCAAAAAACCTGCCCATACGGACAGGTTTTTTGCTTGAAACCTCAGTCTGCTACGTAGGGCAGCAGGGCGATCTGGCGGGCACGCTTGATAGCGACCGTCAGCTGACGCTGATGGGCAGCGCAGGTACCGGTGGTACGGCGGGGCAGGATCTTGCCGCGCTCGGACAGGTAACGGCGAAGCTTCACAGTGTCTTTGAAATCGATGTGCGTCACCTTATCAACGCAGAAGGAGCAAACCTTCTTGCGCTTGCGAGGATGAACACGATCATTAGACATTGCCATAGTGAATCCTCCTATCTTGGTCTTGTGGAAAAATGTTAGAACGGGAGCTCGGGATCGTCGTCGGAGAGCATGGAGAAATCAGATGAGGCGGCAGACACGTTCTGCGGCGCCTGATACGCCGGCTGCGGCTGCTGCTGCGGGATCTGATTGAAGCTCTGCGCGTAGCCCTGCGACTGGTTGAAGCCGCCGTCGGCGCTGTCGCGCTTGCTGTCGCCGAAGTAGACGTTGTCCGCTACGACCTCGGCCGAGCGGCGCTTGTTGCCTTCCTTGTCCTGCCAGTTGCGGATCTGCAGCCGACCGGAGACGACCGCCATGCGGCCCTTGGAGAAGTACTTGCTGACGAACTCAGCTGTGCTCCGCCATGCGACGATGTCCACGAAATCTGTTTCCTTTTCCGCGCCCTGCGCCGCGTAATCGCGGTCGACAGCGAGCGTAAAGGATGCGACCGCGACGCCGCTGCCGGTCCGGCGCAGCTCGGGGTCACGAGTCAGTCGGCCCATGAGAACGATGTGGTTCAGCATGTGAGTGCCTCCTTACTCTTCAACAGCGACGATGATGGAACGCAGGATGCCGTCGGTGATCTTGAAGACACGATCAAGCTCTGCCGGCATTTCGGGCGTCACTTCGCAGGTCATGTAGACGTAGTAGCCCTCGATCAGGTCGTTGATCGGGTACGCAAGACGGCGCTTGCCCCACTCGTCAACACTGGTCAGAGTGCCGTGAGCCTCCACGATACCCTTGAATTTTTCCACGAGAGCCGCGATACCCTCTTCACCCTGCGCGGGGTCGATGATATAGAGAACCTCATACTTTGCGGAAAGTTTTGCCATGATGTTGCACCTCCTTCTGGACTTATGGCCGCAGGTCCCGCCTGCGGCAAGGATCGTCTGCGCTCGCAGACCAGAGTATTATAGCGGCAAATGAGAGAAAAGTCAACCGGAGATCCGGAAAAAGTTTATAAATTATGACCTGTGATCCGAAAAAGTTCACGGAATGTGATCGGCGCGCAAAAAACAGGGCAGCCGTCCGGCTGCCCTGCGGGGATCGTACTTACTTTGCGGTCTTTTCCTTCAGCGCCTTGCCGGCCTTGAAGACAGGGATGGTGGTAGCGGGGATCTCGATGGCTTCCTTGGTCTTGGGGTTGCGGCCCATGCGGGCTTCGCGCTTCTTCGTCTCAAAACCGCCGAAGCCAACCAGCTGGACCTTGTCGCCCTGGCTCAGTGCGTCAGCGATGGTGTCAAAGGTGGTGGTGACGGCCTTCTCGGCGTCCTTCTTGGAAATGCCGCATTTCTTGGCGACTTCCGCGATCAGTTCGGTCTTATTCATGTGTAGTTCCTCTTTTCATAAAGTATATGAGTTATTGTTCACCGCCGGGCACGACACGTTTCTGCGCGTTCCATCCGGCAAGCAGCTCGTCTTTCGAAAGCGTTTCCAGGGGCCTGCCTTCGGCAAGAGCCGTCTGCTCCATAGCGGTAAAGCGTCTGATGAATTTTTCGCAGGCCGCGTGCAGCGCCTGCTCCGGGTCCCGTTCCAGCGTGGAGGCGACGCGGACCGCGGCGAACAGCACGTCGCCCAGCTCCTCGTCGATGTTGGTGTGATCCCGCACGGCCTCGCGCAGCTCGCCGGTCTCTTCTGCTAGTTTGTCCAGCGCTTCATCGGCGGATTCCCAGCGGAAGCCGGTTTTGGCGGCTTTTTTCTGGATCTTTTCCGCGCGCCACGTCGCCGGCAGCGAGCGGGCGACGCCCGCCATGGCCTCGCCGGTGGTCTTCTGGCCCTTTTCCTTCTGCTTGAGTTCATCCCAGCTCTCCGCCTCGCCGCCGAAGAGGAACGGGTGGCGGAAGATGAGCTTTTTGCACTCGGCGTCGGCGATGTCGTCGATCGTCATGCGGCCGCGGCCGGTTTCGATATCCGCGTGGAACAGCACCTGCAGCAGCACGTCGCCCAGCTCCTCGCGGAGCATGGCCGCGTCGTCACAGTCGAGTGCCTCGCAGGCCTCGTAGGCTTCCTCAAGGAAATTGCGGCGGATGGACAGGTGCGTCTGCGCCGCGTCCCACGGGCAGCCGCCCGGCGCGCGCAGCACATGCACCAGCCGGATCAGGTCGGACAGGTCATAGCGCGGTTTGCTAGTAAAATTTATCATACTTTTGTTTCTTTCGCAAGTAGGAAATTCATGTTTTGTGTTTGATATGCAGGATTTTTGCGATTTTTTCGCCCTTCGGCAGCAGCAGGCAGTCCTCATAGGTGATGCACTGCAGCGCAAGGACAAAAATCGCGTACACGATCACCGCGATCACAAGCGCACCCAGGCAGATGATCGTGTTGGAGCTCGTCACGCGGCGCAGCACCGCTTCGGCGAAGAACGTCGCCGCGCCCATGATCGCCGCGGCCGCGGCCGGGCGGATGAGGTTACGTGCAACGGCCGGATGCGTCGTGACGGTCCTGCGCATGGCGATGAGGTCGAGCACCGTGATCGTCACATAGCAGACGATGGTGCCGATGGCCGCGCCGATGATGTTGAGCGACGGGATGGCGACCAGGATATAGTTGACGATGACCTTTACAATGCCGCCGATGAGCATGTTGACCACCGGCGTCGTCACGTCGCCGTGCGCCTGCATGATGGCGTTGAAGAGCAGGACCGTGCTGTTGAAGACGACGGCGATGCCCAGATACGCGAGGATCGGCGTGGCTGTGGCGACGCTCTCTGGGCCGTAGTTGCCCGCGAGCAGGCGGATGATGGGCTCGGCCAGCACGGCCAGCCCCACCGCGCACGGCAGGCTGATGAGGCCCATGGTCCGCACGGCGGATTCCTCCGTATGGCGCGCGCCGTCGGCATTGCCGCGGGTCAGGGCGGCGGTCACGGTCGGGATGATGGAGATGGTGATGGGCGTGATGAGCGAGCAGGGGAGATTGAAGATCGTCTGGCAGAAGTTATAGATGCCCTTGGCGGTATCCGCCGCGTCGGACGACCACGCGAGCGCGCCGGTGAGCCTGCGCATATAGATCATCGTGTCGAACAGGTTGATGATCTGCAGACCTGCCGAGCCCAGCGTGATGGGGACGGCGATGACGAGCAGCTCCTTCATTGTCTGGCGGCCGGATTTGGCCTCGCCGCCGCCCTGCTGCAGGATCTGATTGGACTTGCCGAACTGGATGCGCAGATAGATGACCGCCACGATGCATCCCGCCGTCACGCCGAAGATGCCGCCGGCCGCCGCGTAGACGAGACTGCCGGTCTTTTTGAGCATCAGGTACGCGCCGCCGAGGCCGAAGACCACGCGGATCATGGCCTCATAGACCTGGCTGACGGACGTCGGGGTCATGTTGCTCTGCCCCTGGAAGAAGCCGCGGTGGGCCGAGACGATGCAGATGAGCAGCACGCACGGCGACAGCGCCGCGATGGCCGCCCACGAATTTTCATTCGTCGTGACCATGACGGACAGCGGCTTGCAGAACACGAGCATCACGAGCGTTCCGATCACGCCGATGGTCAGGAAGACCTTCATGGAGACGGAGTAGATCTTGCGGATCTGCGCGTAATTCTCCAGCGCCTGCGCCTGCGAGATCATCCGGCTGACGGCGACGGGCAGGCCCGTCGTGGAGATCATCAGCAGGACGTTGTACACGTCGTAGGCGGTGTTGAAGTAGCCGAAGCCCCGTTCCTGCAGGATGTTCTGCAGCGGGACCTTATAGATGAAGCCGAGGAGCTTGACGATGATGGTCGCCGCGGTCAGAACCGCCACGCCCTGCAGGAAGCTCTGCTTCTTTTGTGCCTGTCCGCCGCTCATGCCTGCGCCTCCGGTTCATCAGAAAAGACTCTGGGGATGGCGTAGTCGTGCAGCTCCTTCAGTGCGCCTTCAATATCCAGCGTGGGATATTTGCCGTCGGCGTAGAGGATCTTTCCGCGCACCATCGTCAGCGCCACGTCGTGGCCGGAGGCCGCGTAGACCAGCTGCGAGAGCACGTTGTGACACGGGATGAGGTGCGGCTGGTTGAAGTCCAGCAGGATGAGGTCGGCGTCCATGCCGAGCTCGATGACGCCGCATTCGGCGCTCCGCCCCTGCGCTCTCGCGCCGCAGACCGTCGCCATCATGAGCGCGGCCTCTGCCGGAAGCGCCTTCGGGTCGCCGGTTTTGCCCTTGGCCATGAGCGCGGCGGCCTTGATCTCCTCAAAAAGATCCAGATTGTTGTTGGACGCGACCGAGTCCGTGCCGAGGCACACGTTCATCCCGGCCTTGACCATGCCGAGCACGTCCGCGCAGCCGGAGGCGAGCTTCAGGTTGCTCACCGGGCAGTGCGCCGCGGACACATGCCGCTTTGCCAGCAGCTGCATATCCTCCTGCGTCACATGAACGCAGTGGGCCGCGACGGTCGGCACGTCGAACACATGGTGGCAGTCGAGCACCTGCGCGGGCGTGAGGCCGTACTTCTCCACGCACTCGTCGTGCTCCTTCTTCGTCTCGGACAGATGGACCTGCAGCTGCAGGCCGTTGTTGATGGCGTATTCCGCCAGCGCGTCCCAGAGCTGATAGGTCGAGGTATATTCGGCGTGGATGGAGGCCTCGATCTTAATGCGGCCGTTGTCATAGTTATGCCACTTGTCCTTCAGCTCCACGAGCTCACGGCAGGCGGGGAAGGTATCGAAGCAGAAATCGTCGCCCAGGAACATGGACGTGCCGCGGGAGATATTCGCCTTGATGCCGGACTCGGCCACGGCCTGGCAGATCTCGTCGCAGAAATAGTACATATCCGACACGCTGGTCGTGCCGAAGCGCAGCGCCTCGGCGATGGCGAGCGTCGCTGCGGCCTTGACGGCGCAGCCGTCGAGCCGGTCTTCGCGCGGGAAGATATAGTGCTCGAGCCAGTCCTGCAGATTGAGGTCGTCCGCGTAGCCGCGCAGCAGGTACATCGGCAGGTGCGTATGGCAGTTGATGAGGCCCGGCATCAGGACCATGCCGGTGGCGTCAATGATCTTCTTCGGCTGCTCCTCGGGCGGTTTTTTGGCCATATAGGCGATCTTTCCGTCCGTGACGCCGACGAACGCGTCCTGCCAGAGCGTCATCTGCTCGTTCATCGTGACGATATTGACATGGGAAAACAGTGTATCCATGGAAGCCCTCCTTACGGGTTCTGTTCGCGGATCTGACGCAGCAGGGAGAAGATCTCGTCCTTCTGCTGCAGGATCGTGTCGATGCGGGAAATATAATCCTGCGGGATCTTGGGGTTGTGGTAGCGGGCGAGCTTCTCCGCCGGGAGATTGATCTTGTTCATCCCGCCGCCGCCGAGAGAGAGAATGGTGTGCAGCTCCTCCATCATGTATATGTTGTAAAGTCCGGTGTAGCCCGGCCTGCACCAGCCGGTGTTTTCAAAGCTGCCGGACATGTACTTCTGCCGGTAGAGATAGTAGGGCTCGTAGCCGTTGTCGCGCAGCGCATCTTCCGCGCCCGCGAGCATGGCGGCCACCGCCTCCTGCGGCGGGAGCGGAGCCCGGGAGGAAAACAGCGCCGCGCCCTTCTTGAGCGCCAGCGTGTGGACCGTGATGTTGCTCGGGCCAAGCGCGAGCACCTGCCGGATGGAATCGGCAAAGCCTTCCTCATCGTCGTCGGGCAGACCCGCGATGAGGTCCATGTTGATATCATCGAATCCGGCGCGGACCGCCTGATAGAAGGCCTCGATGGTCTGCCGGGCCGTATGGCGGCGGCCGACGGCCGCGAGGACCTTGTCGGACATGGTCTGGGGGTTGATGGAGATGCGCGTGGCGCCGCCGGCTTTGATCACGCGCAGCTTTTCCTCGTCCAGCGTGTCGGGGCGGCCGCCCTCGACCGTGAATTCCAGACAGCGGGAAAGATCGAAGCTCGTGTGGATGGCCTCCAGCAGCTGCGCCATCTGCGCGTTCGAGAGCGTCGTCGGCGTGCCGCCGCCGATGTAGAGCGTGCGGATGTGGAAACCGGAATCCCGCAGCAGCTTACCGGTATGCGCGATCTCGCGCAGCAGCGCGTCCAGATACGCAGGCAAAAACTCCCCGAAGCGCTCGATGGACTGGCTCACGAACGAGCAGTACGCGCAGCGCGTCGGGCAGAACGGGATCCCGATATATACCGAAAGATCGTCCGGGTCAAGCAGCTTGGCGGCCTCGATGGTATGCCGCGAGGCGTCGACGCAGAGCTTTGCCCGCGCCGGAGAGACGAAATAGGTCTCGCGCAGCAGGCGCTCGGCGTCTTTTTCGCTGCCGCCGCCGGAAAGGCAGCGGGTCGAAAGCTTCGTCGGCCGCACGCCGGAGAGCGCGCCCCACGGGGGCGCGGCGTCCAGCACCTGCATGGCCGCGAGATAGTAGCTGCGCTGCAGGATGCGCCTTGTCGCGCGCACGTCGGCATCCTCCAGCCGCACGCGGTTGGAGGCGAAGCCGGTCCTGCCGCGATAGGTGACCTTGGCGGTCGCCGTGAGAAACCGCTTTCCGCGCGAGAGGGACGAGACGGTCCCGTCGCCGGTGAACGGCTCCGTGCAGAACTCGCTCGGCTCCTGCGCGAACAGCTGCAGCTGCAGCTGCTCGACGGGGTAGCGCTCGGTGTGGTTTTTCAGATACAGCTTCATCCGGCAAAGCCTCCGCGCAGGTAGGGATTCGTGCGCAGCTCGTCCGCGATGGTGCTGGCCGGTCCGTGCCCGGGCAGCACGCGCGTCTCGGGCGGGAGCACGGACAGCCGCTTTAAGGACGCGGACATGGCCGCGTCGCTGCCGCCGGGGAAATCCGTCCGCCCGTAGGAGCCCGCAAAGAGCGTATCGCCAGAAAACAGCGTGTTTTCGCACAGCAGGCACACCGACCCCGGCGTATGTCCGGGCGTCGAGAGCACCCGGAAGCGCAGCCCGGCGGCCGTAAGCTCGTCACCCTCCCGATAGGTGTCGGTGTAGAGCAGCAGATCGTGGCACATATGGCTCGGGTCGTCCTTGTCGGCCTCGCCGACAAAGACGGGCGCCTGTGTCGCTGCGTGCAGGTTTTTGAGCGCGCCGATGTGGTCAAAATGCGCGTGCGTCAGGAAAATGGCCTCGAGCGTCAGTCCCTGCTCCTGCAGGGCGGCGAGAAGCTTTTTGGAGTTTGCCGCGGGGTCGATGATGACAACGCGGGAGCAGCCGTCCTGCCGGACGAGATAGCAGTTAGTGGCCAGCGGGCCCAGCGTGAGCGTCTGAATGTTCATAGCATCTCCTTATTTGAGATCGTCCGTGTCGACGATCAGGGTGACCGGCCCGTCGTTTTCCGACGAGACCTGCATATACGCGCCGAATTCGCCGTGCTGCGGCGGGAAGCCGAGGCGTTCGCACTCGGCGAGGAACTGCTCGTAGAGCGGGATGGCGAGGTCCGGCTTTGCAGCGCCGATGAAGCTCGGCCGGCGGCCGTGGCTCACGTCGCCGTAGAGCGTGAACTGGCTCACGACCAGCACGCTTCCGCCCACATCCGCGAGCGACCGGTTCATTTTATCATTTTCATCGCGGAATACGCGCAGACCGAGGATTTTTTCGGCCAGCTTGCGGCAGAGCGCGGGCGTATCGTCCGGCCCGATGCCGAGCAGGATGAGAAATCCCCGTCCGATCTGCCCGTGCAGCGCGCCGTCAATACAAACGCTGGCGGAATTCACGCGGGTAACGACTGCTTTCATAATGGGATCCTTTCTTAATCTATCGTTTCAGGCGCACCCCCTTGGCTCCCCTCCCAGGGGCCGATTCCCCCTATCAGGGGGAAATGTCCCGAAGGGACAAAAGGGGTAGGGATGCTGGCTCGGCGCAGCCGAGACTGAGAGGTTGTATCAAATTTGCAGCTGCCGGGTGCCTCCGGCGGCCCCCTCTTTTCTCTCGCAAGAGAAAAGAGGGGGAGAAAAGAGTGCGTGGGGACGCGCTTGGTGCTTTCTGCCTCTGAATTCAGGCGGGGACCAATGTTTCAGGCGTCGTTCCACTCGATAGTCACCTCACGGGCGTCTTGGTACGCGCCGCCTGATACGTGGGGGCATCAAGTTTGTAACTAGTTGCCTTAGAACGACTGCCATCAATAGAAGGTGCGACTGAACTTTTGATAGGTGTTACCTTTTTGCGGGGCAGGTTGTAGGGGCGGGGCTCTGCTCCGCCCGTTGTTCCGATAAGATCGCGGCCCGCGGGCGGAGCAGAGTCCCGCCCCTACAGGGTGCGTTCATTCTTTATAGCTGCGGCAAGGCGGTTTACTCCGTCCCTCTCTCGACGTTGTGCACCCCGGAGATGCCGCGCAGGCGGGTGCGGACGTTTTCGAGTTCGGTGAGGTTGTGCACACCAAAGCGCAGGCAGACGATGGCGGTGCCGCCGCCGACGGAGCGGGCGCTCATCTCGCTCGTGCGCAGGCGCAGGGAGGTGAGGATCGTCGCCACGTCGAGCATCAGCCCGTCGCGGTCGTCGGCCTCGATCTCCAGCGAGGTGGAGAAGAGCGCGTCCGGCGCCTCGGCCCAGGTGACCTTGACCCAGCGGCCCTTCTGCGCCGGGTCCTGCGCGCTTTTCGCGTTCGGGCAGTCCTTGCGGTGGACGGACACGCCGTAGCCCTTGGTGATGAAGCCGATGATCTCGTCGCCGGGGACCGGCGTGCAGCAGCGGCTGAATTTGATCATGCACGAGCCGATATCCTCCACGATGACGCCGGAGGCATTGACGGCGGGCGTCTCCTGCCGCATGAGGGGCTTGGGCGCGAGCGAGCGGCTGGCCTTGGTCAGATCGTCGCGGATGCGGCCGACGGCTTTCGCCGCGGTGAGTCCGCCGTAGCCGATGGCGGCGTACATGTCGTCGAGGCATTCGAAGCTGACCTTCTTGAGCACGAGCGGCAGAACGTCGTCGTTCTGGATGAGGTCGGGGTCGACGCCGATGTGGCGCAGCTCCGCGTCGAAGCTCGTCTTGCCGCGGACGATGTTCTCGTCGCGCTTCTCGCGCTTGAACCACTGCTTGATCTTGATGCGGGCCTGGTTCGACTGGCAGATGTTCAGCCAGTCGCGGCTCGGGCCCTTGGCCGATTTGGACGTCAGGATCTCGACGATATCGCCGTTGTGCAGCGGCGCGTCGTAGCTGGCGATGCGGTTATTGACCTTCGCGCCGATCATGGAGTTGCCGACGGCGGAATGGATGGCGTAGGCAAAGTCGATGGGCGTGGAGCCGGCGGGCAGGGAGATGACCTTGCCCTTGGGCGTAAAGACGAAGACCTCGTCGTCGAACATGTCGACCTTGAGCGAGTGGATATAGTCGTCGGCCTCGACGTCCTGCTGGTTCTCGAGCAGACGCCGGACCCACTCGAATTCCTTTTCCGAGCCCTCGCCCGCGTGCTGCTTGTATTTCCAGTGCGCCGCGACGCCGTATTCCGCGGTCTGGTGCATCTCCCACGTGCGGATCTGCACCTCGAAGGGGATGCCCTGCGAGCCGATGACCGTCGTGTGCAGCGACTGGTACATGTTGGGCTTCGGTGTGGAGATATAGTCCTTGAAGCGGCCGGGGATGGGGTTGAAGAGGTCGTGGATATGGCCGAGGACGTTATAGCAGTCGGCGATGTTGTCGACGATCACGCGGAACGCGTAGAGGTCGTACAGCTCGTCGATCGTCTTGTTCTGCGCGCGCATCTTGCGGTAGATGGAGTAGGTATGCTTGATCCGCCCGTAGATCGACCCGTGGATGCCCACGGAGGCCAGACGGTTGGTGATCTTCGACTGGATGGCGTTCATGAAGCTGTTGGCGCTGTCCTCGTTCTTTTTGAGGTAGTCGATGATCTCCTGATAGCCCTCGGGATCGA
>ERZ773139.2442-NODE-2442-length-18635-cov-5.133262_pt1 | contig 18635 bp, 8 predicted proteins | sample MGYA00580854_ERZ773139 | MGnify/ENA primary metagenome ERZ773139 (study PRJEB29015, sample SAMEA2737809) | human gut metagenome | biome: human gut; feature: human-associated habitat; material: faeces | place: China | collected 2012 ...
GTCGCCCCATTTAATTTCGTTGTCTACAAAAAATCCTAGACACCAAGGATCATCGAGTTGATCTTTTTGTGCGAGTAGACGCATACGCATCGTTTCAGCGAACGATGGATCAAACGGATCCATGAAAGGCCACCAGCCTGTAGTGCCTTCGATAGGTACGGAATGAATTTCAATCCGGTCTGTATAGGCTGTACGATCCATCATACAGATTGCTTTATCCGAAGAGTTGGCGATGGTGTTCAAGCCCCAACTTCGTAGCCTTCGGTGCGCTAAATCGGCATAAAGCGCTTTATAGTCGCTCCCGTACTTTCGGTAGGCGTTTGCCGATGAATAGTCGTAGGTAGAATCGATTCCCCGAGCTGTATAGTAGGGTTTCAGCAGAGCGTCGTGTGTAAAGTAAAATTGTCCCAATTCATCGTCGACCGCCGGGAGATCTTCGAAATAGTAGTTCCTGCCATCTAAAGGAGTAATGCCGGAGGAGGTGGTAACGCGCACAACGCCATGGGACCAGAAAAGATAGCCTTCCGGATCGATCATCCACCATTTGCCGTCAATCTTTGCTACGCGAAAATGTCCCGTGCCCTTTTGTCGGGGACCGTTTTTCCAACCTCCGTACCGGCTGCGGTCAGTTGCGCCCGGATGGGCGGCAAGATCTTTCTCCTCTTTTTTTCGGGCTTGCCTCAAATCCTCGTCGTTATGGGTCTTACCAGGCCACTCTTTGTGTTTGAATTGTCCGTATTTGTCGATGAAAGGAAAAAATTCCAACTTGTTCATCTTCATCCATGAAATAGATTCGGCTCGTTTACCGGGTAAAAGCATAACATCGGATATGGAATAACGCATACCGGCGGTATGGCGTCGTGCTAGCAGTTTTATAGCTTGTATCTTCGACAAATCCAATGAGTAGGAGTAATGTTCATTTACACTGTAAGGAGTATTACGCATCCCCGTAAAACAAGAGTCCACTTCGGGATACGGTACGTCCGAGGAAAACTCAATCTTCACATTTTTTGTCTCACCCGGACCAACGTAGAGTTGGTCGGTCATTGTTCCACGAAGGACACGGGCATTGATCGGAGCTTTCTTCAACTCTTCCTGAATCTGTACGATCATTTGCAGATATTGAACCGAGTCGTGGTTTTGAACTTTGAATTGAAGTTGATTATAACCCCTCAAATCCCACTCGCCCTTGAATATAATTCCGGACGATCCTCCCTGAGAAATGAGTTCTATTATATGGTTCAATGTATCTATTCTGGTGTCGGCATAGGGGGTAAGTTCCGCATGTGATTGCTCGGTCAGAATAAGCGGAGAGGGCGATGGCTTACAACCTGGACTTCCTATAAAAATTAGAACAGCTAGTATGCCGATGTTGAGTAAATGGTTTTTCATTTGCATTTTTTGGACAAAACAGAATAAATGGTTCTTCATTGTGTTTTTGGATAAGGTTGTTTTTTATAATTGCTGGATGAGTTACAGTATCAATTAAAGAGAGTTGAATAAAACCTATTGGTAATCTTCAGGATTTTCATCCTGCCATTCATTAATGCCGTCACGGATACGATTGCGGAAGACCAAGATGTCGTTGATATAGGTCGTGGTGCCATCTCCATTGGAATATTGGTAGTTCAAGTACAGTTTGCGGTCCTGCAACAACTTTGCACCGTTGAAATGACTCGGTTTGTCGGTAATGGGACGGATAGGTTTGGAGCCGTCAGCCGATTCTATCCGGATTTGGTCGTCGTCTTCGAAAATCAGCTTTAGTTTACCGTTTCCCAGACCGATTTTGTCGCTTTCGACCGCATTGGCCGCAATTGTCGTGAGTGTATATATTTTGTCGTCATCTTGCGGAAGAGTTAGCGGATAACTTTCCCGGGAAACGATTTCTCCCGTTATGTCGTTCTTAACAATGGTTTCTCCGCCGTGATACCAGTTTCCCCAGAAGCGCTGTTCGCATTTTACGGCGATAATCTCAAAACTTTTCTCCGAAATCAATATGTCGGCATCCGCATCTGTAACCTTAAAGGCCAGTGCATAATATGGTTTCAAAGCCTCCTCTTTCGTGAGAATCTTGTCGGTAGCCTTAATTGTCACGGTCGTGGTATGCCGTCCTTTAGGGATGAAGAGATTGTCCATGCTACTAGTTGTATAGCAATCGGCAGGTAGCGGGGTCAGCTTCTCAAGGTTTTGTGCTGCGACCTCTTTGCTTACATAGCTCTGACTGAGATTACCGAATGGGGCTCTCCCGAGTAGGCCGTCGAGGGCAGTGAAAGGGGCCGTCGCCTTTTCGGAGAAGCCCGACAGGTCGTCGGTCAGGAGTGCGTCGTCAATTACAACCTGTACGGAACGGTCGTGGGTATTCTTTACCACCCCTCCAAGGGCCACGGTGAAATTAAATTTCATTCCTTCTCCGATTACGAAGGTGCGCAAGTCGTATTGGTAGGCCACGTATGCTGCTGTATGTTCATAATCCATTGTGTATTTTTCATAGCAACTCGTGAGGAGAAACGACAGCAGCAGTGCCAGTATCTTTGCTTTTTCCATTTTATACATTTTGTTTAAGTGTAATTTTTGACAGACGATTATTTCCACGTTTCCCATCCCTGATTTTGGAGTAATTTCGGACATTTGCGAATTTCGGTATACGGTATTGGAGCCCAAAGTGACGGATATTTCAAGGTTTCCACGACCGGGTACTCATAAGAGATCAATCCCGATTGATTTGAAATCTTTGCCATGTGGATCGGTTTGTTGATTTCTGAAACATCCGTGGCCCAGCGGCGGAGATTGTAGTAACGGTCGCCTTCGAAACAAGTTTCCACGCGCCATTCATTTTTGACGAGGCCTTCGAATGTTGTAGCCTCAGCGGCGCATTCATCAAGATACGGGTCGCCGAATGTCCCCAAGCCCGGTTCGTCATCGTTAGTAGGCCTATTGCGCAACCATGCGATTGCCTGTCTCGCCGAATATCCGTAGGTGCCCTCGTCTGTTGGCCCGACATACTTGTTGGCGGCTTCTGCGAATATCAGGCACATTTTGGTCCAGTTCATAAAATGGATGCAACGATAACCCAATTCTTTAGTTGTGTCGTTGGTATTCCAATTTCTGTAAATGAACTTTTTGATGTAGTATCCGGTAGCGGATACCTCGTTGGAACCGGGGGCATCTTTACCTCCGTTGGCGCATTCGAATGTATACATGACCTCTGATGCGTTATTCAGACGGCGGACTTGCGCTCCGTTGTAAAAGATTGTTGCATAGAAACGGGGATCACGTCCCTCATACGGGTGTGTTGGATCATAATTGCTACGTTTGTCGTTGATGGGGTAACCGTTGGCCATCGGGAACGCATCGACCAAGTCCTGGGTAGGTGCTACTAACGCCGAACCGCCGAATTGTTGCGGATAGAACGAAGTTTCGAGATTGGAGGATTGCCTCATTTCGGACGGCCAAATGATCTCTGGACTATTGACATTATGCCAAGAGAATCCACGAGTCGGGTCGAATCCTCCTGTCAGTGTGCTTTCCACTTCGAGTTTATGTTTTATGACAGCCGCTGCATATCTGGCGGCTTTGTCATAGCGGGACATGTCGTTCTCGGGGTTATAGGCAGGACTAGCCCAAAAGATGTAAACCATGGCCCGGAGTCCGTCTATGGCTATTTGATCCAGGGATTTGTAACGAGCCGATCCTGTAATCTGGATGGATTGCTGCGGATCTCCCGGATAATCGCGGTTATTGCGAGGCAGATATTTATAAGCGGAGTCGCAATCTTTGAGTATCTGTTCTGCACATTCGTCAAATGTTGCGCGTTCGATTGTCGAGGCGTCGGCGGTTTTCGGATCAGTCGGTTCGGTCAGGATGGGTACTCCTAACAACTCTCCGTTCTCGGCTTTTCCTCCGAAAACTCTCAATAAGTCGAAATACATCCACGCACGGAGTCCGTAAGCACTGCCTTGCAGGCAATTGCGCAATGCGAGGTCAGAGTCTTCTGCAACCATATACCGCGTATTGTAGCCGCGATCGTTTTCAAGAAACATGTTCAGATAATTGATTGCGCGGTAATTATCCCGCCATTTAGTATCGAAAGGATTCGACAACATTTTTGCCGAACCGGAAGAGAATATGCGCCATGCGGCCGTCGGAGAACTGTAAATAGCATCGTCTGTCGCGCAGGACATGGGTATGTAATAATTGTCGAGATATGTTTCTGGCAGGAGTTCATTGTAGACAACATCTACGAATCCGCGTAGCAACTCTGGATAAAGTTCAAAATTTTCATCATTGTAGCTACCGTTGGGAAGCGGGTCGAGAAAGGTACAGGCACTCATAAATCCGGCGGTTACCGACAGTACGAGTAGATATATTTTTCTTTTCATGGTATAGCTTTTAGAGAACCGTTAGAAATTGAATTTAATTCCGGCCGTAATGATTCTGAATAGAGGATAACCAGTGACTCCCGCATCGATTGATTCGGGATCGACATCTTTGATTTTAGAGATAGTTGCGAGATTTTGTCCTTTCAAACTGAAACGGATATTTCTAATGCCGACTTTATTATTTTGTTTGAAAGGCAGCGTGTAGGCCAGCTCCACATCCTGAATTTTGAACCATCCGCCGTCGCGGAGCCAGAAATCGGATTGTACAAAGTTATTGCTCGATTTAGTGTATGCCAGCCGAGGATAGTCACCGCCGATATTGTCGCGGACGAAAGCCGAGTAATTGCCGTCACCCCAGCCATTCCAGAAATAGCTGTTGGTCATAGGGGTCTGAAAGAAGGCTGCTCCTGTTCCCACAATCTGTATTTCGAAATTTTTGTATCCGAATCCCAAATTGATTGCATAGTTCATGCGAGGAAGCGTGTGACTTAAAATAATCCGATCGTTCGTGTCTATCTGACCGTCATTGTTAATGTCTGCATAGATTAGATCTCCAATTTGCAAGTCTGAAGTATATGCCGGCAGCGAACTGATTTGCTCATGAGTTTCGTATTTGCCAATACATTTCAGTCCCCAGTACGAGTCCACTGTCGTGCCGGTACGTTTTTGATAGTCGTAAATATACTCATCATTCGTTAGTCGGTCGCTGACGATTTTCCATGTCGAAGCGTTTACACCGGCGGAGATATACCAATCGCCCAATGTTCGGGCGTAGTTCAGAGAGAAATCGGCCCCTTGCAGATGCTCTTTGGTATAGTTTTTATAAAGATCGCTTCCACGCAGGCCGAATATCGCCGGAAGTTGGTCCGAAATATTGACTATGCGGTTGGTGGATTGGCGATAATAGAAATTAGCGCTAAAAGAGAATGCCTGTAGGAAATCAAAATCGAGACCCAGATCCGCCTGGAAAAGTTTGCCCCATCCCAGATCGGGATTGGCCAAGCGATTCATAGTAACGTATTGTGTTACGTAACGGTTGGTACCAAACCAACTGTCCTGTTTGGAATTCGCACCGAGCCACATGCCGTTTGTCGCAGCGCTGTAATCAGACTGATAAAGATAGGGAGCGCCGAAAATGTCGGTTTCGCCGATCAGACCGACTTGTGTATGCAGTTTGAGATTGTCAATCCACCGGATGTCACGCATGAAGTTCTCTTTGGATATTACCCATGCCAGACCGGCTGACGGGAAGAATGCGAATCTGTTATCTTTGTTGAAGCGGGAGGAACCCGCATACTGAGCCACGAATTCAACGATATATTTATCGGTGTAGGCATATGAAATGTCGGCCGTTACATACAATTGACGTTGATAATTATCGTTACTTTTATTGGTGTTGTCGTTCATGACGAAAGTTGCTCCTGCCGCTATCTTGTGGCCATTTGCCGCCCAATCGTAGGAAAGACGTTCATAAAACGACAGACTTTGCATTGTATAGCTACTCAATATGCTTTTCCCGGATTTTTTGGTGCCGGTGTGAGTCGAAATAGCGCCGATACCATCTTGAGAAGTCCAGTAATAGCCCAAATAATCTTCCTCTTTGCCTATAGTCGTTCGTACGAATTGGGTCAGTCCGAGCAATGTCCTGGACTTAAGGCCTTTGATGAGCCATGAAAGGTCTAAGTCGATGGACGTGTTGAGCATACCGGTTCGGTTGCGTTCCGTATTGAAGCCTCCCTCGAGTCCCAAAGCGTAATAGTTCTGTGTGAATGTACGCGATACTCCGTAAATGGGCGTGTTCAGACGTGCACCGTCATCGCCGAGACTTTGGCCTAATGTCAAAGGAAAAGCGACGGCCGGTACCGAACGATAATTATACCAGGAGGTACGGCCTTTTCGACGGAAAGAGAGCAATGTGTTGAAGTCAGCGCTTACTTCGATGTATTTTCCGACTTTGGCCGTCAGACTTGCAGAAGCATTTAGTTTGCTGTAGTCATTGGAGGCACTGTTCTTGACGATATCCCCGGAGTAAAGTCCGTTGAATGAGAAATTGTATTTGACACGGTCTCCGCCTCCGTTGAAATTGACACCTACGCGTGAAAGGGGCAATGTTTCTTTCAACATTAGCGATTTGTAATCCACATTGGGATATTTCATGTCATAGGGGTCTTTTTGGGAGAATCCTTCGAGCGCTTCCGGCAAATAAAGCTGAGAGTATCCCGAAACTGCCCTCGCGGCATTATTCATCCGGGCGTATTCAATACCATTTACCCATTCAGGAATGCGGTCGGCAATACCGATGCCGCCTTCCATATCCACGTGAATCTGCATCGGGGTGTTGTATCCGCCTTTTTTGGTGCGAATCAACAGGGCTCCATCCGATGCCATCGGACCGTATTTCGCCTTGTCGAGAATATCGGTCAAAACCGTGATGGACTCAATCTGGTTCGGGTCAAGCTGTACTTGACCAAACGGAATATAGATATCGTCGACGATACACACTTGATTGCCAGAGCCTCTAAGGAAGACCTGAAATGAAGAACTGTTCAAATTCGGAGACTGATAGCTTGACGACCAAAAGTCGCCTGCCTTTTCCTGAACACTGATGGCAGGCATCATACCGGTGAGCCTGTTTCGCAAATCGCCGAGTGTCCTTCTTTCAAGTTCTTCTTCACCAATTGTGAGGAAACTGCCGGTAGTCTGGTAATAGGAGCGTTGTTGTGCCCATGGGAAATTGGCGGTGGAATCTCTCCTTTCTGTTTCTGCAGCGAAAATTGGACAGATAGTCAAAATAACTGTCAGAATCAGGAACAAGAAAACTATATATTTTTTCATGCTTGTTATGTTTTAATTATTTCCACTCGTAATTCACGAAGTTTTTCAACTTGTACATCTCGGAATCCGGAAAGGGGAAATAATACATATAATCTTTCCATGTTGATTGCCGGTTATTGGGTAAGGGACGGCGTTCGAATTTGCGTCCGATAGGATGCTCTTCGCTTACCGGAACGGACTCAATATATATGCCGTACAGTGTTTTGGACATGACCTCCGGAGCTGTTTTCCATCTACGTATATCATAATAATAATGGTGTCCTTCGTAAGCCAGTTCCACGCAGCGTTCATTCTGAATTCGCAGTCTGAATTCCTCTTGTCCGACGGTGGATTTTACGCGAGGCATGCCGATACGCTTGCGAACGATGTCGAAAGCTTCGCGGGCTGTCAACGGATAATTTTCAGCCGTACCCGAGGGACCGTAAGCTTCGTTGACGGCTTCTGCGTACATGAGGTAGAGATCAGCTACCCGCAGCAACGGGTCGATATGCCAGATGCTGGTAGTGTTTTTGGAACCGAGTTGTCCGTACCAATATTTGTTGCAGTAATAGCCTGTATTCGAATAGCCGTTTTTATCATTGTCCTTGCTGCCCCAGGCAATGCCGAATGTCAAGTTTGTATTTGAGATGTTGGTCGTCGGATATGTTTTCGTTTCTGGATTATAATGGATATTGACGGCAGCACCTTTTTTCAGACCTTTTACGTAAGTTTGTGTCGAGCCATCGTGCACGATAAAGAGGTTCAGCCGCGGATCCCTGTTGGCATACGGATTCTGTTCATTGTAATGTCCGGCCTCGATTGCAGCCCTGCGATCTTCTTCCGTAATGAGTAGATCACCGTCGAGAGTTTCGAAACGGTCTACGAAGTTTTGAGTGGGACAATTGCCTCCCGCACCGGCACGATATGATTGTGGGTAACAAAGTATTCCCATGAAATTCTTATGGTTTTGTTTAGTCTGATAACTCCAGCCCCAGATGGTTTCGTTGGTAGTTTCCGTCCCCACGAAATTTTGCGTATACTTCTCTTTCGGGAGCAGGTCGAATTCGGCTTCGTCGGCTATCTCCAGCGCTTCGGCTGCTGCGGTCGCCGCGGCTTTCCAGTCTTCGATACCATTTTTGTTGCTGAGTGGACTGGCGGCATAGAGCAGGGCGCGGGCCCGTAATCCGAGGGCAGCTGCGCCTGCCGGTTCGAGTAACTTCTTGCTGGCAAGATCCGCTGCGGAGTTCCGGCGCAAAATACCGGCGGCTTTGAAATATTCGTAAGCCGTATAAAAATCCTCGGCGACCCGTGTAAAGGCTTCGTGGTTCGATAAACGGGGTAGATCCCATTCGTCCCCGGCTTCGAGCGTGTGATCGATATACGGCATTCCTCCGAACTGCCGGCTGAGCGTGAAGTGAGCGTAGGCGCGTAGGAAATATGCCTGTCCCAATAAATCGTTTCGCTCCTCTTCGGTGGCATTTTTACACAAGTCGATGTTCTGGATTGCAATGTTACAACGGCGAATAATAGAGAACATCGCTTTGACGATGGGCTTATAATCGGCCTTACTCACATCGAATGTCAATTGTTCGATGAGCTCTTGCGAAAGAATACCCTGCTTGAAATTCAATTGAGAAACTCCTAATAAACCGCAGTCAACAGCATCGGTGGCTTGGTACCAGGAAAAAGTGCGGGATTGGAACAGGTCGTAATAGAATGGGAATGAGATATGGATGCGCTCCATGTTCTTTCCACCGTTTGATTCGTATACCCAGTCAAAATAACTCCTGTAGTTTTTGTAGGTTTCGAAGACCTCATCCTGCGTCAATCCGAGTTCCGGATCGACATCGAGGTAACTGCATCCGCCTGCCATTATCCCGGCGACACCATATAAGGCGGTCAGTTTGATTGTATGTAAAATATTATTTTTCACGGCTTTTAAAATGCGAGGTTGACACTAAGTTTGAGTATCCGCATAGTCGGATAGTAATTTGAAGCAGTAGTAAGTCGCTGCGGGTCGGTATCTTTCAAGCTGGAATTGAAGAAAGTCCAGAGATTGTTACAAGAGAGTGTAACGCCCAATGATTCTACTCCTAACGCCCTTTTGATTTTTGAACCGCTGAACTTATAGGCAAGCATTACCTCCTTGATCGTCAGATAATCCGACTTGCGCCATGTGTAACCGGGCAGAGCGAGATCGTAGCCCGGATATTTCGATGTTCCTCCACTCCATGCGTACATTTGATCGTTGAACGATAAGGCGGGGATGTCCGAGTTGTGGTTGTCGGGACGCCAATAATTAAGATGTGCCGCATGCACGACAAGATCGCCCGCGTAGAATGGAATAATGGAGGCTCTGCGATAGTTGATGTATTTGCCGATAGTGCCAGTCCACAGGGTTTTGAACGTCAGCCCTTTGTAAGAGAATCCCAAGTTGAAGGAATAGGTTACGGGGGCGTATGTGGAGCCGTCGAGCGTATGCAGATCCGTTATATCGATAATGCCGTCAGGTTTATAATCCAGGAACTTGTAGATACCCGGAGTGATATTCGTCCACTCTTTGGTATAGAGCGGATAACCATGCAATTCGTCAATACTATTGAAATATTTGTCGTCAATAAGTGTATTACCGGTGCGAGGAGCGCCATATTGTGTATTGACTGTTTTTTGATAAGCTGGAATGTATGGTGCATCATTGAACCGAGTAATTCGGTTTTCATTGAGGCCAAACATAACTCCGGCGTTGTAATGGAATCCGTTGCGCGTTGAGTTGCTGTAATTGAGTTCGATTTCCATACCGTGTTTTTTTACGGCGCCCATGTTGACCTCTTTGTATCCTACACCTCCCACGAACATCGTAACGATTGGGGGCAGGAAGATGTCTTCGCGTGTTTCGTCAAAGAAGTCTACGTTGAGTGTCAGGGTATTCTGCAACCATCCCATCTCGATGCCGAGGTCCTGTTTGTGTGCGGTTTCCCACTTGGCCTCTAAATTGGCTATACCATCCTCCTTGATATAGTTGCCGTCTTTTTTCCATGCGGAATAATAGAGCCATTGAGCGCTCGACGCATCGCTTCCTACCCAACCGTTCGAATAACGAATTTTCATTGTACTCCACCAAGGCATTGCTTTCTGCCAGAACGGTTCTTTGGAGATGTAGTACCCGACGGCGCCTGACGGGAATACGCCGTAGCGGTTCGACGGGGCGAATTGTTCGCTGCCGGTGACTCCCAGATTCGCTTCAAAGAGATACTTGCCCTTGTAGTCGTAAGTCAGACGACCGACAAAAGATTGATTGCGCTTCGGGAATGAGCTGCCGGAGTTGACCTGTCGTTGATTATAAAGGGCGAGCGCTGTTACATTGTGTTTTTTGGAAAATTTACGTGCATAATTGAGCGAAGCCTCGTAATAGGAGATAAATTCTATTCCGCTTGGTGAGTTATTCTGGGTGACTGCATACGGTTTTTCGTTGTATACATAGTTGGAGTTTCCTTCCCAGCGCCAAACCTGGGGGTTGCCCAAATCTACTGCATCCCATACGATATCCCAACGGAGTTGCTGCTGATCGGCTTGTTTGGCTATTCGGGAATAGTTGCTTGTAAGACCTACTTTTGCAGAAAAAGAGAGTCCTTTGGTAATAAAGTTGAGGTCCTGTTTCAGGATTACGTCCGTCATCAGGCGATTGGTCATTGTCGAGCGATAATCCGCATCCATGAGGTACGAATAGGGGTTCTCATAGACGCAACCCTGATTGTCGGCAATACGTATTTCTTCAGCCGTGGGATAATCGGGATCCGGGTAGTATCCGAGAGCCCAGGCTGGATAATAAGCAGGATAACTTACAGAGGGTGCTTGGTACATTGTCGAGAACAGAGTAGAGGATGTTTCCGTTGAATTAAGTCTACGACTGATTTGCGTAGCACCTCCGAATTTGAATGATAAAGAAGTTGATTTGGTGATATCCCAGTCCAGATTGACACGGTAATTGAACTTATCGTATTGATAGTTGGTGCCTTTGGTTACTTCTTTTAGAATTGAGCCGTCGTGAACATATCCGACCCCGATATAATAGCGTACCTTGTTCGAACCTCCGACCATACTGAAATCGGCGTTGACACTTGATGAAAAATCTTTGGTCATCAATTCATACCAATTCACGTCAGGATAACGGAGCGGATTGGATTGGTCGGCATATTGCTTGATAATATCGTCGGAATAGAGCGAACCGAATGAGCCTGCATTCCGGTAAGCGATATTCGCCATGTTGATGATTGTGGGGGCATCGACATGTTCGACGGGAAACATCGGGGTGTTTGCGCTGTATTCTACGTTAACTTTGAATTTTGGTTTCCCCTTGACGCCGGTTTTGGTCGTTATGAGGATTACACCGTTGGCCCCTTTTGAACCATAAACAGCTGTTGCTGAAGCATCTTTCAAAACGGAAATGGATGCAACTTCATTGGGGGAGAGTGAGGCCATATCTCGTTCAATGCCATCGACCATAACCAATGGGCTGTTGCCTTTCCAGCTTGACAGGCCTCGGAGAAGAATCGATGTCTGGGAGTCGATTTCGCCCGGGGCACCGCTGGAAGAGATGACTGACATGCCCGATACCTTGCCAGCCAAAGCATTTTTGAGGTTGGTTGTACCCGAATCGACCAGCTCGTCGCCTTTTACCTGTGAAATGGCGCCGATAACTGATTCTTTTTTCTGTACGCCATATCCAACGACCACAATGTCATCGATGACATTGTTATCTTCTTGTAACGTAATAATCCATTCTGTTTGCGCATCAATTGCTTTTTCCTCGGGAGCATAGCCAACAAAAGAAATTTGGAGTATGGTTCCGAGCGGGGCTGCGAAAGTGAAATGTCCCTTGTGATCGGTTACGGTGCCACCCAATGCTGGTCGGTCTTTGGCTACGACAGTAGCTCCGGCAACAGGCAACGAGTTCTTGTCGACGACAGTTCCCTTGATGGTGATTTTATCGGGAATTGCTGATTGCTGTGGCGAATCTACACTATTCCCCCCTGCTATAGCCGGGGCTGAGAATAATACAGCCAATAAGACCGCAACTATCCAGAGGAGGCTACTCAGATCGTAGGAATTTCTTAAGTCATTTTGCATCATTTGGTTATTGATTTTAGATGGGTTTTGAGAGAAAAAACCGGAAAGTCTCGCAACTGGTCAGTCCGTTGCGCTTTCTCATCACAGAGTCCTTCAAATTAACGGGCTATTCCTTTCCGGGCTTGAAAGGAACGCAGGATTTTTCCATGATGAAAATCGGGCTGTCCCACAATGGAAGTCTAGAAAAACGAATTTTCCCTCCGGACATTCCACCTCGGAGAATAACGCAGGACAAGTCATATATGCGTCCCGTAATCGGTTCTACATATACAGCCTCTTTGAGCGAAAGGCCGTCGATTGTCAGGCTGACGAGTTCTCTCTCGAGTTGGTCTGTAGGTATCTGGTCGCTGAACCAGAGCATGGCACCTATTGTTTTGCCGTTTTTGTCTGCAAGACCGACTAACGAAATCTCCCGGTCTGAATAGCTGGATTCCAGCGTAAGTTCTTTCGGGAATACCTCTGTCGTCAGCAAGTTGGCCATATGACGCACACCGTAAAATGCAGGACGTTTGTAAACCACGCTTTTTCGCAGGTTCATCCGAATCAGTCCGAACGATTGGAGCATATTCTCGTACTGGAGATCTACCATGGTGAAAATCGAGGAGGGAATGACTAAGTTGAAATCATTGGCCATACGGCGCAAATCCCACTTCACCTGTTTGTATTCGCTCCACTCCCAGTGATTCATGGCATGACCGTATTCGAGGATGCTCGGACAACCGGTTTCTCCCTGAAAAATATCGATTTTTTCGGAGTAGGATTTCACTAATTTCCGGAGTGCCAGAATATCGGTAGTCGCAGTGTCGGGATTGGGATAATAGGGGTGATAGCTGACGTAGTTGATGAGATGGAGTTTTTTACGCTCTTTGACAATATCCATGACGGATTTGGTCCAGCCGAGTGGCATACCGGAAAGTCCGAATGCAAGGATTACAGCCTCGTTGTCGATCTTGCGAATTTCTTCGGCCGTGCGAATGAGCATTTCTGCATAATATTCGGGATTGTTTTTACTGCGCAAGTTGGGTTCGTTCCATATTTCCCACATGGCAATCCTGCCTTTGTAGTGTTTGACGGTTTCTCGAACATATTTGCACCAGGCTTTCATCACCTCTTCCTTTATAAAGAGTCCGGCTCCCAAATTACGGTCTACACCGTAAATGGGATTGCCATAGCAGAGGCACATCCATGGGCGAACTCCTTCCTCATTGAGTCCGTCAACGATTTTGTCGAGCCATGCGAAATCATATTTCCCTTTTTCTTGTTCACATTTAGCCCATCCACTTTGGATGCGGGCATAGCCGACACCGAGCTCTCCAACGTATTGTTTATATTTGGAAAAGTCTGCATAGTCACGGTCAAGGGTCTCACAACCGACCGACCATCGGGAATTGCCTGTACCGTCGGCAGGTTTAGTGGCAAGCTCCCCGATTTGTAGAAGCGGAGGTGTATGAACATTAAATTGTTGCCATGTTACCGAATAAGGTTTCTTTTGGGCGAATGACATTCCGGTAAATGACATAAACAAGAGGATTAAGAATTTAGTCATAATTTTTTATAATTAGTAGTTTGTTATGCAGCAGTGTGGTGTGGTGTGATGTAATGCAAATATAGTGATAAAAAATTACTAAACAAGAAAAAGAAAGAAAAAAATTGATGCAGACAGGAACTGAGTAGTCGTTTTTTAATGCAAATTCCCTAAATTTGTTGGGTAAACAGGAGACGAAATGGAAGTCATAGATTCGTTAGAAATAGATCAGATGGCTCGTAAACGTTCAGTAAAATGCGTCTTTTAGAGTGAGATAAATGGCAATCGCTTTGCAAGCGATAAACCATTGGAAAGGGGACAAGTGGTGTATGACCAATGAATATTAGCCAAAGGTGTATGAAAACCTATATTTCCTATCTGTGTATTGCGGCACAACGCGATATCATTCGTCGGTATGTTAATGAAGGCCGTGCTATATTGTATGAATATATCAAAAACGGAAACGAGACAAAAATTAACGGCCGCAACTTATACCCAATTTACACAAAAGAATGATATTTGCGGATGTTTATTAGAAAATCTCATATCAGTCAGGTGTAATCATCCTATTTTTTAAATAGTAAGCAGTTTAATTTTCCGATTTCAAAAAATCTGCCTATCTTATATTGGTTATTAAAACTGAATATTTAAATGTAACAAATTAAAAAAGCCCCTTGTATGCTGTTGCTTATTCTCTTATACAAAGATGTAATGACTAAATTATCAAATCGTAAATTTTCCCCTCTCTTCTGCACGATCTTAATCATATTGCGGGTTCTTGTGAGAAAACCATCAAGAAGACTCTCTGCTGTAAGCGTAACGGTTGCATTACGGCCCGTAGTACTCGGCTCGATATCGAAATAAATCTGTCTCCTGTCTTCGTTAGGTTCGATTTTGGGATGGCATCATGTATTTAGCCCCTTCATCGCTAAACGTCAATATTCATTCTCCGCTCGAAACTACATCGATGGACTGGGTACTACCTCCGATAAGATAAACCGTCAATGGCTCTTCAGTCTTTCGGTTAACTGAAATCGAAAGAGCGGAACTATTGCTGTTTGTACTATTATCCGAACATCTGGCAAGAGTCGTCAGAACTAATGCTGAACAGAGCAATGTTTTCTAAAAGTAAATAATTGTCAACTGATTATTTAGTACACGTATGGCGTAATTCTTGTTCCCACCACAATAATAAAAATCAATTATTATTTACAGAATTTAAAACTACTTCCTATTCAATTATCTCACTATTAATGTAAAAAAATAGTTCAATATCACCGTTATCCTTTTGAATAGACATGAAAATGCTATCGTTTAGAATATTAATTTCTATTGAAAAAGTCTGTACTACAACTAATATTTAATGAAAGATATAAAGACGAATATCATGATACAAAGAATATAAAGTTATCAATTTAACGGTGTGAATACCTTTTATTTAAAGAATATTTCTATCTCTTCTTTTCCTATGCTTTATTGTAACACTCCCCAAACATGGTTCGACTTGTGATTTTGACATACAATGGAATCACGCCAAGCAATTCGTGCAATCACAATCCCACACTCAAATCAGTTTCTTATTTTGAGGCTTTCCCGGGGAGACGGGCGTGTGGCGCATCGACTACGAACTGCTGATCTGAAAAAGCCCCCCCCCGAAGCTTAGGCTCCGGGGGCTTTCTGTGTCGTGCAGGCATCTACCATGTAGACGATCGAGACGTAGGGCACGCCCGAACGGGCTGAAAGCCCGATTTCGCACGTGCGGTTGTTCGAATAACCCGCCTTCACGCCCGAGCGTTTGATGACGGGCCGCAGTTTGCGCGGGGCCCAGGCGTTGACCTCGGGGTGCGTGAATCCGCAACCTCCTCGGGCACCACCACCTCGTCGGCACACAGCCGCGCCAGCGAAACGATCACCCCGGACAGCCCCATGCGGCGCATCGAGCAGGTGACATGCACGGCGACAGGGCCGGAACTCCAGCCGGTCGCGCAGGAAGGTCCAGATGAACTCCGCCGGTTCGTAGAGTTTCATGCGGCCGATCTTTTCGCGCATGCGGTGCAGGCAGGGGCTCTGGTCGCACAGCACCGGCCAGCGCCTCTTCCAACTCGGCGGTCTTGCGGTCGGCGATGTCGGCCATGCCCTTGCTTTCCCAGATTGTGTCGCAGCAGAGACGTTCCATGTTCTCGGGAAAGACAACCTCGTAACCCGCCTTGCGGAGCAGCGCGACCATCTTTTCGGCCAGCGGTTCCGCGACCGGAGTTTCGCGGGCGAGACCCATCGTCTGATTGATGCAGCTCGGGAAATAGACCACCTTGTCCGGTTCCGGCGCGGACGCCGTGCGCAGCGTTTCGGGCATCCGATAGGCCCGCGGCATCCGATAGGCCCGCGGCATCGAGGGCAGCCATTGGGGAAGCTCCAGCGCATGCAGCCCCTTCGCGGCAGCGGTCATCGTCCGGGGGCCGAAAACCCGGTGCACCGTGTCGGCCAGCGTCAGCACGGGGCGCAGGATGTTTTTCAGCCCGGTGAAACGGCGGGCCGCAAACTCCCCGGCGGCACCCGCAACGCGCGCAGGGCGTAGGTCTGTTCTCCCGTATTGATTCCCACGGGATAGTTCGTCGAGCAGAGCCCGTCCCCGGCGCAGGTCCGCTCCCCGGGGTAACGATAGCCGCGTTCGAGCTCCCGCACGAGGCGCGGATTCTCGCCGGAGGCTTTCAGCCGGGCGATCTCGCGGCGCACGACGATGCGCTGGCGCGACGAGAGGGTCAGCCCGCACGTCAGGCAGTTCACCTCGCAGAACCCGCATTCGATACAGCGGTCAATCAGGGGATCGATCAGCGGCAGGAGTTTGAAATGGGAGGGGTGACAGCGGGGGGGGGCATCGTTGAAGATCACCCCGGGATTCAACAGTCCCGCAGGGTCGAACAACTCCTTGACGGCCCGCATCACGGCCAAGGCGTCGTCGCCCCACTCGCGGCGGAGGAAGGGCGCCATGTTGCGCCCCGTGCCGTGCTCGGCTTTGAGCGAGCCGTCGTACCTGCCGACGACGAGTTCCGCAACGTCGTTCATCAGCGCCTCGTAGCGCGCCACCTCGGCCGGGGGCGAAAACGACTGGTTGATGATGAAATGGTAGTTGTCTTCGAGGGCATGCCCGTAGATGCAGGCGTCGTCGTAGCCGTGGCGGGCGATCAGCGCCTGCAATTCGGCCGTGGCGCGGGGCAGGTCCTCGATGTGGAAAGCAACGTCCTCGCTCAGGCAGGTGGTCCCGGCGGGACGGCTGCCGCCCACCGCCGGGAAGATGCCCGAACGGACGGCCCAATATTTCGCCTGCTCGGCCGGATCGTCCGTAAACCGTGCGGGAACGTAGAGCGCGAACCGCCCCAGCAGCTCCCCAATGCGGGCGACATTGGCGGCCAGCTCCTCCGGCGTGTGGGCCTTGGTCTCGGTCAGCACGGCCGTAAGGCCCTCGCCCGTGGCATCGCCGACCGACGCCAGCGACTTGCTGTCGAGCATCTCGGCGCTGTGCACGATGCGCTCCCCGGCGGCGTCCTGCAACTTGCGCATCTCCACGACGGCGCGGCTCGCCTCGCCGATGTCGCTGAAATAGACCATCGCGCTGGCCTTGTGTTCGTATTCGCGCTCGGTGCGCATCGTAACCCCGGCCAGGAACGCCAGCGTCCCTTCGGAACCGACCATGAGGTGGGCGATGATCTCGAACGGATCGTCGAAGCGCACCAGCGGCAGCAGGTTCAGCCCCATGACGTTCTTGATCGAGTATTTGTGCAGGATGCGCCGGGTCAGGGCCTCGTCGCCGCGAACCCGGTCGCGCAGCGCTTCGACGGCGCGCAGAAACTCCCCGTGACTCCGGGAAAAGTCCCGGCGGCTCGCCTCGTCGCCCGTGTCGAGCAGCGTGCCGTCGGCCAGCACCAGCCGCGCCGAGAGCAGCATCCGGTCGCTGTTGGCATGCGTGCCGCAGTTCATGCCCGAAGCGTTGTTCATCACGATGCCGCCCGCCATAGCGCTTCGGATCGAAGCCGGGTCGGGCGGGAAGCGGTATCCGAAAGGTTTCAGCACCTCGTTGACCCGCGCGCCCACGACGCCGGGCTGGAGCCGCACGGCGCGGCCGCCGTCGAGCACCTCGCAACGCTCCCAATGTTTGCCCGCCACCACGAGCACCGAATCGCTGACAGCCTGCCCCGAAAGACTCGTGCCCGCGGCCCGGAAGGTCAGGGGCACGCCCAGCCGGGCGGCCGCCCGCATGATGCGGACGATCTCCTCCTCGTGGGCGGCGCGCACGACGATCTGCGGGACGAGCCGGTAAAATCCCGCGTCGATGCCCCACGCCAACCGGCGCAGGTAGTCGGTGTAAACCCGCTCGCGGGGGATGAAAGCGCGCACGGCGCGCAGGAATCTGCGGTGTTTCTCAGTCATGGTCTCTGCGATTCGAAAACAGGAGAGGCAGCCGCCTCTCCTGCAAAGATAAAAAAATGAAGACAATTAGATACTTCGACATGCCCGTCGGTTCGGGGACAATCGCACGAATGAACGGTTTTCCACAACGCCCGCATGTCAGCAAACGCCGTCCGCCTGGGCCAGCAGTCCGTAGAAGGCCGCTTCGCCGATATGCTCCGCGGGTGCGATGCGGGTCAGCCCCGCGACATTGCGCAGTCCGTCGCGCAAGGCCGCCTCCATATGGGCAAACGAACGCGAAATCTGACCGCCCAGCAGGAGACATTCGACACCGTGTTCGACGAGCAGGTCGCGGAGCGCCGCGGCAAGGATGCCCCCGACCGTTG
>ERZ773139.2478-NODE-2478-length-18426-cov-5.904796_pt1 | contig 18426 bp, 19 predicted proteins | sample MGYA00580854_ERZ773139 | MGnify/ENA primary metagenome ERZ773139 (study PRJEB29015, sample SAMEA2737809) | human gut metagenome | biome: human gut; feature: human-associated habitat; material: faeces | place: China | collected 2012 ...
CCCTTGTTGCCTGCCTTGGTGCCGGCCCGTTCGATGGCCTGCTCGATATTCTCCGTGGTCAATACTCCAAAGAGAACGGGTACGCCGCTTTCCAGAGACACGGCGGCGATCCCCTTGGAGACCTCGTTGCAGACGTAGTCATAATGGCTGGTGGAACCGCGGATCACCGCGCCGAGGCAGATGACGGCGTCATACCTGCCGCTCTTTGCCATCTTGGACGCCACCAGCGGGATCTCAAAGGCTCCGGGAACCCACGCCACATGAACGTCATCCTCCCGAACCTCGTGGCGCAGCAGGCCGTCCAGCGCACCGCTGAGGAGCTTGGAGGTAATGAATTCGTTGAACCGGGCGGCTACGATGCCCACCTTGATGCTTTTGGAGACCAGCTTTCCCTCGAAGGTTTTCATAACTAAGTACCTCTTTCTTTGTTAATATTCCAAAATGTGTCCCATTCGTGCCTGCTTGGTTTTCAGGTAGAACAAATCATGTGCCGTTGCCGCCATCTGGATCGGAACCCGTTCGGAGATTTCCAGGCCGAACTCGGAGAGCTGATACACCTTGTCCGGATTGTTGGTCAACAGGCGCAGGCTCTTGACGCCAAGCTCCCGCAGGATCTGCGCGCCGAGGAAATACTCCCGCTCGTCTCCGTGGAAGCCCAGAGCCAGATTGGCCTCCAGCGTGTCCATGCCCTGCTCCTGCAATTCATAGGCCCGCAGCTTGTTGATGAGGCCGATGCCCCGGCCCTCCTGCCGCATATAGAGCAGGATGCCCCGGCCCTCGTTTTCAATCTGGGTCATGGCGGCGGCCAGCTGCTGTCCGCAGTCACAGCGGAGAGAGCCGAAGGTGTCTCCGGTCAGACATTCGGAGTGGACGCGGCAGAGGATGTCCTTCCCGTCACCGATGTCGCCCTTCACCAGCGCGACATGGTGCTCACCATTCAGACGGCTCACAAAGCCGTAGGCTTTGAAATCGCCGTATTTCGTGGGCATATTCACCGCCGTGACCTGATCCACCAGCTTTTCGTGGCACTTGCGGTACGCCTGCAAGTCCCGGATGGTGATGAACTTGATACCGAACCGCTCCGCCAGCGTCATCAGCTCAGCAGTGCGCATCATGGTGCCGTCCTCCCGCATGATCTCGCAGCACAGGCCACATTCCTTTAGTCCCGCCAGACGGCACAGGTCAACGGTGGCCTCCGTATGACCCTCCCGCTCCAGCACGCCGTTTTTCTTCGACAGAAGCGGGAACATATGGCCCGGTCGGCGGAAATCCTCCGCCCTCGCGCCCTCCTCCACGCAGGCCATCGCCGTCACGGAGCGCTCGGCGGCGGAGATGCCCGTGGAGGTGGATATGTGGTCGATGGACACCGTGAAGGCCGTTTCGTGGTTGTCGGTGTTGTTCTGCACCATCTGGGGGAATTGCAGCTTGCGGACAAAGGCCTCCGACATGGGCATACAGATCAGGCCCTTGCCGTGGGTGGCCATGAAGTTGATGTTCTCCGTGGTGGCAAACTCGGCGGCGCAGATGAAATCGCCCTCGTTTTCACGGTCAGGGTCGTCTGTGACCAGAATGATCTTCCCCTGTCTCAGATCTTCCAGTGCCTCGGGAATGGTATTGAAATTCATAGTAAAAACTCCTTGTTAAAAGCCGCAGCGCAGCAGCATTTCTTTTGTGAGGGTGCTTTCGTTCGTTGTGGTATGCGGTTTCGGTTCTTCCGGACGCAGCAGCTTTTCAATGTACTTGCCCACCACGTCGGTCTCCAGATTCACAGGGTCGCCTCGGCGGCGCTGGTTTAGATTGGTCTGGGCCACCGTATGAGGGATGGTGGACACGGAAAAGCCCTCGCCGTCCACGGCGGCCACTGTCAGGCTGATGCCGTCGATGGTGATGGAGCCTTTTTCCACCACATAGCGCAATATCTCCGGCCCCGCGAGGACGGTGTACCAGACGGCGGTATCGTCTTTTCGGATGTTGGCAATGTGTCCCACGCCGTCCACATGGCCCGCCACGATATGCCCGCCGAAACGGCCGTTGGCAGGCATGGCCCGCTCCAGATTGACCACGCTCCCCGCCGTGAGTCCCGCAAGGGACGAGCGGTTCAGCGTCTCGTGCATCACGTCCGCCGAAAAGCCATCGGGAAAAAGCCGGGTCACTGTCAGGCAGATGCCGTTCACAGCGATGCTGTCTCCGATCCGGGTCTCCTCTAAAACAGTTTTCGCATGGATCGTCAGGACGGCGGAGTGCTGCCCGCGCTTGATGTTCTTGATCGCTCCGACTTCTTCTACGATTCCTGTGAACACGGATATTCCACCTCGCTTTCTATCAGAAGATCCTCGCCCAGCCGTTCCAAACGGCTGTTTTTCAATCGGAAGGCATTGGTCGGAGCGGGGACGCCCACGCCCTCCACGGGGGTTTTCGCATCCCTTCCGCCGAATAGCTTTGGGGCGATATATGCCTGCACCTGCTGCACGATGCCGCATTCCAGCGCGGCCCAGTTCAGCGTTCCACCGCCCTCCAGCAGGATGCTGTCGATCTGTTCCCGCCCCAGCCGCTCCATGAGCTGCCGGAGATCTACATGGCCGTTTTCCTCATTCAGGCAGAGCACCTGGCACCCGGCCATCCGGTAAACCGCCTGTCTTTCTGGGTCGGTGCAGCAGGTGGCGAGGATGGTCGGGATCTGGTCTGCGGTAGTGACCACCTGCGCCTGCGGCGGCGTCCGCAGATGGGTGTCGCAGATGATGCGAACGGGGTTTCGCCCGTTCTCCATACGGCAGGTCAGGAGGGGATCATCCGCCAAAACGGTACCCACGCCTACCATGATGCCCCGGAATCGGTGGCGCTGCTGCTGGACATGGCGCCGGGCCGTTTCACCTGTGACCCATTTGGATGCACCCGTATAGGCCGCGATCTTGCCATCCATCGTCATGGCGTATTTCATGGAAACGAAGGGCCGCCCGGTGGTGATGTAGTGGAAGAAGATCTTGTTCAGTGCGTCACATTCCTGGCGCAGAACGTTTTTTGTCACCTCCACGCCGTGAGACCGCAGGATCGCCACGCCCTTTCCCGCCACCAGCGGATTTGGGTCGGCGGAGCCGATCACCACCCGGCGGATGCCGGATGCCAGGATCGCATCCACGCAGGGCGGCTGCTTTCCGTGGTGGCAGCAAGGCTCCAGCGTCACATACATGGTGGCTCCGGCGGGGTCGGCGGTGCAGGATGCCAGCGCGTTCCGCTCCGCGTGGGGTTCACCGTACCGCTCATGCCAGCCCTGTCCGATAACTGCGCCGTCCTTTACGATCACGGCGCCCACCATGGGATTGGGCGCCGTCCAACCCCGGCCCTGTTCCGCCAGCGCCAAGGCCAGACGCATATATTCTGCATCGTTCATACCGTTACCTCCAAAAGAAAAAGCCCTGAACGAATCGTTCAGGGCAAGGTAGAAAGACACAAGTATCCTTGTGTAAAAGCAAAGCTCCGGAATGTAAACACATCCCAGAGCAACTTCCATAGACGCAAAGCAGTCCCCCTGCGTTGTCATCTTCTTTCATCCAGACTATACTGTCGGCTTCGGAGTTTCACCGAATCATGCCTTGCGGCTCGTGGGCTGTACCACCGGTAGGGAATCACACCCTGCCCTGAAGACTTTCTATTCAATTACGATGGAAGTATAGCACGGCGACAGGTGGATTGCAAGACCATTTTGCAAACCGGGACAAAACCGGGACGGTCAGACTTTCTGGGCGGGAGGTTCTCATGGTGGGATGGCTGGTATACCTTGGCAAACGGGAATTTCCCGTTGACCCACGCCGTGACCCACGAACAGAAAAACCGGGGCGGAAACAGTGGAACAGAGCGTATCTACGGGTATGGAAATCCCGCGGCAAACCCGCTTAACACCACTGAAAGCCCACGGAAGGCGTCCCTATCGAATCTTAGAAGAAATCGGCACAATGTCTACCAGGCAGTTACGAGAACGGAAATGCTTAAAATACTTGGTTTCCGTTTCCTTGCCCTCGCAGATGATATAAATGATAGGTCTACGCTTACGGCGACTGCCTTTATTGGGGTCGTATTCCTTTCTCATTCCTGCCATAAGCCGTCACCTCCGATAAACGGAATCGCACCAAAGCGTCCTTGCAAATACCCCTTGCGGATGTTCTCACCCTTTCTCGGAGAGAAGGATGCCAGCGAATACAACTCAGTCGCACAGGACTTCTCATCCTTTTCCGCAAACCATATCTGATCTCTGCGGAAGAAGGTAAGATCAAGCAGCATAGCATCATGCGTCGTAAACAGAAGCTGTGCTCCCTCAGTGTTGATCGTATTGTCCTGAACCATCTCGATCAGCCGCTTTGTCAGGAGCGGATGCAGACTGTCCTCGATCTCGTCAACGACAAGCAGTGCGCCGTTCTCCAGCGCTTGCAGCCAGCCGCCGATACGGGAGAAAAATCGTTGTGTTCCGGACGACTCCTGATCCATAAGGAGCTGAAAGTGTTCCACACTGCCATCCGCACCGATGACTCGGTGCGTGGTTGTAATGACCGGGGCCTTGCCGGAGATGTTCTTGACAGTCACATCGGAAATACCGAGGTCTGCAAGCAACAGTTCCTTCAGGATACGAGCCTTCTTCTCATCGCCGCTGACGATCTGCGCGACCGTTTCCGAAGTAGCCGGTGCTTCCTCCATCAAGAATGTCAGCTTTTCCAAGAACCACTTGTAGGCGTTTTCCGTTTGCGGCAAGTTCCAGTCATTTGAGGAAACAAGATACAGCTTATTATCCGGCGTGCGGTTACTGAGTGTGATTTGCTCATTAACATTCTCACGGAATTCGTATGCGCCGTTTTCTCTTGAGAAAATCAGTGCCTCGCGCCCGTTCGGCCAATGGTATAGATACTCCGTATAGATCTTCTTGGCATCAAAAGAAAAGCCGTAAGCATACCGAACACCTTGATAAATGAACACGACCTCAAAGGATGTAGGCACCGTGGTGTCACCAAACGGTTCCCATGGCAATTTTTGTCCCTTGGATATTTTGGCCGCTTCTCCGACGACCATATCCTTCATCGTCATCAGTGCGTGCAGCACATTACTCTTGCCGGCGGCATTCGCTCCGTAAATAGCAATAGCCGGTAAAAGTGCTCTCTTTTCGTCCGGGTGCAGCAGATAAGACTCCAAAGACTTATCCTTTGAAGCGGCAAAACTGATCACCGCGCTATCCTTGATAGACCGGTGGTTTTCAATCGAAAACTGTATAAGCATAAGCGGATACCTCCATCCACAGTATAGTTTCTCCATTCTTCGCCTATATTATAGCAGTTAAAATCGTCTGTGTCAATATTTATATCTTGTTTTTGCAGAAATAATGCAAAATCAGATGATAAAATTATTCAAGCGGCAGCGAATATAATTTAGCCATAGGAAAATTGATGGGAAAAATATCTGATAATGGATCGGCTCCTCTGCGCCCTTGCCATATACTATAAACGAGATTATCATAAGTTAATTTATCATATGAGGACACCACAACCGAATAACCCTGATCTGCATAGAGTATGCAGATCCCATACATAGCCGGACGGCTTTCACCGATGTGAAGCCTGTCCGGCTTATTCTATTTCAAGGAGTTGATGAACCGATGGGCTATGTCACAAGAGAGATGATCGACCGGGCAAAGGAAATGGACTTGCTGACCTACCTCCAGACTTATGAGCCGCAGGAGCTGGTGCATTTCGGCAGCAGCACTTACTGCACCCGTGAACATGACAGCCTTAAAATCTCCAATGGAAAGTGGTGCTGGTTCTCACGCGGGATCGGTGGAAAAACAGCACTGGATTACCTGATCAAGGTCAAAGAGATCCCTTTTACCGAGGCGGTAGAGCGGATCGTGGGACGGGTGGCGGAAAGGTCGCCCGTATTTCATGCCCGCGCTCAGCCGGAAAAGCCGAAAACACTGCTCTTGCCGCCCAAAAGCAACAGCAGCACCCGTGTTATTGCCTATCTGAAAAGTCGCGGCATTGACGGTGAATTGATCGAACAGTGTATCCGTTCCGGCCAGCTGTATGAAAGCCTCCCCTACCATAATGCTGTATTCGTCGGCATGGATAGGAACGGAACGCCGCGCTATGCGTGCCTACGAGGCATCGGAACGGATTTTAAGGGCGAGGCGACCGGCAGCGACAAGAGATTTTCCTTTGCCCTCCCGGCTACGGGCGAAAGTCGGATGCTCTGCGTATTCGAGTCGGCCATCGACCTGTTATCCTATGCCACCATGGCGCAGGCTGGCGGGCTGTCGTGGCGGTCACAGCATCTGTTATCCTTGGCCGGAGTCTATAAGCCGCAAAAGGAAACACAGGAGCACCGCCTGCCGTTGGCGCTGACACAGTATCTGAAAGACCATGCGGAGATCAAAACCATTTGCCTGTGCCTGGATAATGATATGACCGGACGCAGCGCCACCGAGGCGATCCGGCAGCAGTTGGCCGAGCATTATGAAGTGGCAAGTGCCTTCCCCCGGCAAGGCAAGGATTATAACGATTGGCTTTGTATACGGATGGGATTGCAACCGGCGAAAGAAAATCCGATGACGGAAAGGAGCTTTGCACGATGAGCGAATACAGGGTCATCATTACCGAAACATTGAAACGGGCCGTTACGGTGGAAGCCGAAAGTCGCGAAGAAGCCGAAGAAGCGGTGCGCCGTCAGTATCAAAACAGCGAGCACATTCTTGTGGCAGAGGATTTTGACGGCGTGTCTTTTTCGGCGCAGTATCCCGAACAGCAGGTCGAATTACCCTATGGGAAAATGAAAGAGCTGTTTCGTAAAGCCGAGCGTGCCGGCACTCATGTATGCGGCTATATCACCTTTATGCAGGACTGTTTTACCGTACAATACAGCGAACGCTCCCGCACCTACGCCGTGTCCAGCGGCAATAAAGCGTTTCAGCCGAACATGGGTGGATATTCCGTCTATGGAAGCTGTCTGGACGGAACGGATCCCTGTGTCCGGCTGGAGCAGTATATGGGGGGCGAACGCGGTGGTGAAAAGGGCTGGAGCGTAGAGCGCTGTTATATGCTCCGTGAGGACTATGACCGTGTGATGGCGCTTCCGGAGCGCGGACGGGATCGGGAGCGATGATCGTTTGTCGGCAGGTCGGCTCCGACGCACGACCGCAGGGAGCGTGAGAATGTGCTATACCAGCAAGCAACGCCTTTTGGGGACAAAAGGCAGCTTGACAGGGGCATCCCCCTGTAACCCCTGCGCCGCCGAGCGCGGCAATATCGCTATATGGAGGAATGAACATGACCAAACGAAACATTGAGATCAAGGTGCGGCTAAGTCGCAAGGAAGCGGAAAATCTGAATAAACAGGTAAAAAAATGCCGTCTGTCCCGCGAAGCCTACCTTCGCCATCTGATCACCGGAGAGGTACCCCGTGATGCACCGCCGCCGGAATACTTTGCCTTTATGCGTGAGATGCACTATGTGGGACACAACCTTAACCAGATCGCACAGAAAGCCCATGTACTGAATGTGGTGGATGCAAAGCGCTATGACGAGGACAGCAAGCGACTGGACAAGCTCATCCGGGAGGTTACAGCGGCGGTCGTGCTTCCGGCAAAGCGGGAGTAATGCCATGGCTACCACATCCATCTGGGCGGTCAAGGGCTGGCTGGGCAAGGTGGTGCTGTATATCGAAAACCCGGACAAGACGGATAATCCGAAATTCTATCGGCAAGAGGAACTGACCGATGTGCAGACACAAAACCTTTCGGATGTAATGGATTATGCTGTCCGTGCGGAGAAAACAACGGTCATACCGGACGATGAGAGTGCAATGGTGGTACGGCAACTTATCAGCGGCATCAACTGCCTGCCGTCCACGGCACGGGACGAGATGCTGGCAGTAAAAAAGCGTTTCGGCAAGGAGGACGGTGTGATCGCCTACCATGGGTATCAGTCCTTCGCGCCCGGCGAGGCCACGCCGGAGTTGGCGCATGAGATCGGCGTGAAGTTGGCGCAGCGGCTTTGGGGCGAACGGTATCAGGTGCTGGTGGCGACCCATCTGGATAAGGAAAACCATCTGCACAATCATTTTGTGCTGAATACGGTATCCTTTGTGGACGGCATCAAATACCACCGCACCGAAAAAGATTATCATGATATGCGCACCATGTCCGACACCCTTTGCCGGGAATATAACTTGTCGGTCATCCAACGGCCGCAAGCCGGGAAGTCAAAGCACTATGGGGAATGGCGTGCAGAGCAGGAGCAGCGTCCCACCTGGCGCGGACTGATCCGCAGCGAGATCGATGAGCTGATCCGGCAGAGCGTCACCGAAAAGCAGTTTTACTATCTGCTTCGCCAAAAGGGCTATGAGGTGAAATTCGGCAAGGATATTTCGGTGCGCCCTCCCGGTAAGGAGCGCTTTGTCCGTCTGACCCGGAATTTCGGAGAGGCTTACACCGCCGAGGCCATCCGGCAGCGTATTTTGCAACAGCCCCTGCCGCAGCCGGAGCGGCAAATGACCGATACACCAAGTCCAAAAACCTACCGCGTCCAAGGTAGCCGGCAAGCTGCGCGCAAGATCACCGGCTTTCGCGCACTGTATTTCTATTACTGCTACAAGCTCGGTATCTTCCCCAAAGGCCGTCCGCAAAACCGGGCGCGGCTCCATTTTCTGCTGCGGGAAGATCTGCTCAAACTGAATAACATCTCACAGGAAGTACGGCTGCTCGCACGGCATCAGATCGATACCGCCGAGCAGCTTGCTTTATATAAAAAGGAACAGGAGGTGAATATCCGGGAATTGTCCGCCAAACGCCGGGTACTGCAAAATGCGCTGCGCACAAAGGCAGTCCGGGACAGCCCCAAACAGGCCGACGCACATCGGGCGCAGATCCGGGAGTTGTCCGAAAGGCTCAAAGCGCTGCGCCGGGAAGTGCATCTGTGCGACGATATTGCCGAGCGCTCCGGCGTGATGGCGGAGAAACTGAAAGCTGTCCGGGAGGACGCACAAAAACAACGACAAAAGGAGGAACAACAGCATGAACACATCTGGAGACGCAGCTGAACAGGTCGTCCGACTGAGTTTGGAGGGCATGGAGGTTGCGGCAAAAATCACCGGCAGTGCGGCAAAGGAGGTGGCGGCGCTTCTGTACGCAGCACTGAAAAACCGGGACAAGAACAAAATCAAAGGACGCCAGCGACTTACCTCCATGCTGCGCAGCGGCAAGGAGCTGACTATTTTCACCGTCAAAAACAAGGACATGGCTCGCTTTGTGGCCGATGCCAAGCGCTACGGCGTAGTCTACTGCGTTCTGCGGGAGGCAAAAGACAACCCACACGGCGTCAGTGAGATCATGGTACGCGCCGAAGATGCCGCCAAGATCAACCGCATTGTGGAGAACATCAAAATCGCCACGGTATCCGACCCCGAAGTCATCCGTGAAAACGCGGAAACAGGACGGGATAAGAATAAGGATGCCGCCGGGCAGACGGCTCCCGAACAGGAGCGCCCGCAAAAGAGTGATGATGACCGGCTGCTGGATGAAATGATGGCAGCTCCTGCGCAGAAGCAGGAGGCTGCCCAAGAAAACCCCACGGCGGCTCGGACGGAGAAATCCCGTCCGTCCGAGCCTTCCTCAAAATCCAGAAAGAGATCCGCCGAGGGTACTGCTAAGGAAGATCGTCCATCTGTCCGCGAGGAGCTGAAGGAGATCCGCCGTGAGCAGCAGGAGACGGAGGAGCGCAAGCCGACCGAACGCAGCAGACCCGCCAAGGGTACACGACCGCAAAATGAACACCGACAGACTCCGCCGAAAAAGCGGGTCAGAAAAAGTAAGGAGAGATAAGCTATGGCAAACTTCGATGATCTTTTTACCGCCCCCACTGCCACGGAAACGCAGAGCGACCGTCCGCAGCTGACCAAGGAGCAATATGCCGCCAAGAAGAAGGCGGAACGCGACAGCCTGTATGCACTGGCGGATGAAATGGCACAGGAGGTCATGCGGGACGGAGAAGCCTTTCGGGGCTTTTTGGATGTGCAGGCACGATTTGACCGCTATTCGGCCACAAACGCGCTGCTGATCTATGCACAGAACGATGAGGCCACCCGCCTGCGGGACTTTGACGGCTGGAAAGAACGCGGCATCTATGTCCGCAAAAACGAAACAGGCATTTCCATTCTGGAAGCCGGGGACAGCTATGTGACCGAGGATGGCCGCACCGGCTACTACTATAATGTGAAAAAGGTCTTTGACATCAGCCAAACGGATGCCAAACGCCAGCGGCAGCCGCAGGTGCATTATGATGACCGCCTGCTGCTTTCTGCACTGATCGCCAAGCGCCCGGTGCCCATTGAAATGGCCGACAGCGTGCAAAACGGTGCAGTGTATGACTATGAGCGCAAAACCATCTTCGTCCAGCGCGGTATGGACGGGCAAGACCTGTTTCGCAGCGTATCACTGGCACTGGCTCGTGCCGAGATGGCGCAGCAGGAAAACAGTACCCCGCAGGCTGACGCCTTCAAAAGCTACTGCGTTTCCTATATGCTGTGCCGCAAGTATGGTGTGGACACACAGGGGTATGATTTCAGCCGCTTGCCCGATGAGCTGAAAAATGCGGAGCCGCAGACCATTCGCGGTGAGCTGACCGACATTCGTGACACGCTGCAGACCATGACCGGCAAAATGGTGCGGACGCTGGAGCAAAGCCGCACGGCAGCGCAAAAGGAAACCGGAAAGGAGCGATGAGCCATGGAAAAACAGGATATGCGGGTATTGACCCTTGATCCGTATCAGCACGGCGTCGTGATCAATGCACTCAACAACCTGCGTAACGATTTGATCGAGGACAAACGCCCCACCGATATTGTCGATGAAGTTCTCATTAAAACCGTTGACGCACCGAGCAAATCCAAAAGAGTCAAGCAGAAAGATGAACGGTAAACAAAAATGGCTGTGGTATGCGGCGGGGCTGATCCCTGCGGTGTGGCTGGGGCTGCTGATCGCCCCGGCTGCTTCCGGTGGCCTTCCCGAGATCCTTCGGCAATTTCCATCGGCAATGAATGAGCCGTTTCATATCGAGTGGTGCGAGGACAGCCTGAAAACTGTCCTCGTTTTCATTGCCCTGTATGCCATGGTGATCGGGGTCTATCTTTCCACTCGCCGTCATTACCGGCGCGGCGAAGAACACGGCTCTGCCAAATGGGGCGATGCGGAAACCGTGAACCGAAAGTACCGGGCACGCCCACCAAAGCCAAACAAGGTGTTCACACAGCACATCCGTATGGGGCTGAACGGCCGCAAGCACAAGCGCAACCTGAATACCGTTATCATCGGCGGCAGCGGCGCGGGCAAGACCCGTTCGTATGCCAAGCCCTGCCTGTATGAGGCTTGCCTGTCGCCGCAGGGTTCGTCCTTTGTCTGCCTTGACCCCAAAGGCGAGCTGCTTCGCGATTCCGGACGGCTACTGGAGGAATCCGGATATGAGATCCGGGTGCTGGATCTGCTGCACATGGAGAAAAGTCACTGCTATAACCCATTCGTCTATCTGACCGATGACAACGAGGTGCAGATGCTGGTGACGAATCTGTTCAAGGCGACCACACCCAAGGGCAGCCAGACCAATGACCCGTTTTGGGACACGACGGCCGCTATGCTGTTGTCGGCGTTGGTCTACTATCTCTACCACGAAGCGCCGCCCGATGAGCAAAACTTTCCGATGGTCATGGAAATGCTGCGCGCCGGTGAGGTGCGGGAGGAGGATGATTCCTACCAGTCGCCGCTGGATGTGTTGTTTGAGCGGCTGGAAATGCGCGACCCGGAACATATCGCGGTCAAGTATTATAAGGACTATCACTCCGGCAGCGCCAAAACACTGAAAAGCATCCAGATCACACTGGCGGCAAGGCTCGAAAAATTCAATCTCTCGTCTATGGCGGCGCTGACCGCCACGGACGAACTGAATTTGCAGGATATGGGCGAAAAGCGTGTGGCACTGTTTGCGCTGATCTCGGACAGTGATACGAGCTTCAACTTTTTAGTATCCGTTTTGTATCAGCAGCTCTTTCAGCAGCTTTTTGACAGCGCCGACCATAAGCACGGCGGCAGCCTGCCCGTCCCCGTACACTTTTTAATGGACGAATTTGCGAACATCTCACTGCCGGAGGATTTTGACAAAAAGCTCTCCACCATGCGTTCCCGCAATGTGTTCGTGTCCATCATCCTGCAAAACATTGCACAGTTAAAGACGCTGTTTGAAAAGCAGTGGGAGAGCATTTTGGGCAACTGCGACGAGCTGCTGTATCTCGGCGGCAACGAGCAGGGATCCCACAAGTACATCTCGGAACTGCTCGGCAAGGCCACGATCGACACCAACACCTACGGAAGATCGTCCGGGCGAAACGGCAATTACAGCACCAATTATCAGATCACCGGGCGTGAGTTGATGACACCGGATGAGGTGCGGATGCTGGACAACGGCAAGGCGCTGCTGTTCATTCGCGGCGAATTACCGGTCTGCGACGACAAGTTTGACATCATGACCCATCCGCTGGTGTCGCACACCCCGGACGGCGGCGCACCGCCTTATATCCACGGAAGCGCCGAGTACGCCATTGCAGCGATCACCATTCACGACCGGCTTCTGACAACGGATCCCGTGGCAGTGCCGAGCGAAAACGAAACCCAATACGAACTCCTTTCCAACGAGGAATTGGAGGCAATTTATGAGCTGGAGGAAAAGCCCAATGAAGCATCTCAAAAGCACTAAGAAAAGCAAACACACCCGTCCTCTGCCTATGGGGAAAAAGAGCAGGAGGGTTCTGGCGGTCTATGCCGCTGTTGTGTTCACCGTATGTTGTCTGCCCATGACAGCCTTTGCCGCAGGAAATGACCCGTTGGCGGTCATCAACAATCTGTCTGATTTTATCTTCGGCGTGATCCGCGCGGTCGGTCTGATTTTGCTGGGCTGGGGTATTGTACAGATCGGTCTGTCCTTTCAGAGCCACGACCCCAGCCAGCGCAGCAACGGATTTTTGACACTTGCCGGCGGTGTCGTCGTGACCTTTGCTAAGGAGATCCTGACGCTGATCACGGGTTAACGGAGGAAACGGTCATGGAAAAGTGCCAATGCTATATCCATTCGCTGAAGCAGGGTGAAAATCATGTGCTCGGAGAGGCGACGATTTTGAAACGCCTCGGAGACAATGACTATCTGGCAGAGTATAACGGCGTAAAATGCCACGCCATATTCAATCCCTTTGCCGGGCGCTACTTTGTGGATGATGTGTATGGAGTAATCCGCAGCACACCCGACCGGGGCGAGCGATAATCAAAATACGGCAGCGAGGGGCAGGCTTCGCGCCTGCCCCCTTATGCTGTCGGGAAAGGAGGAAGCTATATGAGTGATAACTGGGTCGTACAGAATCTCGAAAACGCACTTGAAACATGGAACGAAAAGCTGGCGGAGATATGGCAGCTGCTCACACAGTCCCCCGAAAACTTCAAGGGCGGCACAATATGGAATGTGATCAAGGCCATTAACGGTACTGTGCAGGCCATCGGCTTGGCGCTGTTGGTGCTTTTTTTCGTGGTAGGTATCGTTAAGACCTGCGGCTCCTTTGCCGAGGTCAAAAAGCCGGAGGTGGCGATCAAGCTGTTTGTCCGCTTTGCACTGGCGAAAGCGGTCGTCACCTATGGGCTGGAGCTGATGATGGCGCTGTTTTCCATTGTGCAGGGCGTTATTTCCACCATAATGACGGCGGCCGGTATGGGCACAGCACAGCAGACCGTGCTTCCGGCAGAGATCGTGACCGCCATTGAGGACTGCGGCTTTTGGGAAAGTATTCCACTCTGGGCAGTGGCCTTGATCGGCGGATTGTTCATCACAATCCTCTCGTTTATCATGATTCTCTCCGTTTACGGGCGCTTTTTCAAGCTCTATATTTACACAGCTATCGCGCCGGTACCGCTGGCTACCTTTGCCGGTGAACCGAGTCAGCAGGTGGGTAAGAGCTTTCTGAAATCTTACGCCGCCGTTTGCCTGGAGGGTGCGATCATTGTGTTGGCCTGTATCATCTTCTCTCTGTTCGCATCCAGTCCGCCCGTGGTCGATCCGAACGCAGCGGCGGTCACACAGGTATGGTCTTACATTGGCGAGCTGATTTTTAACCTGCTTGTACTGGTGGGAACGGTAAAAATGGCAGACCGCGTAGTACGCGAAATGATGGGTCTTTAATTTGAAGGAGGAAATACAATGATTCAAAATAATGTAATTCGCAGCGATGATCCCCAGGCGGTGGAAAAGCTGCAAGCGAAGCTCGATAAGCTGACTAAGCAGCACGCACGTATGAAGGAGATCAACGCCTACTTCAAGAAACACGCCACGGCGCTGGGTTGTCCCGGCCTTTCGGACGCGGAGGCGACCAAGCTGGACGAGCGTGTGCAAACCGGCTATTCGTGGGAAAAGCAGCCCTATCCGTCTTATATACTCAGCGGCAACACAGCGGAAATGCGCAGACTTAGGCAGCGCATTGAGGAGGTGTCCCGAACACAAAACACGGAATATGCAGGCTGGGATTTTCCGGGCGGTCATGCCGAGGCAGACAAGGAAGATAATCGCCTGCGCCTGTATTTTGACGGAAAGCCCACGGAGGAACAGCGAAGCAATCTGAAATATAACGGCTTCAAATGGGCACCGTCTGTCGGCGCATGGCAGCGTCAGCTCAATGACAATGCTATTTATGCTGCCTCGCGGCTGGATTTTCTCCGCCCGGAGAGCGGTGAAAGCCCCACGGCGCTCCAACCGAAAGTACCGGCTAAAAGCACACCGGAGAGAGGATAACGACTATGGAAATCAAGATCAATCGCGAGATACGCGAATATAAAGAGAATATGTTTTTCGGGCTGTCGCTGCGGCAGCTCGTTTTTTCTGTGCTGGCCTGCGGTGTTGCCGTCGGTATTTATTTCGGTCTGCGGAATGTGCTGGGTACGGAAACGGTCAGCTGGCTGTGTATCCTCGGCGCGGCTCCCTTTGCTGCCATGGGCTTTGTAAAATACCACGGCATGACGGCGGAAAAATTCGTGATCGCATGGGTACGCTCGGAATTTCTGATCCCCAGGCGGCTGACCTTCAAGCCGAAGAATTTATACCGCGAAGCCATGCAGGAAGCGCACGCCAAAGCCCAAAAACGACACTGACATTGGAAACTTGGGTGCATTTTACCCTAAGTTCAAAACGACATCCGACCACACCCGAAGGAGGCAAAAATGCTGAAAACACTGAAAAACATCCGCCGCAGAGATACGGATAAATTTATGATCCCTCACAGCGTGCAGGAGGTGATCCCCATCCGCACGGTCTGGAAAAGCGGTATTTTGCTTGTGGGGCAGAACCGCTATAGCCGCACCTGGCAGTTTTCCGACATCAACTACGCGCTGGCCGGCGAGGAAGATCAGAAATCCATGCTGCTGGGGTACAGCGCCCTGCTGAACCTCTGCGACAGTAATGCCGACACCAAGTTGAGCATCGTCACCCGAAAGCTCAACCGCCGTGATTTTGAGGAATACATCATGATCCCCTATGAAAACGACGGCCGCGACCATTACCGCAAGGAATATAACGATATGCTGCTGGAAAAAGCATCCCACGCCAGCGGTATGATCCGCGACCTGTATATCACGGTGACGATCACACGCAAAAGCTATAAGGAGGCCGAAAGCTATTTCGCCCGCACCGGTTCGGAGTATACGCTGACGCTCTCACGCCTCGGCTCGCGCTGCACGGAGCTGGATATGATGGATCGGCTGCGCATTCTGCACGGCTTTTTCCGTCACGGCGAGGAAGCGGACTTTCATTTCGACCCAAAGCTGTCCATGAAGCTGGGTCACAGCTTTAAGGACTACATCTGTCCGGACAGCTTTGAATTTGACCGGGACTGTTTCCGCATGGGCGACCGTTACGGCCGTGTGCTGTTCCTCAAGGATTACGCCGCCTATCTGCGGGACGATATTCTCTCGGAGCTGTCCGGTATTGACCGGCCGATGATCCTATCTATTGATGTGGTACCGATCCCCATGGACGAGGCGATCCGCGACGGAGAAAGCCGTCTGCTCGGCGTAGAGAGAAACATCGTGGACTTTTTACGCAAGCAGCAGCAAAACAACAATTTCTCCGGCACGATCCCCTACGACATGGAAAAGCAGAGGGCTGAGATGAAGGAATTTCTTGACGACCTCACCTCCCGTGACCAGCGAATGCTTCTGGGCATGGTGACGCTGGTGCATACGGCGGACAGCAAGCAGCAGCTGGACGCTGACACCGACTATATCCTCACCTCTGCCACACAGCGGATGTGCCAAATGGCCACGCTGCGCTTTCAGCAGATGGACGGCCTGAACACAGCACTGCCCATTGGCGTGCGGAAAATTGATATTCTGCGCACCTTCACCTCGGAAGCGCTGGCGGCGCTGATGCCGTTCCGTGTGCAGGAGATCATGGAGCCGGGCGGCATTTATTACGGTGAGAACGCCATCTCCGGCAATCTGCTGCTGTGCAACCGTGCAAATTTGCTCAACCAATCCACCATCATTACCGGCGTACCCGGCAGCGGCAAATCTTTTTCGGCAAAGGAGCTGATCGTCTTTCTGGCGCTGGCCACGAAGGATGATATTTTGGTCTGTGATCCCGAGCGCGAGTATTATGCGCTGGGTCAGGCGCTGGGCGGTGAGGTCATCCGCATTGCGGCGGGCAGCCCCGACCATATCAACGCCATGGACATGGTGGAGGGCTACGGCGACGGCGGCAACCCGGTAGTAGATAAATCCGAGTTTATCCTGTCCCTGTTTGAACAGCTTGACCGCGGCGGCATCGGCCCCTTGCAAAAGAGCATCATCGACCGGTGCGTAGACGCCGTGTATGCGGCCTATAAGCGCGGCGGCCCTGTCCCGACGCTTCGTGTTCTCCGGGAAAAGCTGCTGGCACAGCCAGAGGAAGAAGCCCGCGATCTGGCGCTGGCGCTGGAGCTGTTCACCACCGGCAGCCTGGATGCCTTTGCCCATGAAACCAATGTGGACACCCAAAACCGCATCGTTATCTATGACATTATGGATCTGGGGCGTCAGCTCAAAACCATGGGGCTTCTGATTATCACCGACGCCATGCTCAACCGCGTGACGGAAAACTGGCGCAAGGGCAAGCGGACGCACCTGTTCATCGACGAATTTCATGTGGTCTTTCAGAATCCGTACAGCGCGGATTTCTTTGATTCCGCATGGCGTCGCTTCCGTAAACGCGGTGCCTATCCCACCGCCATTACGCAGAATGTGGAGTATCTGCTGGATTCCGTTCAGGCCAGCACCATGCTGTCGAATTCCGAAATGCTGATCCTGCTCAATCAGGCTCCCAGCGACCGGGAGAAACTGGCAGCACTTTTGAACATTTCCCCGGAGCAGACCGGCTATATCACCAATGCCCCGGCAGGCTGCGGTCTTTTGCGCTACGGCGGCGCACTGGTGCCCTTCAAAAATCAGTTTCCGAAAGATACAGAGCTGTACCGCCTTATGACCACTAAACCGGACGAGAGCATTATTGTGGGAGGTAATACGAAATGAGAGGTGCACAGAAACATCATGGCGGATATTAAAACAAAAGAGTCGGTTCGGGGCACGGTCAAGACCATTGACCGTGCTGCCGTTGTCTCTGAACGCATCAAATCTGCCGCCGTTCGCACCAAGGACACTGCGGATACCGCTGAAAAAAACGCCGCTCCTGCGGAGACTTCTCCGCAGGAGTACGGCGCACAGCAGATCAAAGATACCGTGCGCCGATGTGTGGCAGGAACCGAGGTTCAGCTGCAAAAACGCGGACGGCGCGGGTTTTCCGATGCGAAGCGCAATGCCGGTAAAGCACGGGACAACATTCAGAAATGCAAGGATGCGTTCAAGGGAACCCAGCCGAAAAAAGCCACACAGCAAGCGGTTCAGAAAGCCGGAAAGGGTACGCTCAAAACGGCACAGTCTGCCGGAAAGGGCTCCGTAAAGGTCGCACAGAAGGGGGGCAAAGCCGCGCGGCAGACCGGGCGGGCAGCAGTAAAAACAGCGCAAACCACGGCTAAGACCGCCAAGGTGACGGCAAAGGCTTCCGCAAAAGCACCGCAGAAAACCGTACAGGCGGCAAAGGCGGCAGCCAAGGCTACGGTACAGGCCGTTAAGGTTGCCGCAAAAGCCACCGTTGCGGCGGTCAAAGCGATCATTGTCGGAACAAAGGCGCTGATCGCCGCCATTGCCGCAGGCGGCTGGGTCGCGGTAGTCGTCATCCTTGTGCTTTGCGTGGTCGGGCTGATTGCCAGTTCCTGCTTCGGCATCTTCTTCTCCGGCGAGGATAGCGGCACGGGACAGACCATGCGGCAGGTGGTACAGGAGATCAA
>ERZ773139.2486-NODE-2486-length-18401-cov-11.380573_pt1 | contig 18401 bp, 20 predicted proteins | sample MGYA00580854_ERZ773139 | MGnify/ENA primary metagenome ERZ773139 (study PRJEB29015, sample SAMEA2737809) | human gut metagenome | biome: human gut; feature: human-associated habitat; material: faeces | place: China | collected 2012 ...
GTCCCTGGAGGTGCACCAGATATTGAACGTCAAATCGTAAGATTTGACGTTCTTTTTTGTTATGTAACCCCGAAAAATCGGGGTTTGCACGGTCAATGCACGGTTTTTGCACGGTCGGCGTTTTCGTGGGAATCCTCTGCATGGGCTGGAATTGCTTTGAAATGCGTGGTAAATTTTGCATCAGGTCAGCAGAGCCAGACGGAGCTGCGCCTTTACTTCGGGGTCTGCGTTCTTCAGCAGTTCCAGCAGGGCGGTCATGGAGATAGTCGGTTCGCCTGCGGCAGGTACAGCCTGCGGGCTGGGACTTTCGGACTTGGCGTAGAAGCCCTCCTCAAACTTCCTGCCCAACTCCACACGAGAGGACTGCTGGATATGGGCGTAGGTGTTTACCAGCATATCTGCCGTAGCGTGTCCGGTGGTTCCCTGAACAGCCTTCACATCGCCGCCGGAGATCATCAACTGATAGGTGGCACTGGAATGGCGCAAACCGTGGAACACAATGCGGGGGAATTCCGGGTGGGCATCCTGCCACTTGAGGAACTTCTTGCGGATCAGCACAGGCTCCACCGCCAGACCGTTAGGCAGACGGAACAGCATTCCACTGTCATGGTAGCGTGTCGGGTCTTTCCTCTCGTCTGCCGCCAGCTGATTCAGCCACTTCTTCAGTTCCTCTTTCAGAGCAGAAGTCATGAAGATGGTACGGCAGGAGGATGCGGTTTTGGTGCTTTTCAGGATGAGGGAAGTGGTGCTGCGCTCCAGCTTGTCTGGGAATACCTTGATGATGCAGCCATCGTCCACTTGGTTTAGGGCTTCCTTTCGCACTCGCTGCATGGACTTGTTGATACGGAAGGTTCCGATGCCATCCGCAGCATCAAAATCCAGATCTTCCGGGGTCAGACCTACGATCTCGCCCTCTCGCAGTGCGCCTACCAGTGTGAGGTGGACTGCCAGATGCAGGATGGGGTCCTCCATGCTGTCCAGAGCCGCCCTCATTTCCTCTACCGTCCAGATGGTGCGCTCCTGCGTAGACTTCTTGGGGCTGTCCACGGGAACAGGGCTTTTGACAAGGATGCCCCACTCTACGGCATACTGGAAGGCAGTGCCCAGCAGCCGGTGCACCTCATGGATCGTTGTGCCGGAAAGGAAACGCTGCTTCTGCTTTTCGGTCAGTTCCTGCTTCTTGCCCTCGATATACGAACCGCAGGGCGTTTTGCTCAGGGTCGTGTAGAGGTTTTCCATGTGGTAGGGCTTGAGTTTTTGCATCTCCATGCTGCCGATGTATGGGATAATAAGGTTCTGGATGGTGGAAAGGTTGGATTCGTAGGTTTTGGGTGCCCACTTGTGCTTGCTGCACTGTTTCGGCAGCCAGTCCATCAGGAACTCTGCCACCGTTACCGAGGACGGAATCAGGAAAGTGCCAGCGGCCAGTTCATGCTCGATTTGCTTTTTTCGGTTCGTTGCCTCCTCTTTTGTGGGAAAGCTCTCCCATTTGTCGCAGCTCTTGCCGTGCTCATCTTCGTAGGTGTAGCGGACGCTGTAAGAGTTGCCGCGCTTCGTAATATATGCCATACTGTTTGCCTCCTTATCAAGCTGCCCGGTAGAGCCACGCATCGAAGCTGTCCTTCGGCACACGGATGCTTCCGCCTACTCGCAGGACACGGAATTCGGTAGTGCTGTTGCACAGATTGTAAGCAGAGCGCAGGCTGATGGCCAGCATTCGTGCGATCTCTTCCACCGTGTACACCAGTTTCGTGGTTGCCGGGCTGTCAGTCGGAGACTTGACGGCATTGGTTTGAGTGACCACTTCCATTGTAGTCGTAGTTGAGTCCTTTTGCAAGAAGTTATTCGTATAATCTTTGAATTTCACAGTTTCGGTCATGTTAGGCCGATTCAAATTCATAGGCAGACCTCCAATTCCTTGTAGCCGGGTGACTTTTGCACCCGGCAATTTTGTTTTCCGACATTTTTGGGTTATCCGATCAAAAGTTTCATGCGTTCCAGCTTTTCCTGTGCATTCTCTTTCCGGAAGCTGACCCCAATGCAGGAGATTGGAACGCACATTTCAAGCAGGCGGTCATAGATGCGGGCGTGAGCGGTATCTTGTGGGTGTCGTATCTCGTCCAACGTCAGATTGGTGGTGACGATCAACGGTTTCCGGCTGCGGTATCGGCTGTCCACGATGTTGTAGATCTGCTCCAGTGCGTACTCGGTACCACGCTCCATACCGAAGTCATCAATAATAAGCAGGGGATAGCGGCAGAGCTTGTCCACAACATCATTTCGTCCGGAAAGGCTACCGTTCAGCTCGTTCAGGATTCGGGCAAAGTTCGTCATCCGCACAGGCACCTCCTGCTCCATCAGAGCGTTTGCAATGCACACGGCAAGGAAACTCTTGCCTGTGCCCACACCACCCCAGAGAAGAAGCCCAAGGTTCTCTGCGCGCATGGTCTGCCATTGCTCTACATAGCGGTGTGCGTGGTGCATCTGCGGGCTGCGGCCATTGTCGTTTTCAAAGGTCCAGTCCAGCATTGCCGGGTCAGAAAACCCCTCAGCTTTCAGCCGCTGCACAAGATTGTTGTGCTTTTGCTGGTTGATAAGGGCTTCCTGCTTTGTCCTCTCGATGCGCTGGCAGCTGCATTCGATTGGGTGCTTGTTCTTGCCCATCAGGACAATGCCTTTTGCAAAGAACGCTTCCCTTGGCGTGTGACATTTTCCGCAGTAAAGCAGACCATCCTCGCCATAATAATCCTCGGTGTTTTCGGGAATACTGGAAACGGACTGTTCAAAAATTTTTTCTATCGTTTTTATAGGCTTTCTCCTTCCTTGAATGTGTAGTCCGGGATGCCCGGCGTCGATTTTCGTTCTGTTTTCTGCCGCTTTGCCCAGATACGCAGGGTGGCGGCGTGGTCGGTGTACTTTTTTCCAGTAGACTGGATATAAGCCGAAAGCTGTTCGATTAGATCATCCAGCCCGGAGAAATCAGCTTTGAGTCGCCTGTACTCCTTTGCTGTTAAAAAGACATTTTGATATTCTCCAAAGGTCAAATGAGCGTCTGTTGTTCTTGTCAGGTGGCTATTTTTCAGGAGGTTCTTATTACGTTGGTTAGTGGAACACTTTTGTTCCGTGGAAGATATCATTTCTGTTCCATCGGATGGAACAGAATCGTTCCATGCAGGGGAACATTTTTGCGCTGTCGGAACTTTTACAAAGATGCTGTTGGGCACAGTAATGCGACCTCTTCTGCGCTCAATCAAATCGGCATCTTCCAGCGAGCGCAACGCACGTTTAATGCTCATAGTGCTGCATCGCAGAGCTTCGCTCAATGATGAAATGGGAAAAATTACATAGACGAAGCCGCGCTCATCCACCCAGTGGTTCTTTTGAGAAAGCGTTGCCCGGTCCAGCAGCAGAGTGTAGAGCAGCTTTGCGGTGTGGCTCAGGTCTGTATCCAGCAGAAAGCGGGCATAGGGCAGATATTGCGGCAGCGGCATATTGGGTTTCAAATAATTTGAAATGGCATTCACCTCCGTTTTTACATCCGAATTAGTGCTAAACCGTTTGAGAGTTTTGGCTTCCATCATTGTTCAGACGATCTTTTACCGTCTGAAGATACCGACTGGCACGGTCGATAAAAATCAGCAGTTTCTCATTGTTCTTCGGTTCAGTAAGAATATCCGGGTATTCACGAAAGCACATTTCCCACCGCCGAACAAAATCCTCCTGCGCTCCCTGAATCTCGCACATCATGGCTTCGCCATCTGCCAAACGGCGAGGTGAATAGATGCTCTTGACAGCATCCTTGAGATTCTGCTTTTCTCTCTTGTTGAGTCCTTTCTTATGCCCCTGAATGTCTTGCTTGAAGGTCGTTATAAACTCATTGCCCTTTGAAGGCGAAGAATACGAATCCGTGATACTGGAATCCCGTTCGGCTTTAGGCTTACGCAGCTCTGCCACAACTTCGGGACGCTTTTCCTTTGGAACCTTTGCAATCGAGGAAATTTCACGGTCGGTTGCCCGGATCTTTCCACTCAGGATTTCTTTCTGCGCTCCGGGTACTGCCTCCTCCGCAGCTTCCACACCTTTTGCAAATTGCTCTGCACGGTAAACATAACTTTCGGATGTTCCATGTTCCGCAGCGACCTTCGATCGTGAACCGTGCTTTGTGCGGTCTGGTTCATTTTGAACCAGACCACTTTCAGATGCCAAAGTATACTGATTGCCGTGAAACGATTTGATTTGCTTTTCCGCTTCTGCCTGCTTTCCGATCAGGAACTTTTTCTGTTCTGGAGTCAGGTTTCGCCGCCCAAGCTGATTTTTACAGATCCATACGAGTGCTTCATAACGGCTGGAAAATTCTTTTTCGATGACTTCAAATGGAATAAATGGATATTTCCGAAGAATTTGATAGCGTGTATATCCATCCACAATATAGCCGTTCCATGTGATGATCGGATTCAGTACACGTTCCTCCTTGAGGATGTTCATTTCCAGTTGGTGGGTTTCCTCAAACGACGGAGGGTTGATTTGATTCTGGAACTCCGGGTCGATTTTAAGCTGGCTCAGTTTTGTCATAGGCAAACCATCCTTTCTGAAATGAAATAGAATAGAATATCATCGTTCTTACGCCGTTCTCTCTGCATGGTGTTCCTGCCCCCTTCCGGCGGCGTTTTCCGGCTCTCCCACTTGGGGGTCATCGCCGTGTATCACATGCAGACGGTCATGTGGTTTTCAAGGTTCGATGAAGGCTCTGAAATTAGAATAACACATTCATAGAAGATTTTTTAGGAGGTCGTACCTCCGGTTTTTGGTTGTAAAAAAGAGGAAGTGATGCTTCCGGTTTTCTGCTGCAAACCATTGAAAAAATTGTATCACATCGTAAATTTTATTTTTAGGAACTGGTAGTTCCGGTTTTGCGTATTAACGTGATTTCAAATTTTGGGTGCCGTTCTCTCTGCATGGATTTCCTACCCCCTTCCGGCGGCGTTTTCCGGCTCGCTCTTGCAAGGTCATCGCCGGGTATTTCATGCAGACGGTCATGTGATTTTCAAGGTTCGATGAAGGCTTGTAGAAAGCATATCACAATGAAGCAGAAATTTTTAGGAAGCATTCCTTCCGGTTTTCAGTGGATTTTAGGAGAATCCCAAGGAAAAACCGGAAGGGATGCTTCCGCTTCTTGGAAAATGCTCTGGATAGAGCATACCATAAAGTCACTCGATTTTTTAGGACCTATTAGTTCCGCTTTTTACTTTCAAAACCGGAAGTAATAGGTCCGGTTTGATGTAATATTAGATGAATCAACGCTGATTTTTCTGAAACGAATTTTTCTCAAAAAATTTGCTTGTTCAGCGGTCGTTAAGGCGCGAAACTAGCGCATTCTTGTGCTGAATACCTGCTTGCTGCGGATGCAAACGCAAAAACCTCCTGAGCAAAAAATAACCGTCCGCTTCAAGTTGAACTTGAAAACGGACGGTCCTGATTGCAAAATGATTTTCAAATTTGGAAAGCACGTTGAGAGGTTTCACAGTATCCGCAAGCAGGGCAGACGTATATACAATACGCTGCTCTTGCAAGCAATGTGTCTGTCTATACAAACACCATTTGCGTTGCAAAATGCTTGTTGGGCTGTGCCCAAACCCCTTGTGTTCTGCATCCGTTGGATGCAGGCTGCGCGATTGCATCGCTTAAGGTAGATAGAAGGGTTCATCATGATCTGGCGCAAGGGGAGAGAGGTTCTCTTGTAAAAAATACGGATTTATGATACTATTGTTTTGAAAAGGTAGCTTGAAAGCTGGTGAGCCGATGTCAGAGAGAAAATCAGAACAGGAATTGGACTTTGCACAAAAGCACGAGGAAGATTTACAGCGGATTCGTGAGTTTCGTTTGATCGACGACGACTTCATGGCGGCTGTGTTTGAAGATCACGCTTGCGCAGAGTTCTTGCTGCAAATCATCCTGAAACGAAATGATTTGGTTGTGCGTGAAGTTCACGGACAGTACAATATTAAAAACTTGCAGGGTCGGTCTGTTCGATTGGATATTCTGGCAGTAGATCAGGACAACCGTGCATATAATATTGAAGTGCAGCGCAGCGACCGAGGCGCAAGCGAAAAACGTGCTCGCTATAACAGCAGTCTGCTGGATGCGAACCTTACAGAATCCGGCAGCAGTTACGATGCACTGAATGAGACATACGTCATATTCATTACAGAAAATGATGTACTGAGGGCAGACCTTCCAATTTATCACATTGAACGCACCGTTCAGGAAACGGGAATGGTTTTCAATGATCGGGCACATATTATCTATGTGAACTCACAAATCAAGGACGAAACAGCGTTGGGAAAACTGATGCACGACTTTTTCTGTACTGATTCCAGCAAAATGTATTATCCCATTCTGGCAAATCGGGTGCAGTATTTCAAACAGGATGCGAAAGGAGTGGCAACTATGTGCAGAGCAATGGAAAAAATGAGAGATGAAACCGCACATGAAACTTCGATCAAGAATGCTTTGACGATGTTGGAAGACGGGTTGCCCTATGAGAAAGTGGCAAAGTATGCGGGGCTTTCAATTGAGGAAGTAAAAGAGCTGGACGCAAAGAAACCTGCCTAAAAAAGAAAAAAGCCGATTGGAAATATAGCTGCTTCCAATCGGCTTTTTGTGTCGGATTTTATTATTAAAGCTGGTATTAAGAGTCTTGGGCAAGACGGTTCTCTTTTTTACTGCCAGCTGTAAAAGTTGGAAAGAGGTACTCAATCATGCACAAATCCGACCTTGACGAATAGCTCTATAAGATGTACGATAGACTTGATAACATGGAAAAGGAGTGAGACTTTTGGTTACAATTATTACCGGCACAACCCAAAAGCCGACATCCAGCGACCTACTGAAAAGCTTTTTTCAACGTCACGATGAACTGGACGGCTATCTGTATATCGGATACCCGATTATCGGAACCGTAGATGGTGCTTATCCAATCGACAGTCTTTGGGTCTCTCCCGACAAAGGTTTGGTCATCTTCAATCTTATCGAAGGGAAAAACATCGATGGATATGAAGAAGCACAGGATGATTGCGCCAATAAAATAGAAGCAAAGCTCAGGGGATACCGGCAGCTTGTCAACAAAAGAAAACTATGCGTTGAAATCAATGTCATTACGTATGCCCCCGCTCTCATGCGCAAGGTTGACTGCGATGAAGATTATCCGTTGTGTGCTAACGACAATAATCTTCTGGCACAGATCGAAACGTTGAACTGGAACAACAGCGGGTATTATGAAGCACTGGTGTCTGTGCTTCAGGCAATTTCTACAATCCGAAAAGGAAAAAAACGGAGGGAAACCATAAAGCCCGAATCCAGAGGCTCGAAACTGAAAGCGCTAGAGGATTCCATTGCTAATCTAGACAACCAGCAAAGTCGGGCGGTGATCGAGACGGTAGAGGGCGTACAGCGAATCCGAGGTCTTGCCGGGTCCGGTAAAACCGTGGTGCTGGCACTGAAGGCTGCCTATCTGCACGCACAGCATCCCGAATGGAAAATCGCTGTCACCTTCAACACTCGTTCTCTGAAAGGGCAATTGCGGCAACTGATTAACACATTTTATATTGAACAAACTAGCGAGGAACCGGACTGGGACAACCTGCACATCCTTCATGCGTGGGGCGCACCCGGCGGCGGAGAACGCACCGGTATGTATTATACCTTTTGCGGAACGAACAATCTTGAATATCTGGATTTCCTCTCTGCCAGAAATCGTTTTGGTTCTACCGATCCATTTGGAGCGGCCTGCCAAAAAGCACTCGAAGAAGCAACCGACCCGAAGCCGATATACGACGCTGTTCTGGTAGACGAAGCTCAGGACTTTTCTCCGGCATTTTTAAAGCTATGTTATGAAATGCTGCGGGAACCCAAACGATTGGTTTATGCATACGACGAACTGCAGAATCTGCGGTTACAGTCTCTCCCTTCGCCGGAAGAGATTTTTGGCGTCGACGAGCACGGCGTACCAAATGTAACGTTCCGGCCATCAGAAGATGGTCAGCCAGAGCAGGATATCATTCTGGAAAAGTGCTACAGAAACTCTAGACCTGCTCTGGTCACGGCTCATGCATTGGGGTTTGGAATCTACCGAAAGCCCGTTGGCGAGGATGACTCCGGTCTTGTCCAGATGTTTGACCAGAGTGCATTATGGGAAGAGATTGGCTATCATGTAGAAGCCGGTTCCCTTGAGGACGGAAAACACGTTGTTCTGGAGCGCACAAACAAAAGCAGCCCGGAGTTTCTCGAAAGCCACTCGGACATTGATGATTTGATAATGTTCAAGCAGTTCGATTCTAAAGAAGAGCAGGATCAATGGGTTGCAAATGAGATTCAAACGAACCTTACGGAGGACGAACTGCGTCCGGACGATATCATTGTGATCAACCCGAACCCTGTCACAACCAAATTAAATGTTGCGCCGATTCGGGCACTTTTATATGAAAGGGGAATCCAGTCTCATACCGCCGGTGTAGATACCGCACCGGATGTCTTCTTTGATGAGGATAATGCTTCTGTGGCTTTTACGGGAATTTACCGGGCAAAGGGAAACGAAGCGGCCATGGTCTATATCGTCAATGCCGAAGCGTGCTTTGACTCATTTTTTGATTTGGCAAAACTTCGAAATCAGCTGTTTACTGCAATTACCCGAAGCAAGGCATGGGTGAGGGTGTTAGGGGTCGGCCCCGGAATGGACGGGCTAATCGCCGAGTATAAAAAGGTGAAGGATCACAACTTCACGTTGGATTTTGTTTATCCGACAAAGGCTCAGCGGGATCATATGAATATCGTGAATCGAGATATGAGCGAAGCTGAAAAACGAAAGATCCAAAAGACCAAAGGAAATGCTGAAAACCTGATTCAGGAACTTGAAAGTGGTAATATCTATCTTGAAGATTTGGGAAAAGATACCGTGAATCGTCTCATATCCCTTCTTAAAAGTAAGGAGGGATAACGATTGAATCCTGTAGATGTCTTGAATCAGATCAACCGTCTGACCACTGACGTGATTAAGGTCGGTATCTGCGAGGCGCAGAATTTTCCTTCGATGAAATCGTACCCTGGAGATATCAGAGAGATCGGATTCAGTTCTTCGGACAATTCCATTTTTCTGAAGAATATTCCCTATCGTGAAATGTATTCTGAGCTATTGAAGAAAAAGAATTACAACATCAAAATGATTGATGGAGCTCTAATTAGCCTCTTGTATCGCTTTCGAGGCAATGAGTTGCTGTCGCATCGGCTGTCTTTTTTCCCTGCTCCGGATTTAGAGGTTTTTCAGAATGAGCCGGAGCTGTATTCGATGGACGAAATGTATCTTGACATCTTAGATCAGAGAGTTGTTACCGTTCCGCTAAGGTTCGATTTTGATTCAGGCGATGCATTCATTCCCGTGGAACATCCAAAGTCGCATTTGACATTGGGGCAATATGAGAATTGCCGCATTCCCGTTTCCTCTGCCGTTTCTCCTTTTCAATTCATGGACTTTATTCTCAGAAATTTTTATCACACGGCACACACTAAATTTTGCGAACGGCTTACACGCTATTCAGATCGATTTGAAAAAAGCATTCTTCCGGAGGAAGAAGATCTGATTCATGTCTGTACATCCCCATGATCTCATTCCGAATCCGCTCTCAGAACCCCGTCACTCTTTGGCAGACGATGGGACTCTTTTGTAACCACCTAGAGAGAAAACGCATTGTCACAAAGACAAGAGGCACCCGACGCTTAAATCGGATGCCTCATTTTGTTTGCGTTGGTCGTTGCCACAATGCTGTGAATCGCTGTAATGGCTTTCGTATAGGAACAGAAACGCGACTATGCCATTTTGGAGAATGGAAATTATCGGAGCTTTTCTTGCGGATGTTTCTCAGATACACGGGGACGTTGCGGTTGGTACAACCATCCGGTACAAGCTGGTGGCCACTCTTGTATATCCCTCTTTACCAGAACTTCAATTTTCTTTTTGACGAATTCCTTGACTTGAATTTTCATTTGTGCGCCCTCCTTTTAATTTTTGACAGCTTGATATGAATAGTGTTATGGCATCAGCAGCTAATGCTGCGGACAAACCTTGCAGTATTGAAGGCGCTATTTGTAACTTTATCAATAAAATTGCCAAAGCATTTAGAATAAATAGCAACCAACGTACAGCTGTTTTTACAATTTTGAGTTCACATTCAGACCAATGAATACTGGCGGTGTTTACTGGTGCGATGCACCAGATTAAAATACTAGAAACTGCGAGTATGAGAGGAAGTGCCCATTTGAAATGGAAAATACTGGAAACAAAAGTAAAAATAATGATTTCCATTAAAATAGAAAGAAACAAGCATTGGCTATAGGTGGCAGCATGATAACCATTTGTGTATTTCCGAATTAAGAGAAAAAATATCGAAAAGGATAGGGTTGGCTTCCAACCGAAGCCGAAAAAGCCAACCAAACATAGCACGAACCAAGTTAATAAAGTCGTCGCACGTTTTTCGATATTATATGATAGCCATTCAGAATAAGATTTGTCAATCAACCCCATCGACAGACATTTTTGCGTTAACAGCATTGAAAAGTTGTGCATTACTGTAATCCTCATCCGGAAGATTTTCTTGAATAAAAGAATACACGTTTTGGCTTGAAATTTCTACAATAATGTAACGAAATGGACTTTTTTTGTCACGAAATCGGAGTGAAAGGTATGTCAGCGGTGAATTGAAACCATCCATTCTCATAGAACATGGTATGTTCTCCATGATATTTTTCAAGGATTAGATGTATATTGACAAGCCCAAAACCATGCAATTGCGGTTCTGGCTTTGTTGTTGGAATAGAATCGTTCAGAATCACTACGGGCTTTGATGTGTTTCGGATGGAAATGAAAAAGGCTTGCTGTGCAATTGCCGTAACATGAATCGTCTTGTCTTCTTTTTCATACTGTTGACACGCTTCTATGGCATTGTCTAAGAGATTCGACAGGAGTACTACCATATCAGAAGCATCAAATGGAAGTTTTGATAGATCATTTACTTCAAAATCGATATTTATCTTTTTTCTGGTTGCTTCAGCCGCCTTTGTATTAAAAAGGGCATCTAAAATTGCATGATGTGTGTTGACAAGAAAGAGACGGTCAGTTTGCTGCTCGGTGATTTTTTCAAGATATTCCTCAGCTGCAGCATAGTCTTGACTTTTCATTAGGCGACTAAGAACATTTAGATGTGCTCGAAAATCATGCACTTTTTTCTGTTGGGCAGAATAAAGCTCGCTTGCTGAAGCCATGCTCTTTGATTGCAATTGGATCTGCTGGTTGAGCGTTAACAATTGTTCTCTTTCTAAGGCAGTACATTCCATTCGTTCCAATAAAAAGAGAATTGCAATATCTGAAATTGAAATCAGAATACAACAGCCTGCCGAAATAATTTTATTAATATCGTGACCACTTGTGACGTAGAGCAAGATCATAAGCATGACAAATGACGCACATGGAAATAAAAAATATAGGATTAGCTGTGAGTTGTGTACATGATCCGTTGATTTGTTGGACATATGCTGGATCATTACTTTTCGAAATAATACAAAAAGAAAAAATTCAGAGGAGTAGTAAATAATACTATATATCAATACCAAAATTCTATCGGATTGAAATACTTGAACATCTACTCCACAGATAAAGGTCGCAAGTAGCCCGATGGCAAAGGAAAGGCTGTAAGTCAAGAGGTACTCTGCGATGACAAGAAAGCATAATAATATGTTTGAAATATTTTTGTATAGGATTCGAGTGGTAATAAAACAGGACAGTATAATCAAAAGAACTTTGGCAATTTGGTTCCGATTTAATATAATAACACTGAATTCGACGAATGAGAACATTAAAATGGTCTGTAGTATTACACCGATGAAGAACCTGTAACCTTTCCAGCGATGTGAAGCGAAAGCATCTAAAAATAGGCATATACAAATTGAATCGATGATTGTATAAGCTAAACTAACTAAAGTGTCCATCTGCTTTTACCTCGCCACTGCAAATACTTTTGCTTTAGTTCACTGTAATTTTTTTCACTGGGAGTTAAACAAAGACCACCACGCATTTGAACCCTGTTATATTGGAAAAGCTCAATATAATGCATATTGACTAGATAACTTTTTTGAATACGAAGAAATCCAAGCGGTTCAATTTTTTCTGACAACTCAGTTATGTTACCATAGAATTGGTATGCTTGACGATTCTCGTCCAATAAGTGCATAATAATGGTCCTTCGATGGGATTCTAGGTATAAAATATCATTCACAGGTACATCAATGATCTCGGAGTTTATTGAAATTGTGACAAGCTGTTTCCGTCGAAGTACCTCTTGGACGGCTGAATCAAAGTAAGAAGGAAGCTTAATGGAGAGATCGGCTTTTAGTAGATAACGAAAAGCTTGAACTTCAAAACCCTCTGGAGCATATTGAATGAAATTTGTGATAAATATGATTACAATATTTCCATTTTCTGCTCGCAACTTTCTGGCAAAATCAATCCCGTTGATTTCTCCCATATCAATATCCAAAAGCGCAATATCATATGGAAGAGAAAGATTTACTTGACTTGGCTGCGAAAAACCATAAAACTTTGATGCTGTGTTCGTTTCTTCAATTTGATGTTTGAGCGATTCAATAACAGAATCAACGACCTGCCGATCATCGTCACAGACTAAGACATTCATTTTGAAATCCCTCCATTGTACATGGGATTGCTTTTTATCACACAACATACTGCCCTGCACCTCATAAGTCAATCGAATTTCAACATAATCGAATGTTTTATATAGTATAATACGATTATATTGAAATTTCAAATAGTACACTCTATATAAGATGGGAGTGTGCACGAATGGAGCATTATCTGGGAGAAAAGCTAAAGAAACTGAGAGAAAATCGCGGATGGACGCAAGCGGATCTGGCTAAACGGTTAAATAAGGCTGTATCTACAGTCAGTGGATATGAAAGTGTTGCACACGCCATTCCGCTGGATGTTCTTGCAAGTGTTTCGTCCTTGTTCAGCGTTTCAACAGATGAACTCCTCGGACTGGATGCACCAGAGCTACTGTCTCTTTCGGGATTGACGGAAGAACAAAAGAAAACATTGGTAAGACTGCGGGATGAACTCTTGGCACCAAGCCAACAAGGAAATGATCTTTCTCCACAACAAATGGAGATTCTTCATGATATCATAAAAGCTTTCGGATAAATTTTACTTTAGTATGTCCCCTGATGCTGTGGGTCTAGCATCAGGGGACTATTATTTTATGCGAATCCTGTTTTGTTACAAGTTTTCTCCATCTTGTTACAAAATTGTGGACGACATCTATTTTTTGTGATTTGATGCTATCAAAAGAGCGGAGGCGATTCCAATGCAGACATTTCCGTGGCAACAAGTTGAGCGTTAGTTGAGGTGTATTTATGAAATTTAGCGCACCGGAAATCTTGACGATTGTGTTGATAGTAGCAATCGTGGCGATAACTTTTCTTGCACTTGCAAAATACCTTATCCGATATGCTGTCGAATTCTATATTAAAATAAAAGGAGATGACTCGAAATGACGTTGAAGAAAAGATTGATTTCGCTTTGCATGGCAGTTGTTTTGATCTTTTCACTTTCGGCCGTTTGTGCTTCGGCTGCACAAGAGGTGGCAACAAAACCACCGACTGTTTCGATGTCCTTTGATCTTAACGATCGTGTCAAGCATGAAGAATCAGTGAAGTTGCCAGATGGTTCGATTGCAAAGATTACTGCTGAACCTATCAATACTGGCCGAGCACTATCTGGAGTATGGAAGATTACCGGAACAAATGGACTGGCAACAATGGAATATTGGATTGAATTGGAAAAAGCTGGTCTTTACACAAAAATTAAACGGACATGGGGGCTTGCGATAACTGGAATTATGACATCGTATGAAGATGCCAAAATTAATGTTGTCAGACAGATGGAGTCGCCTGTTCTTCCTGCAATTGTTGAGGGATATGCGAAATTCACATATTTTGACAATCCGGTTGTTACACTTTGGACGAAAAGTGGTGGCGTGAGAGCTTCAATTTCTGGTAATCAAATTACTACAGAGCTGTACTAATTAACTTAAGAATATGTTCTAAGTTGAATCAGAAAAGCAACTCGGATGCTTCAAAAATGATGAAACTAACCTAAATAAAAATCGCAGTAGCAACAAAGGCTTTGTGTGAAAGGAGGTGAATAGTATGGAGGTTATCTCTGAAAAGAGAGAGCTGGAAACTGTGTTGGAAAATGCACATCCGAGTGCATTCAATACTAACGGCGGTGCTGGCTGTGGTTGCTAATCAGTAATAATGAGATATAGGAGACTTTGGAACAATCTAAAGTCTCCTATATTTTATAATCAAAAAGGAAGATAATATGAAATATATAATTCCTGGATATGTTGAAATTGAAAGAAATGGCGAAAGGACATTGGTAACATCAAACCTGTTGAAAAATAAGATTAAATTGACTGATTTTTTGATTCGACAGGAATTTGATGATATTGTAAAAGCAGGAGGATGTGATGATATTTCGACGGATCTCACAAGGTTACTATATGAACAAGAGATGTTGCAGACAAGACAAGAAATAGATAAAATCGTGTGTAGTCTTAAAGAAAGAATGAATAAGAGCCTCCTTCTAACGATTATGCCAACAGAAGCTTGCAACTTTAGATGTCCATATTGCTATGAACCACACGAGAATATAACTATGACATCAGATATTGTGGAACAAATCAAAAAATATATTCAAAATATGATTGATAAATTTGATAATCTTCAAATAAGTTGGTTCGGAGGAGAACCCACTCTATGTGAAAACATTATACTGGATATTTCATCATGCGTAAAAGAATTGCAGACTGTTCGAAAATTTAATTATGCAGCGACAATGACAACTAATGGATATTTGCTAAACATAGAAACGTTTATTAAATTTTATGAAGTGGGGATACGATCTTTTCAAATAACATTAGATGGATGGAGTCATAACGAGACTCGACCGCATATTTCTGGAATACGAACGCTTGAGAGAATAATTGATAATCTTAGAAAAATATCGACCCTTTCTTCTGAGTACGAGTATAATATTATTATACGACATAATATTTTAGATGGGGACCAAGATTTTTCATGGTATGATTATCTTTCATCGCTGTTTGCGAAAGACAAAAGATTTTCAATTCTCGTTGCACTTGTATCTGACTGGGGTGGAACACTAGTGGGCTCAATGCCAATATTAGAAGGCAAAAATAGAAAGCAGTTGAAGTATGCACATCAAGCGTATATTAAGAAAATTGGGCTAACATTATATGAGCAGCCGAATGACTTGTTTTCGGATATTTGCTATGCATCTTTCCCGTACGGATTCGTTTTTCGCGCAAATGGTATGATTGACAAATGTACAATTTCGTTGAATGCGCCAGAAAATCATATTGGAAGAATTGATGCTATGGAGGGTATTATAATTGACCCAAAAAAATCAAAAGCATGGACAGAGGGACAGATTCATCAAAAATGTTATGGTTGCAATAGAGTGCTTAACTGTTTGAATATTAGTTGTAAAAAAGGTGCTGTGGTTGACAATATGTGTGAGAAGTATGTGTGTAAAACATTTTATCCGAACAAGTCTTAACGAAAATTAGGTATAAGTGAATAATAGTTGAAAGATGAAATAATGGATTGAATGTATGGATTACTATTTGAAAAAACAAAAATTTCTTTGCATAATAGTCTGTGTGTTTCAAGCCCTATCATTTACGATGAATGCGTGTATTCAATTCCTATTGATGAAGATATTCGACTCTGCAGCGCAAATGAATTTTAATTTGGTTTTATTTTGGTGCTGCATTGATATTTTTGGATGGGGATTATATCTTTTGTTTTCTGTTTTAGCGGATCGTATACAGGCAAAAGCAATTTGGGCTTTGAACAACGATGTGCGCAAGAATATTTATGATTCTATTTTGCGACAAAATTATAAGCAATATCATAAGAATGATATCGGAGAATATCTATCGTGGGTGACAAATGATATTAAACAAATAGAACAACTGGCATGGATCCCATTTTTTTCTGGTGTTGGCCGTGTAACGCAGGTGATTGTAAGTATTATAAGCTTGGCTTTTCTACATTGGTCACTTGTACTTTTTGCATTGCTATCAGCTTTTTTAATGTGGAGTATTCCAAATCTGTTCCATAAAAAAATAGAAAAACTTGGGAAAAACTGCTCTCAAGAACAGTCTGTTGCCATTAGCCAATTAAAAGATCTTTTTCTCGGAATGGATACCCTGAAGACTTTTGGAAGAGGTGAGAGATTTTTAGGAAAGAGCGAAAGCATAAGTGATAATATTGAACGACCGAACTATATCCTAAATGCTACTAAAGCAGATACGGAGGGAATTGTTGGATTTGTTAATGTTACACTGCAAGTTGTATCAATGCTTTTGATTGTGCTTCTTGTTATGCAAGGAAAAGTAATGCTAGGTGTTTTAGCAAGTGGAACAAATTTGATAGGGGGCGTTTCAAATGGACTGTCTGGAATTTCAAATACTCGTCTTTCTTTGATTGCGGCAAGACCATATTTTGAAAAACTTTCAAATTTGAACACGGACGGAGAACATAAATCCAATAAAATACTCTCTACTTTCAAAAAGAAAATCAGTGTAACAAATGTTTCTTTTAATTATAGAGAGAAGAAGGTTCTTAAAAATATTTCATTTGTATTTGAAAAAGGGAAAAAATATGCACTTATAGGTCCTTCAGGTTGTGGAAAGTCTACCTTTCTAAAGATTCTTCTAGGATGGCTTCCCGATTATACAGGAAATATTTACTTTGATGATACGGACATTCGTATAGTTGCACCGGAACAGATTCAACAACAGATAGGCTATGTTGACCAAAATGTATTTTTATTTAACACAACAATTAGAGAAAATATTACGCTGGGAGGAAGATTTACAGAAGAACAAATCAAAAAAGCGGTTAAAGATAGTGCACTTGAGTACGATATATCTTCTATGCCAAATGGGATGGACACGATTGTTGGAGAAAACGGGAATAAGATATCTGGAGGCCAAAAGCAAAGAATTGCGATTGCTCGTGCATTGATTTATAATCGTTCTATTCTTTTGATAGATGAAGGAACAAGTGCGTTGGATGAAAAAAATGCGGAGCGTATAGAGAAATGCTTATTGGAAAACCCAAGACTGACGCTTATTCTTGTGAGCCATCATCTAACAGAAGCACGAAAGCGGCAATTTGATGAGGTATATAAATTGGACACACCGTAATGGTTCTGACTATACTCTTTGAATTTTGATGTTCGGTCACTCAAACCAATGCCGTCAAGTCGGTGGGGGGATAGGGTGATTTTATTTGTCAGAGAGTAAGTGCACGGTTTCTGCACGGATTTTGCACGGTTTCAAAACGTGCAGAGGGTGTTTTTTACTGCAAAATCCGACAAAGGGTGCAGAAATTGCTGGGCGAAAAATCACGTTGTTTTGTTAAAAAATAACGATAATTCGAAACTTCCATAAATTGAGACGAACCGGCGGCTTGCTCTCTTAATCAGTGGGCCCAGGGTTCGAGTCCCTGGAGGTGCACCACAACAACAAAATCCGAACTTTTTTCCAATAGGAGAAGGGTTCGGATTTTTTGTATTCTTCGGAAAACAGAACGAATCCCTTGCTTCCATCGAAAAGCGTCCTAGACCTTATCATAAGAAAGCACGACAGATCACTGTAAGAGTGCCGTAAGGCAGAAAGGACACAAACATGAAGTACGATGAAAGAGCCTGCAAGTTCAACATGGATACCGGCTGCGTGGAGCTGCTGCTCCGGGATGGGAGAATGATCTCCATTGACTGCACTGGGGTCGAGGATGAATTGGACGTGACCATGGCGCAGAGGACGGAACTGGACTACCTCATCTACAACGATCCGCTGGGCTATGCGGATTTGATTCTGAACGGTGACCCGGAGAAATATTTGAAGAATGTGGCTGGAAGCCATGGGCTAGAAGATTAAGGGCAAAACAAAAAACAGGGTGCGCCCCTGAATAGGACGCACCCTGCCAAAAGCCACAGACGATAGCGATATGTACAACAGGGAGTTCCCCAGTGGGAACTTCCTGTTTTTCGTTGTTTGCATGATGAGCCTGCTCTGCCTGCCACGCGGCAAACTCCCTCTGGCCTTCCTCGCTGTTCCAGCAGGCAAGGATGGCCGGGTAGAATGCCCGCGCCAGACGGTCAATGACTTCATCGGGATAAGGGGAAGTATTTGTGGACTTTTTCTTTTTGTTCAAACGCACGCTCCTTTGATCGTCCCACCGTG
>ERZ773139.2487-NODE-2487-length-18401-cov-6.465279_pt1 | contig 18401 bp, 14 predicted proteins | sample MGYA00580854_ERZ773139 | MGnify/ENA primary metagenome ERZ773139 (study PRJEB29015, sample SAMEA2737809) | human gut metagenome | biome: human gut; feature: human-associated habitat; material: faeces | place: China | collected 2012 ...
GAACTGCACCAGCTGGTAGACGAAGTAGGTCTCAGTTGCGAATGCGCAGTGGACCCAGATGGCCAGATAGAACGGGCTGTTGACCCAGCCGAACTTGGTGTACAGCAGGAACTGAGGCACGTTCAGGACGACCTGAGGCAGGAACAGGGTGGCCAGCATGATGCTGAACAGGATCTTCCGGCCCGGGAAGTCGAAGCGGCCAAAGCCGTAAGCTGCAATGCAGGAGGAGACCACGGTGCAGATGACCTTGGGCAGGACGTAGCTGTAAGTGTTCAGCATGGCCTGCAGGATGTTGATGGAACCGCCGAAGTTGTTCAGCGCGTTCTTGTAGCCCTCCAGAGTGGGGTTCTTGATCCACAGGCCGATGCCTGCAAAGATCTCGCTGTTGTCCTTAAAGGTGGCGCTGATCATCCACAGCAGGGGATAGATCATGATGAGGCCCACCAGGATCAGGACGAAGTACTTGAAAAACGTCGCGATGGCGTTAGAAGCTTTCATTCCCATACTGTCACACCTTACCTTTCATCCGAGTAGTAGACCCACTTCTTCTGGCTGGTGAAGGCGATGATCGTCAGGATGCAGACGATGACGAACATGATCCATGCCAGTGCGGAAGCCATGCCCATCTGGTTGGACTTGAATGCGTAGTTGTAGACCAGAATGGAGATGAGGGTGGTGGAACCGCGGGGACCGCCGTTGGTGATGATGAACGGGCCATTGAACTCCTGGAAAGCCTGGCAGATCTGAGTGACCAGGTTGTAGAAGATGATGGGGGTGATCATCGGGACGGTAATGGAGAAGAACTGACGCCACTTGCCTGCGCCGTCGATGGTGGCGGCCTCGTACAGGTCGGCCGGCACACCCTTCAGAGCGGCGAGGAACAGCACCATGGCGGAGCCGAACTGCCAGATACGCAGGAAGCAGATGATCCACAGTGCGTAGCTGGGGTCGCTCAGCCAGGAAGGACCCTGGAAGTGGCCGAAGGTCAGCATACGAATGAGGGTGTTGACCAGACCGTCATCACGGAACACGGCCTTCCACAGCACGGCGATAGCAACAGAGCCGCCGAGGATGGAGGGGATGTAGTAGACGGTGCGGAACACGTTCACGCAGGCGATCTTGAAGTTCAGGATGTAGGCGATGAACAGTGCGAAGACCAGCTTCAGAGGCACAGTGATGAAGCTGTACTTGAAGGTGGTGATGAGCGCCTTGGTGATCTTGGGAGTGGAGAAGGCGTCCACATAGTTCATGATGCCATACTGATGGATGCCGTTGAAGAAGTCCATATCCGTAAAGCTGTAGTACAGAGACTGGCCGAACGGAATGGCCTTGAAGACGACGAAGCCGATGATCCAGGGGATCAGGTAGAACAGGCCCTGCCATTTGTCAAAAAACTTCTGGGCCGGGGTACGCCCGAGAGAGGGCGCTTTGCTTTCTTTCATCCGGGAATCCTCCTTTTATAAGGATATGTCTCGTACGCCGCACAATAGTTTGGACACATTTTTGTCAAAAAAATGTCATCACCGTCTTGCAAAAAAGGGGCATCCGTCCGTAGGTGGAAGGAATGCCCCTTGCAAGACTCCTTTATGCGGGGCGGCCCGTGTCAACACCGCGCGTGTGCGGGCCGCAAAAAGTCCGTGAGGCGGAAATTAGACGGTGTAGCCGACAGACTCCATGCCGTCCAGCAGGGTATCGACCAGGTCAGCGCCGGAAGCATTGTCGTAATCCAGAGTGTCGAACACTTCCTGATAGATGCCGGTGCCGGTAGCCTTCAGGTCGTTGGACTCGAACAGGGGGTCCAGCTGGTTGGAAACGAAGGCCATGACCTTGCCGTTTGCCTCAGCGACCAGCTCCTTGACAGCGCCGGCGCTCTGAGCAGCAGCCAGACCAGCCTTGGAGGCGGGGATGCCGCACTCAGAACCCATGATGGAAGCGCCCTTCTCCTCGTTCAGCAGGAAGTTGATCAGGGTAGCAGCCTCGGCAACGTTCTTGCAGGTCTTGGTGATGGCCAGACCCATGGAGACCTTGGAGAAGCCGCCGTTGTAATCGCCGAACTTGATCTCCTCGCCGACGGTGAAGCCAGCCTTGTTCTCCTCGTCCAGAGCGTCAGCGTACTTGGTAGCGGAGGAGTCCCACTCGAAGCAGCCGGCCAGCTTGCCGGTGATCCACTCGGTGGACTGGTGAGCGGCGTTGTCGCCGTTGGAGCCATAGTAGGTGGGCAGGCTCATGATGACGTGGCCCTCGACCAGGCTCTTGATGAAGTCGATGCCCTCAGCGATCTGGTCGGCATCGTAGTTCAGGGTAGAGGTGGTGGGGTCTGCCCAGTCCTTGCCGTACTTGGACTCGAGGTAGAACACCATCAGGATCATACGGTCGTATGCGCCCAGGTGCAGGGGATAGTAGTCATCGCCCAGCTTCTCCTGGAAGGTCTTGCCGGCAGCCATCAGCTCGTCCAGAGTGGTGGGGAAGGAGATGCCGGCCTTGTCGAAGGTGGTCTTGTTCCAGTAGAAGATACGGCCGGTCATGGAGACAGGCACGCACTGCTGGGCGTTGGCCACGTTGCAGGCAGCCAGCTTGGCCTCGTCCCACTGGGTCAGGTCCAGATAGTCGGAGACGCTGTTCAGGTCGATGAAGGTCTGGCCGTTCTTGGAGTAGTTGTACAGCCAGTTCCAGTTGATCTGGCAGACATCCTCAGCGACACCGCCAGCGAACTTGGTGGACATGGTGTCCTCCCAGCCGGACCATGCAGCGAAGGTGGGGTTGACGGTGATGGTGCTGTGCTCAGCAGAGAAAGCCTTGATGGCCTCCTGGTAAGCGTTGTGACGGGACTCGCCGCCCCACCAGCTCATGGTCAGGGTGACGGGGTCAGAAGACAGACCAGCCACAGAAGCTGCTGCGGAAGAAGCGGCAGTGGAAGTGGCGGTAGAACCAGCGTTGCTGGAGCCGCCGCAGGCGGCCAGCAGGCCGGCAGCACCCACAGCGCCAGAGACCTTCAGAAAGTCACGACGAGAAATTGCCTTGCTCATTTTCGTTCTCCTCCTATGTAGAAAACATCTTCTTGCACGGACGCCTCTGCAAAGCATCCGTTGTATACAAATATAATACCAAAGGCAAGAAAAAAAAGAAAGATGCAAATTGTAGTGATAGCGGCAGAAAACGTACAAATATTGCGCTTATTTTTTGCCCGCTTTTGACGTCATTGCCATAATGAATAAACTTGGACCGAAAAACTGTGCAACTTGTATACTTCAACGATTTGCATAGAAAACTGGGATGCAACAGGAGAAGATTGGCCTGAATTGCAAGAATTTTGTAGCCGAGGCAGAATTTGTTGAAAGAACGTTGTATACATCAAAAGCGACGATAACAGAAAGTTCCGGCCCTGAGCTGATATATCAATAGTGCAAAAAACGCGCGAATCAGGCCCCGACTGATATATTACGGATGCAGAAAAGATACAAAAATGCCGTCCGGCGTGCGGACGGCATAAAATCAGGAAAAAGAGTCACCGGCGGGCGGCGTAGAAGGCGCTGCGCTCCCGGAAATAGCACTGGGGACACATGCTGACGTACTGGACGTCGTTCTCAAGGTCGATGGCTACCTGTTCGCCCTCAAAGACGAAGCGGCCGTTGACCTTGCGGCAGTTGCAGGTGGCCTTGCGGCCGCAGGTGCAGATGGTCTTCATCTCCTCGATGGTGTGGGCCAGCTCCAGAAGCCGGGTGGAGCCGGGGAAGCCCTTGAGGGAGAAGTCGGAGCGCAGGCCGTAGCAGATGACGGGGATGTTCAGCTCTACCGTCACCATGAACAGCTGCTCAGCCTGCTCTGCGGTGAGGAACTGGCTCTCGTCACAGAGCACACAGGCCAGAGGCCGGCCCTCGCTGCTGGCGGCCCGGACGGCCTCCACCAGGTCCATGTCCGGCGGCACCAGCAGGTCGGCGGGGCGGCGGACGCCCAGACGGCTCACGAGGTCGCCGCTGCCCTTGGTGTCCACCTTCGGCTTGAGGATGAGCACCCGCATCCCCTGCTCCTCGTAGTTGTGGGCCACCTGCATCAGCGCGGTGCTCTTGCCGCTGTTCATTGCGCCGTAACGGAAATAAAGCTTTGCCATGTCGAAAAAGTCTCCTCATGAAAGGACTCTCTCAGCCAAAGCCTGACGGAGAGGGCCTGTATTATCGATAGTATGTGCTCAGTCCTGATTGCGCAGCCGGTAGCCCAGGCTCATCAGGCTGTCGCCGAGGTGGACGTTCTCCACCACCACGTCGGGGTAGGAGACAGACAGATCGTAGTGGGAGAAGTTCCAGAAGCCCTGAATGCCCAGAGCCACCAGACGGCCGCTGATCTCCTCTGCGCCGCTGCGGGGCAGACAGAGCACAGCCACCTCGGGGTGGTGCTCGGCGCAGAAAGCTTCCAGCTCATTAATGTGTAAAATCTGGATGCCGTTGATCTCTTTGCCCACCTCGTCGGGGGCATTGTCGAAGGCGGCGATGAGCTTGTAGCCGTTGGTGTCGGTGGTGATGAAGCGGCTCACAGCCTTGCCCAGACGGCCGCAGCCGATGAGGATGGTGGGCAGGAGGTCGCCGTTGCCAAAGAGCAGATGCTCAAGGATGCTCAGCAGGTTTTCTACCGAGTAGCCGATGCCCTGACGGCCATTCACATCGCCGATGCAGTTGAAGTCCTGCCGCACCTGAGAGGCAGTGGTACCCATCTGGGCGGCCAGCTCACGGGACGAGATGCTGGTGATGCCGTCGTTCTTCAGGGTGCGCAGGTAGCGATAGTATTTGGGCAGGCGCTTGATGACGGGCAGAGAAGCTTTGCCGGGAGTGTTCATAGGGGGGGCTCCTTTCTTTTTATCCGCAGCATTGCCGGGGAGAAGTGCGCAGCGGCAGGGTGCTCCGGCAAAAGATTTGTACTTTCTTGTACAATAATGATACATATTTGACAATCTTATCTCTAGTATAAAGTATACAGCGCGAAGACAGAATGTCAAACCATTTGGCACATTTTTTTGAGAAAGAAAAGAAATCTTTGCCGAAGTATAACCGGCAGGAATGCCGGACAAGCTGAAATGAAGCAAAAAGGAGGATACGCAGAATGTCACAGGAAGAGAAGAACATCCCCGTGGAGCAGCAGCGGCTGGAAAAAGAGCAGATCGAGGATATGGGCAGCGTTTACCGTACCCGGGGAGCTCACGCCATCCACTGCCTGACTGTCATCGGGCAGGTGGAGGGCCATGTGGAAGCGCCCCAGGGACAGAAGACCACCAAGTATGAGCACGTCATCCCCCAGCTGGTGGCCGTGCAGGAGGACCCCGCCATCGAGGGCCTGCTGGTCCTGCTCAATACGGTGGGCGGGGATGTGGAGGCGGGGCTTGCGCTGGCGGAGCTCATCGCCAGCATCTCCAAGCCCAGTGCGGCGGTGGTGCTGGGCGGGGGCCACTCCATCGGCATCCCGCTGGCCGTCAGCGCCCAGCGGAGCTTCATCGTGCCTACTGCCACCATGACGGTCCACCCCGTCCGCCATTCCGGCATGATATTGGGCGTGCCGCAGACCATGCGCTGGTTCGAGCAGATGCAGGAGCGCATCACCGGCTTCGTGGCGTCCCACAGCGGCATCTCGGAGAAGCGTTATACTGAGCTGATGATGCGCACAGGCGAGCTGGTCATGGACGTGGGTACCGTGCTGGATGGCCGAAAAGCCGTGCGGGAAAAGCTCATCGACGAGCTGGGCGGGCTGTCGGATGCGCTGGCATGGCTCTACCGAGAAATCGAGGGGAAATAAATTGCCATTTGACTTTTCCCGTGGTACAATGAAAGAATCGAGTAGTATCGAAATTCTTCCATCGTCACCGACAGAGCCGCCCTGAGCGCGCCCTGCTTCATGATATAAAATAAGGAACGGGTTTTAGGAAACATGGCAAAGAGAAAACGCAAGACCTCCGGGCGCAGCACAGCCTCGCGCCGCAAGAACCGGACACAGGACCGGATGCCCGCGGGGCTCATCACCCTGTTTGCGGGGCTGGTGCTCATGGCGCTGGCTTTCGTGCCGGGCAGCTCGGCCTGGCGCACGATGCATGATGTCCTGTTCGGCGTGTTCGGCTGCGGAAGTTTCGTGCTGGGCGCAGCGCTGTGCTATCTGGCCATCCTCTACACCCGGGGCGAAGACCTGCTGCCCCACATCGCAAAGCTGGCGCTGGGGCTCATCTTCGCCAGCGGCACAGTCATCGTCTTTTCTGACATCCCCACCGACCAGACCGCCGCGCAGATGACTGCCGCCTGTTATCATAATGGTATGAGCGCATGGCTCTCGGGCGGTGCGCTGGGCGCTGTGCTGGGCGGGACGCTCCTGCTGCTCTGCGGCAGACCCGCCGCCAATCTGGTCATGGCGGCGCTGGCGGCCTGCGCCAGCCTGTACATTTTTGACGTTACGCCCGCCGAGTGCTGGCAGTGGCTCTGCAACGTGGGCGGCAGCGTCCACGAAAAGGGCCTTGCCGTCCACGAGCAGAACGCCGCCCGCCGGGCCGAGCGTCTGGCAGAACGCGCCGCCGAGGAGGCCGAGGCGGAGGAATACGAGGCCTATGACGACGACCTGCCGGAAGACGAAGTGGGCGAAGGCGAGGACTACTACGGCGGCGAAGAGCCTGCCGCGCCCGCCTTCCATATCCAGCCTCCCGGCTGGCTGGCTGGCGTCTTCCACTGGGGCCATCAGGTGATGCAGGGCGGCGAACAGGCGGAGCCTGCCCCTGCGCCCGCACCGGAAGCGCAGACCCCGCCTCAGCCCGAGCCTGCCCCCGTACAGGTGGAAAAGTCCCGGCCTCGTGCGCCCTTTGATATTGATTTAGGCCCTGACCATACCACCGTCACCGAGGGCGGCAGTGAGCCTATCGAGCCCATCATCCTCGGCCCCGGCGGCACCTTCGGCATGGACCCGCTCCGCCGTGCGCCCATCCGCGCCACCGTGACTCCCATCGTCCCGGACGCTGTGGATACTGCCGCTGAGGACTTCTTCGCGGCCCAGCCCGAGCCGACGGTGACACCCACCGTTACGCCCGCTGCCCCGGCAGAAGAGCCGGAACAGCAGCCCGCGCCTGAGCCGCCGCTCTCCTTCGGCATCCCGCTCTATGATTTGACCCCGACTCCGGAACCAGCCCCGCAGCCGGTCAGCGCCGAGAATGCGGTGGCGTTCCGCTCTGAGCCGGATGAGGACGGCTGGATCAGCATCACCAGCGACCCGGTGGAGGAAAAAGACCTCAACACTCTGGTGGCAGCCGCCATGGAAAAGCCTGCTGTCTCCGAGGAGCAGGCCGCGAACGCCCCCGCCGAAGAGGCGGAGACGGAGGAGAGCTTCCAGTATCAGTACCCGTCCATCGAGCTGTTCGAGCGCGCCCCGGAGGAAAGCGACTCCGGCGCGGAAGACGAGCTGAAAGCCAACGCCCAGAAGCTGGTGGACACGCTGGAAAGTTTCGGCGTCCGCACCCGTGTGCTGGATATTTCCCGCGGCCCGTCGGTCACCCGGTATGAAGTCCAGCCCATGGCGGGCGTCAAGATAAGCCGCATCACTTCGCTGGCGGACGACATCGCCCTGAACCTGGCGGTGGCCGATGTCCGCATGGAGGCACCCATCCCCGGCAAGCCTGCCGTGGGCATCGAGGTGCCGAACCATAAGAAAACGCCGGTCTATATCCGCAGCGTCTTCGAGAGCCAGAGCTTTTTGCGGATGACCTCGCCGATGGGCATTGCGCTGGGCAAGGACATCGCCGGTGTGGCCCAGGTGGCCGACCTGTGCAAGATGCCCCATCTGCTCATCGCGGGCAGCACCGGCAGCGGTAAATCGGTCTGTGTCAACAGCATCATCATGAGCCTGCTGTTCCGCTCCAGCCCCGAGGACGTCAAGCTCCTGCTCATCGACCCCAAGGTCGTCGAGCTGGCTGAGTACAACGGCATCCCCCACCTGCTGATGCCCGTCGTCACCGAGCCCCGCAAGGCGGCCGGCGCACTGGGCGGCGCAGTGCAGGAGATGGAGCGCCGCTACCACCTCTTCGCGGAGAACAATGTCCGCGACATCAAGTCCTTCAATAAGCTGGCTGCAACGGACCCGAACCTCGAGAAGATGCCCTATATCGCCATCATCATCGACGAGCTGGCCGATTTGATGATGGTCGTCGGCAAGGATGTCGAAGACTCCATCTGCCGCATCGCCCAGAAGGCCCGCGCCGCCGGTATGCACCTCATCGTGGCGACCCAGCGCCCCAGCGTGGACGTCATCACCGGCCTCATCAAGGCCAACATCCCCAGCCGCATCGCCTTCGCCGTGTCCAGTCAGGTGGACAGCCGCACCATCCTCGACGGTGCCGGTGCCGAAAAGCTGCTGGGCATGGGCGATATGCTCTTCATGCCCGTGGGCGCACCCAAGCCCACCCGTATCCAGGGTACCTTCGTGCGGGATGAGGAGATCAGCCGTGTGCTGGACTTCATCAAGAAGAGCGCCACCGTCCAGTACGACGAAGCCATGATAGAGGCTATGGAAAAACACGCTATCCAGGACGGCAAGAAGGGCAGCAGTTCTGCCGACTCCGACGAGGAGGGCGGCAGTGACCCGATGCTCAAGCAGGCCGTGGAGGTGGTCATCGACGCCGGCCAGGCGTCCACCAGCCTGCTGCAGCGCCGCTGCAAGCTGGGTTATGCCCGCGCCGCCCGCATCATGGACGAGATGGAAGAAAAGGGCATCATCGGCCCCTACGAGGGCGCAAAGCCCCGCGCTGTCCTCATCAGCCGCCAGCAGTGGCTGGAAATGCAGATGAATCAGCCGGATGAATAACCTCTCAGTCAAAGCCGGACGGCTTTGCCAGCTCCCCTACCAGGGAAGCCACTGGCGTACCGGACAGGATCACGCTGGATGAATAGAATTTTTGATTTCGGAAGCAATAGAGCCCTGCTGTATAGGGCAGGCATCATGAAAGAAAAAGGATAACTATGGAACATTACACCGAATTTCTCCCCATCAGCCGGGCCGACATGGAGGCCCGGGGATGGGACCGGCTGGACTTCGTGGTGGTGGGCGGCGACGCCTATGTGGACCACCCCAGCTTTGGCACCGCCATCATCAGCCGCCTGCTGGAAGCCGAGGGCTACAAGGTGGGCGTGCTGGCCCAGCCCCGCTACACCGACTGCGAGGACTTCAAGCGGTTCGGAAAGCCGAAGTACGGCTTCTTCATCGGCGGCGGCAACGTGGACAGCATGGTGAGTCACTATTCCGTCGCAAAGATCCCCCGCGCGGAGGACGAGTATTCGCCCGGCGGCAAGGGCGGCGCACGGCCCGACCGCAGCGCCACCGTCTACACCAGACTTGCCAAGCAGGCATACCCTGACCTGCCCGTCATTCTGGGCGGTCTGGAAGCATCGCTCCGCCGCTTTGCCCACTACGACTACTGGCTGGACACCGTCCTGCCCAGCATCGCCGAGGACTCTGGCGCGGACATCATCAGCTTCGGCATGGGTGAACACCAGACCGTGGAGATTGCCCGCCGTCTGGCGGCAGGGGAGCCGGTGGAGAGCATCACCGATGTGGACGGCACCTGCTACCTGACTGACTTCGACCACCTGCCCGAGCGGTATGTGGAATGCGCGGGCTTCAAGAAGGTCGCCTCCGATAAGGTGGCCTATGCGAAAGCCTGCCGCATCCAGATGGACAATCAGGACGTCGTCAGCGGCAATATCATCGTCCAGAAGCAGAGCGAGAAGTACCTCGTGCAGAACATCCCCGCAAAGCCCCTCGTCCGCTGGGAGCTGGATAAGGTCTACGCTCTGCCTTACACCCGCCGCTACCACCCCATCTACGAGGCCATGGGCGGTGTGCCTGCCATCCGCGAGGTGCAGTTCTCCATCATCCAGAACCGCGGCTGCTTCGGCGGCTGCAATTTCTGCGCCATCCAGCTGCATCAGGGCCGACGCGTCACCAGCCGCAGCGCCGACAGCATCGTGGCCGAAGCAGAGCGGATGACCCACGAGCCGGATTTCAAGGGCTACATCCACGACATCGGCGGCCCCACCGCCAACTTCCGTTTCCCATCCTGCCGCGAGCAGATGCTGCGGGGTATGTGCAACGGCGGCAAGCACTGCCTCGCCCCCACCACCTGTTCCCACATGATCGTGGACCACAGTGATTACCTGAAAATCCTCCGCCGCGTCCGGGAGCTGCCCGGCGTCAAGAAGGTGTTCATCCGCAGCGGCATCCGCTTCGATTACCTGATGGCCGACCCCGATGACACTTTCTTTAAGGAGCTGGTGGAGTACCACGTTTCCGGCCAGCTGAAAGTCGCGCCGGAGCACTGCGCCCCCAACACCCTCGCCTACATGGGCAAGCCGCCGATCGAGACCTTCAACAAGTTCAAGGATAAGTTCTACGAGCTGAGCAGGAAGGCAGGAAAAAAGCAGTACCTCGTGCCGTATCTCATGTCCAGCCACCCGGGCAGCACCCTCAAGGATGCCGTCTATCTGGCCGAATACCTCTACAAGAACCATATGCGCCCCGAGCAGGTGCAGGATTTTTATCCCACGCCCGGCACCGTGAGCACCTGTATGTTCTACACCGGCCTCGACCCCTATACTTTGAAGCCGGTGTTTGTGGAAAAGACCGCTGAGGGCAAGGCGCTTCAGCGCGCCCTGCTCCAGTATTATGAGCCCCGCAACGCCGAAAAGGTCATCAAGGCGCTGAAAATGACCCACCGCGAAGACCTCATCCCCCTGCTGGTTCCCGCCGAGGGCCGCATTGCGGTCCAGCGTTCGGCCCGCAGAGCCGAGGCCGCCGATGTGACCATCCATGGCGACGGCACCTACACCGTCCGGCCCAGAGGCAAGGGCGGCAAGCCGCAGAGCCGCTCCGCCGCCCCGGCAGGCCGTCAGCCCAGCCCCGGCGCACGTTTTGCGCCCCATTCGGCTCCTGCGCATAAACCGAAAAGTAATCAACAGAAAGAGAATACATCGTGGAAAACTTCAAAAAAGAAAAAGTGACCGCTCAAACGCTCATGAGCCGCCTCGCTGCGCTGGCACTGGCCGCAGCCCTTGCGCTGGGCCTCGTGGGCTGTGACACCTCTTCCATCGTCCCGGGAGGCAGCGGCGACGTCATGCCGAACCCGGCAGCTTCTCAGACCGGAACGACGCCTTCCGACGGGCAGGACGCCGCCTTCCAGATGCACTTCATCGACGTGGGGCAGGCGCTGAGCGTGCTGGTGGAGTGCGACGGACAGTTCATGCTCTACGACGGCGGCAATGTGGACGACGGCAGCCTGGTAGTCTCCTACTTACAGAGTCAGGGTGTCGAGCAGCTGGAGTATGTCTTCTGCTCCCATGCTCACGAAGACCATGTGGGCGGTCTGGCCGCTGCGCTGGCCTATTTCCCGGCCTGCCACGTTTACAGCCCCGTGACGGAAGCCTCCACCAAGTGCTTCAAGGATTTCGTCAAGTACACCCAGCAGCAGAACTTACAGGTCGAAGTACCTGCCGTAGGCACCCAGTGGGCGCTGGGCAGCGCCACTGTGACCATGCTTGGCCCTGTGGCGCAGTATGACGACACCAACGATACCTCCATCGTCCTGCGCATCGACTACGGTGCGACGAGTTTCCTGCTCACCGGTGATATGGAGGCCGACGCCGAGCGCGACCTTGTGAACAGCGGCGCGAACCTCAAGGTGGATGTCTTACAGGTGGGCCACCACGGCTCCAGCACCTCCACCAGCTACGTCTTCCTGAACGCTGTCCTGCCCGAGATGGGCATCATCTCCTGTGGGGTCAACAACAAGTACGGCCACCCCCACGAGGAGACCCTGAGCATCCTGCGGGACGCCGGTGTGGACGTCTACCGCACCGACCTGCTGGGGACGATCACCGTTTCCAGTGACGGCCAGAACTACACGGTGGCAACGGAACACTTCGCCACCGACGCTGAGCTGAACCCCACCGACCCGGCAGTATCCAGCACGGCCCAGCAGGCGTACATCGGCAATGTGAACAGCAAAAAGTTCCATCTGCCCAGCTGCGCCAACCTCCCGGCAGAGAAGAACCAGATTTTGTTCTCGAGCTATGATGAAGCTGTGGCCGCTGGCTACAGCCCCTGCTCGAGCTGCATCAAATAACAAATGGACAAAAGGGAAGCCCCATCGTCAGATGGGGCTTCCCTTTTGTCATAATATCAGCGTCCGCGTCCGGCTCCGCCGCCGTGGCTGCTGCCGCCGCCCATGCCGCCGAAGCTGCCGCCGCCGCGCCCGGCTCCGCCAAAACCGGAGCCGCCGCCCATACCGCCAAAGCCGCTTCCACCGAAGCCGCCGCCGCGGGGAGGACGAGGCCCACGGGGGCCTCTCGGGCCGCGAGGGCCGCCATAGAAACCACCGCCGGGGCCGAAGTCATCGTAAGGGCCGCGGGGAGGGCGCGGGCCTCTGTGCCGACGCCGTGCGCCGAACCAGCCAAACGGCCCCCAGAACCAGCCGAAGGAGTGGCCGAGAGGGGTGATAAAGATAAAGAAAACTGCGATGAACAGGATGATATAAGCAAGCATGGAGAAAATGCCGCCGATAAAGCTTTCCCAGATGGAGTAGTGCTTCTGGGGCGGGACAGGCTCGACAGAGGGCCGGGTGGTCTGGGTGTCAGAGCCGTCGGAATAGATGGTCCCGCCGCTCAGAGTGACCCCGTACACCTCTGCGATGGTATTGGCCACATTGGTGGCGCAGGTGAGGACGGCGGCGTCGTACTTCTTGGCGGCGAAATCGTCCTCCATGGTCTGCACGAGGGAGCTTGCCTGGTCGGCCAGCATGGTGCTGCGGAAGCCGTCACCGTAGGTCAGATAGTAGTCGCCGTCGGCGTACTGGTCCGACTGCATCACCAGCAGGATGAGTACGCCGTTGTTCTTGCTGGAACTGCCGATGCCCCAGGTGTTGAAGGCTTCAGTAGCGTAGTCCTCGGTGGTGGCGCTGCCGGTGTAGTCCACGGTCAGCACGCCGATCTGTGCGCCGTCGCAGCTGGAAGAGAGCTGTGCGTTGAGGGTCTCGAGCTCCGAGGTGGTGCTGTCGCTCAGCACACCGGCGTCGTCCACCACGCATTGATCTTTCGGCAGGCTGGGCAGCTGGATGCTGGAGGCCGAAGCCGCCGGTGCAAGCGCCATGATGCCGAAGGTCACGACAAGAAGCAGTGCCGCAATGCGGCGGGAGAATGTTTTCATTGTCTTCATGCGAAAAGTTCCACCTCCTGTATGCCGAACAGCTTGCCCAGTACGCTGGCCGGGAAGCCGCCGACGTCTTTTTGGTAGCTCTGGACTGCATCGTTATAATGCAGATTGCTGATGATGGTCTGCGCACTGTTGAACTGGCTGTACTGCCCCTGCACTGCGCCCATCTTCATGGGGTCTGCGGCCTGCTCCTGCAATTTTGCGTAGAGCTGGCCGATGGCTGCGCCAAGCGTCTCGTTCGACTGGTAGAGCATATGCATCCTGCCGCCGGTGTAAACACTCAGAGAGTCCGGTGCGTGAATCTTGCCATCGGACTGCACCGCCCCGAGGCAGGCGGAAAAAGAGTCCAGCGCAGCCTGTGCCGTCTGCACTTCGGTGCTGTCTGCACCCAGTGTGTTGGACGCGGTGGTGATGATGTTGGCGGCCGTGTTGAGCCGTGTGGTCAATTCCTCATTCAGGGTATAGCCGCTGTCTGCGGCCACGCCAGTGGTGAACCCGTTCTTCACCGTGTCGTACTTTGCCCGGAGCTTCGCCCCGCCAAAGCCGACAAAGCACCCCAGCATCACCACGATGCAAAGCGCCACGGCCACGGCCTGCTTGCTCAGCGCGGCAGGCAGGGCCTTTTCGAGGCTTGCCAGCTTCTGCTGGAAGGGCGTCAGCCGCACTTCCTCCTCGGCGGGCGCTGCGGCGCGATAGCTGGAAGCGTCAAAGCCGCCGGTGGGTTGATTCTGTTGTCTGGAAAAATCTGCGTTTGCCATTTCAGCTCCGGATCTCCATCATCTTCTGTTTCAGCTCGTCTTCGATGCGGGTGAGCTCCTGCTCGGCAGCGGCACGCTTTGCACGGCCCTCGCTCTGTATCTTGTTCAGCTCGTCCAGCGTCTCGATGAGGCTCTTGTTGGTCTGCTGCAGGGTCTCGATGTCTACGACACCGCGCTGAGACTCCTTGGCCGTCTCAATGGTACCCATTTTGAGGGCGTCGGCGTTCTTTTTCAGCAGCTCGTTGGTCATGTCGGTGACGGCACGTTCGGCCTGCATGGCCTGCTGGCTGTGGGCCAGACCCAGTGCCAGCACCATCTGGTTCTTCCACAGGGGGATGGTGTTGACGATGGTGGACTGTATCTTCTCGGCCATCATGGAGTTATTGTTCTGCAAAAGCCGGATCTGGGGGCCCATCTGCAGGCTGATGGTGCGGGTCAGCTCGAGGTCGTAGAGCTTTTTCTCAAAGCGCTCGCACTGGTCGGCCAGATCGCGTGCGGCCTGTGCGTCCTCAGGCAGGCCGGAAACCTTTGCCTTGTCCATCGCCTGCTGCAGCTCGTGGGCGCGGAAGTCGGCCAGCTTCTTCTTGCCCGCGAGGATATACATGCTCAGCTCTTTGAAATAGGCCATGTTCAGCTCGTACATCTTGTCCAGCATCGCAATATCCTTGAGCAGCTGCACCTGATGCTTTTCGAGGGCGGACTGGATGGTCTCGACGTTCGTTTCCGCTTTGCTGTACTTGGTCTTCATGTTGTCGAGCTGGTTACCCTTTTTCCTGAAGAAGCCGAGGATGCCCTTTTCCTCTTCGGCGGCGTCAAAGTTCTTCAGCTCCCCGATAAGGTCGGTGATCATGCCGCCCACCTCGCCAAGGTCTTTGGTGGACACTTTGGAAAGTGCCGCCTCGGAGAAGTCACCGATCTTCTTCTGGCAGGCGGAGCCGTACTGCAGCACCTGCTGGCTGTTGGTGATGTCGATCTTCTGAGCGAAGGCGTCCACCATCGCCTGCTCCTCGGGGCTGAGCTTGACCTGTTCGGCCTCGGGGGCCGCAGCGGGTTCGGGCTGCTTTTCCTCGGTGGCAGGTGCTTCCACCGGGTCGAGGGTCAGGGTGGGAACAGCGGGTGCGTCTAAGTCAAAATTGAACGTATTATCAGCCATGAGAGATTCCTTCCTTTCCAAATCAGACGTTTAGCCTAAGCCTTGTCCTTTGAGCATATTCTGCAATACCGTCAGATCCGCCGAGAGGTCCATGCTTTCAGCAGCATACAGTGCATCCAGCTGGTTTTCGAATGCAGTGGCGATGGAAGCCGCGTTCCGCTCCACCTCTGCCCGAATCGAAGCGGCATTTTCGCCCCGCACGCCCTGGCGGGCGAGTTTTGCGTACTGCTCCAATACGTTCACCGCGTCGGGCAGATAGTAGTTCGCAAAGCGGCGTACCTGCTTTGCCTTGGCGGGACTGGCCTCCACCGTCTCCATGATGGAGCGGCCTGCCTTTTCCATCCGGGTCATGGCGGCGGAAAGCTCCGGGTCGGGCAGGGCCTCGTTCAGCGCGTGGAGGGCATCCAGCTTCTGCTGGATGTCGGCCAGCATCTCGTCCACATCGCCGCTGCCGGTGTGGAAAGGCACTTCATGCTCCACTACCCGGGGCGGGCAGACCTTCTTTGCCACGCCGAACATCACGGCTGCGCCGCCCAGCGCTATCAGCAGCGCCCACAGCTTATATGCGGGCAGCGCCGCGCACAGCACCGCGAACACCAGCGCCGCCGCATACCACGGCAGGACGCTGGGCTTTTGGGTGCGGATAACTTTGCTCATGCATTTTCTCCTTTCCCGAAGAGGCGCACCGCCCCTTGTACTCTTCCATAATAAATCCTTTTATCCACAAAACGCAAGTGTTTCATGAATAATTTACAGGTTGGAAACGGTTATATAATCTTTGAGGGCCTCGCCCCAGACCTCGCGCAGGGTTTCGGGGCGGCAGGCGGCGTTGGCGGGGCTGGTGCTGGGCAGCTTGACCGCCGGGATGCCGGACACCGGCAGCAGATACTTTGTATAGATGCGGTAGGCCGTGGCCCCGTTGCAGAACACTGCCTCAATGGGCGCTTTTGCTAAAAGAGATGCAATGTCGTTCGGCACCACGTCCCGGATAGAGGCGTCCGACGCGCCGGTGATGGTGCAGCTTTCCAGCGTGTCCCACAGGGCGAGGCCATGGCGGAGGATGATGCCTTTTTTGGCCTCGATGTCCTCCCGGGCGGGGACAGGCTCTCCGGTGAGGGCCGCCATCATGGGCCAGAAACGGTTCTGCGGGTGGCCGTAGTAGAAGGCCATCTCCCTGCTTTTGGGGCTGGGCCATGTACCGAGGATGAGGGCGCGGCTGTTTTCAGAGTAAACGGGTGCGAAGCTCATCGTTCCATCGTCTCCCATGCAGAGCCGAAGCTGCGGTCGGAGGGCTCCGCCTTCGGGCCGTCGAACCACAGCTCTTCAATAAGGGCAGCAAGTCCGTCTTCCCGCACATCGCCGATGACGCGGTCAGCAGCGGCTTTGGCTTCGTCGGTGCCGTTGGACATGCAGCAGCCGAGGCCGGCTGCTTTCAGCATCCCGACATCGTTGGCGGAGTCGCCTGCCGCCACGGCCTCGGCGAGGGAGAGGCCCATCTTTTGGCAAAGGTCTGCGAGGCCCGCGCCCTTGTCGATCCCGCCCCGCACGATGTCATAGAAGTGGGAGCCGTCGGGCAGCTGGCCGCCCACCTGCATGAAGTGAAGGCCGAGGTGACCGTACTTTTCGTTGAACCGCTCCAGCGCCCCTTCGGGGAAGATGCAGAACGCCGCGTGAGGCATATCGATGAGATGGCGGTCCTGGTCTTCGCCGTCCACGCAGTCCAGACCGACGCTGTTCATCTGATCGTAGTACTTGTGGAGGATGTCATACTCGCAGTAAGCATAGTATGCATCCTTGAAGTCAAATTGCAGGGGGTAGTTGTAGTCCTCACAGAAATCCACCAGCGCGTACATCTCTTCGTTGGTCATGGGGTGTTCTGCCACGATGGTGCCGTTCTTGTCCACGACGCAGGCACCGTTGCAGGTGATGGCATAGTCGAACCGGATGCCTCCCAGCTGGCCTTTCCGGTTGATGGCTGACCAGGCCCGGCCTGTGCTGAGCACGAATTTTCCCCCGGCGGCCTGAAGCTTCTTCACGGCCTTGACCATGGCCGGACGGGGCTGGTTTTCCCCGAAGGGGACGAGGGTGTTGTCGTAATCGCTTGCGAGAATTTTATATTGCATGGTGTTCTCCTTATATCTATATATAAGTTGAGTATATCACAAAATGGAGGCTTTGTCTCCAAAATAAAAAGCACCTGCACGCTTCTCCGAAGAAAAGGTGCAGGTGCTTTGCAAATACTCAGGCGATGAAGGCCACCACGATTTGGATGCCCACGCCCACAGCGGCGCCGCAGGCCCAGGTCAGGCCGGTGATGAAGAGGTTCTGCTTCCAGGAAGGATTCACCCGCCACAGCACGGCGAGGCCCACGCCCGCGCCGGTGCAGAGACCGGCCACGAGGCTCGAGAAGCGGAGTGCGCCCTCGACGTAGAGCTGGGTCATCAGGACGCTGGCGGCACAGTTGGGGACAAGGCCCACCAGTGCGGCCACCACCGGCTGGAAGAAGCCCATCCGGCCCAGCACCGAGGCGAAGACATCCTCGCCGACGCCCTCGACGATGAGGCCGAACACAAGGCTGAACACGAAGATAAAGACAAAAATCTCGAGGGTGTGGCGGAGCGCGGCCTTCCAGATGGGCTGGGGATGGCCCTCTTCGTCGCTGTGCTCCTCGTGGCAGTCCACCTCGTCGGCGTGGCCGGTGTAGCCGCCGCGCAGGCTGCGGGGCAGGGCCTTGCGGAGGACGAAGTCCAGCAGAAAGCCCACGAAGACAGCGTACACGACTTTGATGACCATCAGCAGGATCAGCTTATCCCAGTAGGCGGGCATGGACACCAGCAGGGGGATAGCCTCGTCGCTGGTGGCGAGATAGACGGCCATCAGCGTACCCAGCGTGATGACGCGGGAGGCGTAGAAGTTGGAGGCAATGGCCGAGAAGCCGCACTGCGGCACACAGCCCAGCACCGCGCCCGGCACCGCACCCCAGCGGCCGCCGCCCGCCAGCAGGGCCTCGATGCGCTCACCGTGGCGGGTCTCGACATATTCAATAAAGAGATAGGCTAAAAACAGGAAGGGGAGCATCTTGGCGGTGTCCACCAGAGTTTCGCTCAGTACATCCAGAAAAAGTTCCATTGTTTGATACCTCGTGATATAAAATAAAGTGAAGATAAAGTTTGCTCTCGCGCTGGTGGGCGCGGGCCAGAGCGCTCTTTCATTAAGGCTGATTGTTCTCTTTTGCGTGCCAAAAGAGAACCAGAAAAGCACCAGCGATTTCGACGCGC
>ERZ773139.2495-NODE-2495-length-18377-cov-4.459339_pt1 | contig 18377 bp, 19 predicted proteins | sample MGYA00580854_ERZ773139 | MGnify/ENA primary metagenome ERZ773139 (study PRJEB29015, sample SAMEA2737809) | human gut metagenome | biome: human gut; feature: human-associated habitat; material: faeces | place: China | collected 2012 ...
TCCGCAGAAAATGCAAATCGTGCGAAAACAGAATTCCTTTCCAATATGTCCCATGTTTTGTTATGTTTAGATTGGTTGTATCTTATAGATGCGGCAGAGGTCGATAAGAAAGGGTGCATAAACTTATGTATATGAACTACTACGGCTATTGAATAGCCGATTTTGTTAAACTCTTTGATATCCGGCAGTTCCATTGCTGTGAGTACCGTTTTATCCCCATGGAGGCTTTCTATGTAAGTATCTACAGCATTGTGGATAGGATGGGGGAATAATCCATGTCAGGATGCAGGGATGCTGGCAGTAGATGCAGTTGGATGAGATGTTGTTTCAGCGGATATATAGCGGGTACTGATGGGTATTATGGAGCATCACATGATATTCCTGCTGCGGATAGACCGGTTGGTATCATAAGGTGGGGAGAGCTGGAGTGTTGGTAATCTATTCCGCGGAAGTGGTAGAACGTACAGGATACTAGAAAAATATTCTGGATATTTGCTCTTCTGTTGACATTCCGCTTACAAAAGGATTACACTTTGATAAATGAAAAAAAGGAGAGTTATGAAATGAAATTACAAAAGGGAAGACCCGAAAATACAGATAACCGTCTGAACAAAGAAATCCGCGTCTATGATTTTTTAGACAAGCTAGGTATTCAATATCAGCGTATTGACCATGAGGCTGCTATGACTATGGAAGCCTGCGAAGAAATTGACCACGCCCTTGGCGACAACACCACGATCTGCAAAAATCTGTTCCTGTGCAATCGTCAGGAGACGGATTTTTATCTTCTTCTGATGCCTGGTGATAAACCGTTTAAGACAAAAGATCTCTCTGCGCAGATCCATTCCGCCAGATTATCTTTTGCCAAACCGGAATATATGGAGAAATATCTTGATATCACCCCTAGATCCGTCAGTGTATTGGGACTGATGAATGATTCTGAGAAGAAAGTACAGCTTCTTATTGATGAAGATGTCATGAAGGAGCCATACTTCGGCTGTCATCCCTGTATTAATACCTCGAGTCTCAAATTCACAACTGAAGATCTGATGCAGAAAATTATTCCAGCACTGGAGCATGAGCCTGTCACAGTGACTCTGCCGGTTCCGGAATAAGGAAAACACATAACCAAAGACACAGGAAAGCCCTCAGCCATAGATTTTGTCTATATCTGAGGGCTTTCTGAATACCTGGGATTGTTGTTCTGTAGTTGACAATGACTCTGGGAATGATATAAAATATAGAATTGAAATTTAGCGGTTGTTCTGATACTATTTTCTTGACCATATAACCTCCGACAGAACCATTCTGTTTAGAAGTCAGGTTACCGTTGTACCCGTCTGTAAGCGGTACGCCTAATTCATTTGCAACCTCGAATTTGAAACGGTCTAACGCACCTTTTGCTTCCGGTACAGCTGTCTGGTTAGAAGATTTTGTGTTTGACATATCAATTTCCTCCTTGGTTGTTGTTTTCTTTTGAAAGTGTTTTTGTGTTGCAATGCTAGTATATGAAGATGCAGAAATAATACACTGGAAGTTTTCGCATGGACAGGAAGAGCATGGAAACGGGAAAACTTGCATGATGACTGTAAGAAAAATATTAATAAATTATGAATTATGTATATTTTTTAAGTTTTAATTGCGTTTTATTTAGTGCTTTGTTATAATTACAGTTAGGATTGTGGATAAAAGATAAAATCCGCAAAATAAATAGGAGAAACGGAGAGGAGAAACTATGAACTTAGGTATAATCGCACATAACAGTAAAAAAGTACTGATAGAAGATTTCTGCATCGCTTATAAGAATATACTTGCCAAACATGAGGTCTATGCCACAGGTACAACCGGACGGAGAATAGAAGAAGCGACAAGCCTTCATGTGCATAAATTCCTTGCCGGCAGTATTGGTGGAGACAAGCAGTTTATGGAGATGGTAGAGCGTCAGGATCTTGATATGGTCATTCTGTTCTACAATCCGGTCATGATCGATCCTAAAGAACCGGATATCACAAGCATCGTGAGAAGATGCGACCAGTACAATATTCCTGTAGCGACAAATATTGCCACTGCAGAACTTCTTATTTTAGGGCTTGCAAGAGGAGACCTGGATTGGAGACTGAATCTGAAATGAGAGTGATCGCAGGTAAAGCCAGAAGGCTTAATTTGAAAACAATTCCGGGGATAGACACAAGACCTACTACTGACAGAATCAAAGAAACATTATTTAATATACTTCAGCCGGAGCTTTTGGAATGCCGTTTCCTGGATCTTTTTTCCGGAAGTGGCGGGATCGGAATCGAAGCTCTGAGCAGAGGGGCTTCTTATGCAGTGTTTGTGGAGAAGAATCCAAAAGCTGCTGCATGCATCAGAGAAAATCTTGCATTTACAAAACTGGCAGAAGATGGTAAACTGCTGAACATGGACGTGTTGCAGGCATTGCGTTCCCTTGAGGGAAAAGGTGTTTTTGACATTATTTTTATGGATCCCCCATATAATAATGAACTGGAAAGACAGGTGCTGGAATATCTGAAAGACAGCACAGTTGCAGATAAGAATACACTTATTATTGTGGAAGCGGATCTTCAGACGGATTTCAGTTATGTGGAATCTCTCGGTTACAGGCAACTGCGTTCGAAAGAGTATAAAACAAATAAGCATGTATTTTTAGAACGTGCATAATTAACTATAATAATTTCAGAATGAATACATTGCTTCCTGAAATTATCATAAGATTGCTGCCTGCAGGCAGCATTCGTGTTGTTATGCATATGTGTATGTGCCAGAGGAAAGAGAGAGTAAAAATAAATGAAAATAGCAGTATATCCCGGTAGCTTTGATCCGGCTACCTATGGACATCTTGATGTGATCCGGAGAGCAGCAGTTTCTTTTGACAAAGTGATAGTGGGCGTTTTACATAATTCTTCAAAAAGTCCGTTGTTTTCTGTGCAGGAACGTGTTAATATATTAGAAAAGGCGACTCAGGACGTTCCTAATGTCGAGGTAAAACCATTTGAGGGATTGTCTGTGAATTTTGCCAGAGAGAATCACGCTCAGGTGATCATACGTGGACTTCGTGCAGTTACAGATTTTGAGTATGAGCTCCAGATGGCTCAGACCAATCGTGTACTTGCACCGGATGTAGATACTGTATTTCTGACTACAAGTCTGGAATATGCATACCTGAGTTCTACAATATTGAAGGAAGTTGCACATTTTGGAGGCGACCTGAGTAAGTTTGCACCGGCCGAGATAACGGATGCAGTTATTGAGAAGATTCGTCTTACAGCAGACAACAAATAAGTTATTGTTCACATAGAGCGTACAGTAACAGAAATAGAAAATAAGGAGTGTATATACTATGAGCAGCAGAATTGAACAGATTATCGGTGAGATTGAGGAATATGTGGACAGCTGTAAATTCCAGCCACTGTCAACTACTAAGATTGTGGTAAATAAAGAAGAAATTGAGGAACTTCTGAGAGAACTCCGCCTGAAAACTCCGGATGAGATTAAACGTTATCAGAAGATCATTAACAATAAGGACGCTATCCTTGAGGATGCTCAGACTAAGGCAGATTCACTGATCGCAGATGCACAGGCAAGAGCACAGGAACTGGTAACACAGCATGAGATTATGCAGAAAGCATATGCACAGGCAAATGATACGATCAATGCAGCTAACAAACAGGCACAGGAGATTCTGGATTCTGCAACACAGGATGCAAACAGCATTCGCCTCAGCGCGATCACCTATACAGATGATATGATGGCCAATATTGGCAGTGTGCTTAATACAACATTAGAGGATGCAGGTGTGAAATACAAAACATTTATTGATTCCCTGCAGAGCTGTCTTGATGTTGTAAACCACAATCGTCAGGAACTTGCACCTCAGACAGCACAGGCTGCAGCAATTACAGGCTCTTATCATGATAATGACGGAGCGAAAGATGATGATGACGATCTGTTAGATGATCTGGGAGAGAACTAAAAATAAATCAGTTATAAATATTATAGAAGATGAGAAAACAAGGGGCAGGAAAATTTCCTGCCCTGATTTTGTATAATGAAATGATGACAGTTCCCGGAAAGAATTTATTTTCACAGATAGGAAATCAGACAGTAAAGAATACCTGCTGTAAGGAATGTACAGATACACTTGGAAATAAAATAAGGCAGAATGCTGAGGTCATGGTGGAGAACACCTTTTGTCTGAGCAAGGATGCACAGACCGCCGGATGCGGTAGCTGCAGCGGACAAAAGTATACGAGTCATGTATGGCAGTCCGGAAACTGAAATAAGAGAAAGTCCGGAAGTGATCTCTGTAAATCCGAGCAGCAGGTATTGATAGAGAAGTGGAAAAGGCGCATAATATCTGATACATCCTGCCAGAATGGAGAACAATAGAATATATCCTCCGAGACGTGTAATGGTTTCAAAACCGTTCATTATAGAAAAATCAAGTATATTTTTTCGAGAAAAAATCTCGGGTGAAAATCCTGGGGAATCTGAGATGGTGGCATTTTGGTACACAAAAAAACGAAAGAACAGCATACATATCAGATTTGCTGAAAAAATACTCGCAAAGACCATGCCGGCAGGTACTGTATCCTTAAGACAGGACTTACAGAGATAGGTAATGATAAAGGCAGGGCTTGGATTGTTACAGAAGGTAGTGAGATAAAGAGCTTCTTTTTTGCTGATTTTATGTAATCCATACAGATCAGAGGCAAGTTTGGCTCCCAGAGGATAACCACACAGCATTCCGAGAACGAAAACATAACCACCCCAGATGCTGACACCCGGAAAAATATGAAAGAATGATTCAAATGGCAGGAGAAGTTTCCGGATATGACTGGTATGTGTAAGCATTCCTGTGAGAATAATAAATGGGAGAAGCGTTGGGATTAATGTATTCAGCCACAGAGTCATTCCGGCTCTGGCACAGGACAGACTTTCAGCAGGATGCAGCAGAAGAAAGACAAGAAGAAAACAAATACCACCGGTGAGTATGGTGTTTTTGGACATACAACAACCTCTTTGCAATTGTTTGCCATTCTTTATAAAATTTATATGGCGCAGAATGAAAATAAATGCTATAGTATTTGGGTAAAATATATCTGGAAAATTTGTCGTATATCGGGAAAACAATGGTATATTATAAGACAAATGTGTGATTTTTGGAGGTAATATAATTATGGCAGTTTTAGAGAATTGTGAACCCAAAAGAGTGTTCCATTATTTTGAGGAGATATGCAAAATTCCTCATGGCTCAGGAAATACAAAGCAGATCAGCGACTATCTGGTTCAGTTTGCAAAGGATCATGATCTGAAATATGTTCAGGATGAGATGAATAATGTGGTTATTTATAAACCGGGCACAGCGGGATACGAGAATGCTCCTGTAGTGATCATTCAGGGACATATGGATATGGTATGTGAGAAACGTCCGGATGTAGAACATGATTTTACAAAAGACGGATTAAATCTTTCTGTAGAAGGTGACTATGTATCTGCAAACGGAACAACCCTTGGTGGTGATGACGGAATTGCTGTTGCTTATGGTCTTGCACTTCTGGAAAGTGATACAATTGCTCATCCGCCGCTTGAAGTGTTTATTACTGTAGATGAGGAAATCGGTCTTCTGGGTGCAGTTGGATTTGACTGCAGTGTATTAAAAGGAAGAAGATTTATCAATCTGGATTCTGAAGCAGAAGGAAGCCTCTGGATCAGCTGTGCAGGCGGACTTTCCGGAGTCAGCCATATTCCAGTGACAAGACTGGATGCAGAGGGAGAGAAGCTGACAGTTAAGATCAGCGGATTGATGGGCGGTCATTCCGGAGCTGAGATTGACAAGAATCGTGCAAACGCAAATTCTCTTCTCGGAAAATTTCTCCATGGTCTGGATGAGAAAACAGATTTTGAACTGATCAGTGTGCAGGGCGGACAGAAAGATAATGCCATTACAAGGGAGGCTACAGCAGAAATCCTTGTTCTTGAAGAAAATGCAGATGCTGTCAGAGAATATGCGGCTTCTGTGCAGGGAGCATGGAGAGAAGAGTATGCAGGAACTGATGAGGGTATCACAGTAACTGTTGAAGATGAGGGAAAACAGGAAGTAAGGGTTCTTCATCCCACAAGTAAAGAAAAAGTAATTTTCTTCCTTGTAAATGTACCTTATGGTGTTCAGAAAATGAGCGGAACGATCAAAGGACTGGTAGAGACTTCTACGAATATCGGTATTCTGAAGACTTCTGAGAATGAGGTAATGGGAAGTTCCAGTATCAGAAGTTCTGTGGAGACAGCCAGAGATTCCCTTTCTGACAAGATTGCCTATCTGACGGAGTTCCTTGGCGGAGAGTATGAGAGACAGGGCGTTTATCCTGCGTGGGAGTATCGTAAGGATTCACCGCTTCGTGATAAGATGGTGGAAGTATATGAGGAAATGTATGGACAAAAACCGAATGTGGTGGCAATCCATGCAGGACTTGAGTGTGGACTTTTCTATAAGAAGATGGAAGGACTTGACTGTGTGTCTCTGGGACCTGATATGAAGGATATTCATACGTCTGAAGAGGTGCTTAGTATTTCTTCTACAGAGAGAGTCTGGAAGTATCTGGTGAAAGTTCTGGAGGCTCTTAAAGAGTGATGTTGGAAGCATCCCTGTTGCGCTTTGGCGGCAGGGGTGCTTTTTTGAATGTTCTATATGTCCGGTGCTTTGCATATACTGTATCAGAATGCGGAACTAAGCATTTGTTACTGTTCACTCCGTTCTCAGTAACATAGCCAAAATTCATTCCAGATTGCCTGCGGCAATGGAATTTTGGCTTGTATGTCTCGGGATAGTGGTGTGTGAACAGTAACAAGCATTTCTAAAAAAAACAGAAACTATTCATATTAGCGAGATATTTTTCAAAATCTATGCTATAATAACAAAATGTATGAAATGCAAGGAGCGAGTGAAAATGGAAATACAGTTATGGAGAAGCATTTTGTGCCCGTATGAACTGGCTGTGAGAGAGCTGGAAGTGAAATTCAATCACATTATTGATGAATGTAAAGAGAATGATGTTTACTGCCCGATTGAGCAGGTGGAGGGCAGGGTTAAGAGCGTGAGCAGTATTCTTGAGAAAATGCAGCGCAAGCATATTCCTATGGAGAGAATGGAAGAAGAACTGGAGGATATTGCCGGTGTTCGTATTATCTGCCAGTTTGAGGAGGATATAGAGACGGTTGCTTCCCTGATCCAGAAGAGAAGCGATATGGTTATAAAGAGTGAGAAGAATTACCTGAAGCATATTAAACAGAGTGGTTACAGAAGTTATCATCTGATTATTTATTATACAGTGGATACGATCAAAGGGCCAAAGAAGCTGCAGGCGGAGATACAGATCCGTACAATGGCTATGAACTTCTGGGCGACGATTGAGCATTCCCTGCAATATAAATATAAAGGGGATATGCCGGAGCATGTGGCAGAACGTCTGAGCAAGGCAGCAGATGCCATTAATGCTCTTGACCATGAGATGTCTTCTGTGCGTAATGAGATTATGGATGCGCAGAATTCGTCACAGATGCAGTCTAATCTGGTAAAGGATATTTTGATCAACATTGAAAATCTGTACAAGATTGCAAATAAGCGGGAAATTATGAAGATTCAGGATGAGTTCCTGAGAGTATTTAAAACAAAAGATCTTCAGCAGCTGAAGCGGTTCCACAGACAGCTTGATATTATATCCGAAGGATACCGGGCACAGGCAGTGTATCATCATGTCTGATTATTATCCGGAAATGATAATTTGAAAGGTTTGCTGCAGATGTAGAACTGTGTGGCGGATGATCGTATCCGCATGACTATAATACATACGAGGAAAATATAAATGCAGGATTTTTTACCGGTAACAAAGAAAGAAATGAAACAGAGAGGGTGGGAGCAGGTAGATTTTGCCTATATTACAGGTGATGCCTACGTGGACCATCCTTCCTTTGGTACTGCGATCATCAGCAGACTGTTGGAGAGTCGTGGGTATAAAGTGGGAATCATTCCTCAGCCTGACTGGAGAAAGAAGGAGAGTATTCAGGTATTTGGAGAGCCTCGACTGGGATTTCTGGTGTCTGCGGGAAATATGGACTCTATGGTAAATCACTATACAGTCTCTAAAAAGCACAGGCAGAAAGATTCCTATTCACCGGGAGGCCAGATGGGACTTCGTCCTGACCGCGCGGTGATCGTGTACAGCAATCTGATCCGTCAGACTTATAAAAAGACACCCATTATCCTGGGTGGGATTGAAGCCAGCCTGAGACGACTGGCACATTATGATTATTGGGAGAATAAAGTAAAACACAGTGTACTCCTTGATTCCGGGGCAGATATGATTTCCTATGGAATGGGTGAGCATTCGATCATAGAGATTGCAGATGCGCTGGCGAGTGGACTGCCGGTAGAGGAACTTACCTATATTGCAGGAACTGTATTTAAGTGCAGGGATTTGTCGAGAGTTTATGATCCGATTATTCTTCCTTCTTATGAGGAAGTAAAAGTAAATAAGAAGGTTTATGCAGACAGCTTTGCCATTCAGTATCAGAATACAGATCCATTCAGCGCCAGACCAATGGCAGAATCTTATGGGACAAAGGGATATATTATACAGAATCCTCCTGCTCTGCCCCTGACGCAGGAGGAAATGGATGATGTATATGCCCTGCCTTATACGGAGAAAGTTCATCCCATGTATGAGAAGCTGGGCGGAATTCCGGCACTGGAAGAAATCAAGTTCAGCCTGACAAGCAACAGAGGGTGCTTTGGCGGCTGTAATTTCTGCGCCCTGACTTTTCATCAGGGAAGAATTCTTCAGACCAGAAGTCATGAGTCCCTGATCGAAGAAGCTACCAGAATGACAAATGATCCTGAGTTCAAGGGTTATATTCACGATGTGGGTGGTCCCACAGCAGATTTCAGACAACCATCTTGTCAGAAACAGCTCACGAAAGGGGTCTGCAAGAATAAGCAGTGCCTGTTTCCCACGCCATGCAAAAACCTGACTGTAGATCATTCGGATTACGTTTCTCTGCTTCGGAAGCTGCGGAAGATCCCGGGAGTGAAGAAGGTATTCATCCGCTCCGGTGTACGCTTTGATTATGTGGTGGCAGACAGGGACAAGACTTTTTTGCGTGAACTGGTGGAACATCACGTAAGCGGGCAGCTGCGTGTGGCACCGGAACATGTGTCTGATCAGGTTCTGAAGTATATGGGAAAACCAAGTCACAGCGTTTATCAGCAGTTTCTTAAGGAATATGATGCGGCAAACAGGCAAACAGGAAAGCAGCAGTATGCTGTCCCGTATTTCATGTCCTCCCATCCGGGATGTACCATGAAAGAGGCAGTAAAACTTGCGGAATATGTCCGGGATCTTGGCTTTACCCCGGAACAGGTACAGGATTTCTATCCAACCCCGTCTACTCTTTCTACCTGTATGTACTATACGGGAATCCATCCTCTTACAGGTGAGAAGGTATATGTGCCGAAGAACCCCCATGAAAAAGCAATACAGAGAGCTTTGATGCAGTACAAGAATCCTGCAAACAGAGAACTGGTGCTGGAAGGCCTCAAAATGACCGGAAGAATGGACCTGGTAGGTTACGGTCCTAAATGTTTGATCCGGCCGCTTCGAGAGAATCATGGAGGCCAACAGCATACTCAGGGCAGTAGTCGGAATGCGAAAAACAGCAGAAATAGCAAAAATAACAAAAACAGTTCAGCATCTGCAAAGAAGAACACTATCAGAAATATACATAAGAAAAATTCCGGAGGAGGACGTAAGTGACAGAAAAGAAAAACAGAAATAAAAAACAAAGTAAAGCGAAAACATCTTCAAGAGTATCCAAAGGGAATTTCGGATATTTCAGAAGTGAAAAGAGACGCCGCCTGATCATCACTGCAATTCTTTTTGCAGTACCCTTATTCATCTTTTTTACATCCTGGTTCTATTTTAAGACAAGAATGACTGTCTGGACAGTTGTAACTGTAGTTGGCTGTCTTCCGGCATGTAAATCCATGGTGAATCTGATCATGATTTTGAAATGCAGACCAATGGATGCCGGATTATATCAGAAAATCCATGAGCATCAGGGCAGTCTGGATATGGCATATGAACTTTACATGACTTTTTATGAAAAAAGTGCCTATATTGATGCAGCAGCAGTATGTGGAAATACAGTAGTGGCTTACAGCAGTGATCCGAAAATCGATGCATCTTTCATGGAAATCAATTCCCAGAAGATCATCCGTAAAAACGGTTATAAAGTGACGGTGAAAATTTTTACAGATCTCCGTCCGTTCCTGGAACGTCTTGATTCCATGAACGATCACAGAGAAAGTCTGGAAGAAGGAATCAAATTTACCCCGGACGAAAAATATCCGGATCTTTCCAGAAACGAACTGATCCGACAGACCATTCTGGCATTGTGTCTGTAGTCGCCGGAATTCAATTACAAAATATATCTATAGCAATGTGTTATTTCGGAGTTTGGTATAATTATACAGGAACAATTAAATATGAAAGAATTTATTATAGAAGAAAATGAAGCGGGCCAGCGCTTTGATAAATATCTGGCCAAGCTTCTCAGAGAAGCACCTAAAAGTTTTTTTTACAAAATGCTCCGCAAAAAGAACATCACTCTAAATGGAAAGAAAGCCACAGGAAACGAAAAACTTCTCAAAGGCGACACCATCAAACTGTTTCTGAGTGATGAAACTTTCGATAAATTTGCAGGAAGCAGTCAGGCAGCAAGAGCATACTGCGAACTGGATATTGTTTACGAGGATCCTGATATCATTATCATCAATAAACCGGCAGGGATGCTTTCACAGCCGGCAGATGATGGGGAACCGTCCCTTGTAGAATATCTGATCGGCTACCTTTTAAAGAAAGGTGATCTTACAGAAGAACAGCTCAAAACCTTCAGACCTTCTGTATGTAACCGACTTGACCGTAATACCAGCGGAATGGTCTGTGCAGGTAAAAGCCTTGCCGGTCTGCAGTTTCTGTCCAGGATATTCCACGACAGAACACTTCACAAATACTACATCTGCCTCACAAAAGGCAAAATAGAAAAACCGGATCATATCAGGGGTTATCTGCACAAAGATAAAAAAACAAACAAAGTAATCGTAAGCAGACAGGAATTCAAAGATTCCCTGCCGATTGAAACGAAATATCGTCCTCTTGGCAGCAACGGAAAAATAACTCTTCTGGAAGTTGAGCTGATCACAGGCCGTACTCACCAGATTCGTGCTCACCTTGCAGGAACAGGACATCCATTGCTTGGAGACACCAAATACGGAGATTCTGAATTTAATAAGCAATACATCCGCCATGGAGTCAGACATCAGCTTCTCCATGCATACAGGTTAGTAATTCCGGAGACAGACCAGAACTTTGTGGCGCCGGCACCGGAGCTTTTCTGTAAAATCATCAAAGAGGAAAATCTTGAGGAGGCTTATCATGAGAATCTGGAAAGAAATATGGGATTACGCAAAAATGATCATCATAGTAGTAGTGATCGTAACGCTTGTGAATAGCGTAGTACTGATCAATGCCAAAATTCCCTCCGAATCAATGGAAAAAACCATTATGACAGGAGACCGTATTTTCGGATTCCGCCTTGCATATGGACTCAATCTGGATTTCTTCGGACATGAAATATCAAAAAAAATAAAAGATCCGGAACGCTTTGACATTGTTATTTTCAAATACCCGGATGACGAAAGCAAGCTTTTCATCAAACGAGTCATCGGACTTCCGGGAGAAAAAGTACAGATTAAGGACGGCAAAGTCTATATCAATGATTCAGAGATTCCTCTGGATGACAGTTTCGTTCCGGAAAAACCAAGGGGTAGCTTTGGCCCGTATGAAGTTCCTGAAAACAGCTATTTCGTCCTGGGTGATAACCGCAATCATTCCAAAGACTCCCGTTGCTGGAAAAGCACCAGTTTTGTGACCTTTGATGAGATTGTCGGAAAGGCAGTTATCAGGTATTATCCGTCGGTAAAATTATTGAAGTAGAAAATAAAATTTACGGAGAAATAAAGTGGCAACATGGAACAGCAGAGGTTTGCGGGGATCCACTCTGGAGGATCTTGTAAATCGTACAAATGAACAATACAGAGAAAAGGGACTGGCACTTATCCAGAAAATTCCCACTCCGATCACACCTGTCCGTATGGATAAGGAAAACCGTCATATTACGCTGGCATATTTCGAGCAACGAAGCACTGTAGACTATATCGGAGCAGTACAGGGCATCCCTGTCTGCTTTGATGCCAAAGAATGTGCGGCGGATACTTTTCCGCTTGCGAATATCCATCCTCATCAGGTGGAATTTATGCAGGCATTTGAAAAGCAGGGAGGGGTGGCTTTTTTTCTTATATTCTACAGCCATGAAAACCAGTTCTATTACCTTACACTGCGCAGTCTCCTTACTTTCTGGAACCGGATGCAGGAAGGCGGCCGCAAGAGCTTCCGGCGCGAAGAGCTGGAACCGCAGTACTATTTGAATAAAAAAAGCGGGTTTCTTGTGCCCTTTCTTGATGGAGTTCAGACTGATCTTAATGAACGGGAATAGGAAAGGGGACGCGCAGAAATTTATTTTATTTCCGGTGCGGTTTCGGCATCTAAGAGTTTCTAAGGCAAAAAAAATCTGCTAAAAGCATGAGCCGTCTTCTCAAACTCGCTCCGTCGCAGACTTCGCTCAGACAGTGAAACAGCCGGCTCATAACGCAGATTTTTTTTGCCTAAGAAACTCTAAGATACCTGCAAATGCACCGGAAATAAAATAAATTTCTGCGCTGTGTATTGGCAGTAACCATGAAGAAATCAACTTGCTGGCATACTATAGCAAGCCTCTTATAATGTTATTGATTCAGTTCATCAGAGCGTAAAATCCTGCGTCAGCACGCCTGTAGGTATCTTTCTTGTTTTTCGCACTCTGCTGAATTGCCTCAAATGCATTAGTACAGCGAAAATTAAGTTTCTGCTAAATCAGACAAGTCAATATAGCAGTTACTTAATATTCGCTGTATTAGTTAATAGACTTGCTATAGCCATCATAATCTTCCGTATTGCGAAAACCAGCTCGGAAACATATTGTATTTGAGGTGCATTTGCAGGTGTCTTAGAGATTCTTAGTTTTCAGGAAATCTGCGTTATGAGAAGAAAAGCCCCTTGTCTGAGCGACAGCGAGTAATTCCGGGCTTTTCTTCTCATGGTTTTAGCAGATTTTCTGAAGACTTAGAAGCTCTTAGGCACCGAAACCGCACATCAAATACAATATGTTTCTGAGCGTCCCTCTGAATACACATAATGAACAGACAAAACAACAATATAATACATTAACTGTACTTGACATTTTTTTGAAAACCTATTATAATTCTATCTAGTTTCACATTACTTTAGTAACACGTTACTATACTAAAGTAAATATAAAGTAATAATAAAAAGAATCACAACATAACCAAGAGGAGGACCACCCATGCAGCGTATTTTCCACACCCCTGAAGGTGTAAGAGACATCTACAACGGCGAATGCAGCCAGAAAAGAAAGGTACAGGAGAAAATCCATCGCGTCTTCCACCAGTATGGCTATGAAGACATAGAAACCCCGACATTCGAATACTTTGAAGTATTCAGCCGCGAAGTAGGAACCATCCCATCCAAAGAACTTTATAAATTCTTTGACAGAGAAGGCAATACCCTGGTACTCAGACCTGACTTCACCCCGTCTGTATCCAGAGCCTGTGCAACCTACTTTTCCCCGGACAAAGAACCTGTAAGCCTCTGCTACACAGGAAACACATTTATTAATAACACCAGCTACAGAGGACATCTCAAAGAAACCACACAGATGGGAGTAGAACGGATCGGTGATGAATCCGCAGATGCAGATGCAGAACTTCTTGCCATGACAGTGGAATGCCTTCTGGCAGCAGGTCTTACAGAATTTCAGGTCAGTGTCGGACAGGTAGATTACTTCAAATCCTTATTAAAAGAAGCCGAACTCGGTCCGGAGGCAGAAGAACGTCTTCGTGTTTTGATCTCGCAGAAAAATTCTTTCGGAGTAGAAGAGTTTGTAGAAGAACAGAAACTCAAAGACAGTATGCAGAAAGCCTTTACTGAAATCCCACAGATGTTTGGTTCAGAAGAAGTCTTAAAGAAAGCCAGAAGTCTGACAAACAACGCCTGCGCACTGGAGGCAGTTTCCAGACTGGAAGAAATCTATGAGATTATGAAAAACTACGGATATGAAAAGTATATCTCTTTCGATTTTGGAATGCTTAGTAAATATCAGTACTATACAGGTATCATTTTCCAGGCATATACTTACGGAACCGGTGAACCTATGATCAAGGGAGGCCGTTACAATGGCCTGATGAAACACTTTGGCAAACCTGCGGCATCTATCGGATTTGCCCTTGAAGTAGATAACCTTCTTCTTGCACTTTCCAGCCAGAAACTGATCTCTGAGAAAGAGGAGAAGCCGGAAGTAATCGAATACGAGCCACAGAACCGTACAGAAGCCATTAAAGAGGCACAGAAACTTCGTGCAGAGGGCAGATGTGTGGCATTACGTTTGAAAAAGGAGGCCAGATAAGCCATGAGATACCTGACAGTTGCCCTGACAAAAGGCAGACTTGCCAACAAAACAATGGAGATGTTTGAGAAAGCAGGAATCACCTGCGAAGAGATGAAAGATAAAGATTCCCGTAAACTGATCTTTACCAATGAAGAACTGAAGATGAAATTCTTCCTTGCAAAAGGGCCGGATGTTCCTACCTATGTAGAGTATGGTGCGGCAGATATCGGAATTGTGGGAAAGGATACGATCCTGGAGGAAGGCCGTAAGCTTTATGAAGTGATGGATCTTGGATTTGGAAAATGTAAGATGTGTGTCTGTGGACCGGAGAGTGCCAGAGAAGTTCTGGAGAACAACCAGCTGATCCGTGTGGCGACTAAATATCCAAATATTGCCAAGGATTACTTCTTTAACAGAAAACACCAGACAGTAGATTTGATCAAATTAAACGGTTCCATTGAACTGGCACCCATCGTTGGTCTGTCTGAAGTGATCGTAGATATTGTGGAGACCGGAAGTACACTGAAGGAAAACGGACTGAAGGTGCTGGAAGAGGTCTGCCCGCTGTCTGCCAGAATGGTAGTCAATCAGGTGAGCATGAAGATGGAAAATGAGAGAATCCGTAAACTTATTGAAGACTTAAGAAGAGTTCTTCAGGAGGAGATGTAAAGATGCGTACAGTAAAATTAACAAAAGAATCAACAAAGGATATTCTTGAGAATCTGCTGAAAAGAAGCCCGAATAACTATGGGGAATTTGAATCCACAGTAGCTCAGATCCTTGATAAAGTAAAAAATGAAGGGGACGCAGCTCTTTTTGCCTATACAAAAGAATTTGACAAAGCTGATGTGACAAAAGAGACTATCCGCGTCACAGATGCAGAAATTGAAGAGGCTTATGCGCAGATTGATCCTGCACTTCTTGGAGTGATCCGCAAAGCTCTGGTCAATATCCGTCAGTATCATGAAAAACAGATCCAGAACAGCTGGTTTACAAGCACAACAGATGGAACCATGCTTGGCCAGAAAGTGACACCGTTAAATCGTGTGGGTGTCTATGTACCCGGTGGAAAAGCAGTTTATCCGTCTTCTGTACTGATGAATATTGTACCTGCGAAAGTGGCAGGAGTCCCGCATATTGTTATGACAACACCGCCCGGAAAGGATGGCAAAGTATGCGCTTCCACACTGGTAGCAGCCAAAGAAGCAGGAGCAGATGAGATTTATAAGGTGGGTGGTGCACAGGCGATCGGTGCCCTTGCTTTCGGAACAGAGAGTATTCCGAAGGTAGACAAGATCGTAGGTCCCGGAAACATTTTCGTAGCTCTTGCAAAGAAAGCAGTATATGGCTATGTAAGCATTGACTCCATTGCAGGACCGAGTGAAATCCTTGTTCTTGCAGATGAGACAGCTAATCCGCATTTTGTGGCAGCTGACCTTCTTTCCCAGGCAGAGCATGATGAACTGGCATGTGCTATCCTGATCACTACAAGTGAGGAATTTGCGAAGAAAGTAGATGAAGAAGTAAAAGGTTTCGTGGAGGTTCTTTCCAGAAAAGAAATCATTCAGAAATCTCTTGATAACTTTGGATACATTCTGATCGCAGAGGATATGGACGAGGCGATTGAGGCAGCCAATGAAATCGCTCCGGAACATATGGAGATCGTGACAGCCAATCCCTTTGAAGATATGATGAAAGTGAAGAATGCAGGTGCGATCTTTATCGGAGAGTACAGTTCCGAGCCACTGGGAGATTATTTTGCAGGTCCGAACCATGTACTTCCTACAAACGGAACAGCCAAATTTTTCTCAGCCCTTTCCGTAGATGATTTCATCAAGAAATCAAGTATTGTATATTACTCAAAATCCGCACTGCGTAATATACACAAAGATATCATTCAGTTTGCAACTTCTGAGCAGCTTACTGCACATGCAAATTCTATTGCAGTTCGTTTTGAGGATGAAGATAAAGAATAATGGTAAGGCTTTGAATCTGAAATCTGCTATAATGTAAACTGTAGTTTGCGCATTAAAACAATGGATTCAGAGTGTTTGAAAATAAGTAAGACAGAGAGGACTTAACCATGGCAAGAGAAGCCTCAGCAGAAAGAAATACAAAAGAAACAGAAATCAAATTAAAAATAAATCTGGATGGAAGCGGATATTCTGATATTGAAACAGGTGTGGGATTTTTTAACCATATGCTGGATGGATTTACCCGTCATGGGCTCTTTGATCTCAGTGTCAGAGTCCATGGTGATCTTCAGGTGGATGACCATCACACCATCGAGGATACAGGAATTGTTCTGGGAACTGCATTAAAAGAAGCAATTGGTGACAAAAAGGGGATTAAGCGCTATGGAAGCTGCATCCTTCCTATGGATGAATCCCTGGTGCTCTGTGCGATCGATCTGTCCGGAAGACCTTACTTTGTATGGGATGCAGAGTTTACCACAGACAGGATTGGTGACATGTCCGCAGAAATGGTGAAAGAATTTTTCTATGCCATTTCCTATGCCTGTGGCATGAATCTTCATATTAAGGTTCTGGCCGGTGGGAATAATCACCATGTAGCAGAAGCAATGTTCAAAAGTTTTGCCAAAGCACTGGACGCAGCCACATCCTATGATCCAAGGATCACAGATGTTCTGTCTACCAAGGGCAGTTTGTAAAATTTGAAAATTTACGAAATGATTTATGGCAATCAATAAATTAGATGGAGACAGAAAATGGAAAATACAGTGAATTTAAAAAGCAGCATCGCATGGTCTGATTTTAAATTAAACAGTGATGGAATGGTACCTGTTATAGCCCAGGATTATCAGACAAATGAAGTGCTGATGCTGGCGTATATGAATGAAGAAGCATTTAATACCACTCTTGAAACAGGTAAAATGACTTACTGGAGCAGAAGCCGCAATGAACTCTGGACGAAGGGACTCACATCCGGACATTTCCAGTTTGTAAAATCCCTTACACTGGATTGTGACAATGATACGATCCTTGCTAAAGTAGAGCAGATCGGTGCAGCCTGCCATACCGGAAACAGAACCTGTTTTTTCAAAACCCTGACAGAAGTGTAATGAATAACTCGATAATATACATACAAGCCAAAATTCCATTGCCGCAGGCAATCTGGAATGAATTTTGGCTACGTTACTGTGAACGGAGTGAACAGTAACACTAATGCCAAACATTAAAGGAAAATATACACGAATTGTATTGACATTTTTGTTAAAATGTGATAAAAAAAGAATATCCGAATTGAATATGTGCAATGTTATAACGCAAAGGTTGCATCGTACTTGATGCGCAAAAGAGAATCCGGTGAGAATCCGGAGCGATACCGTCACTGTGTATGGGAGCTGCTTTTCAGAAACCACTGGGAAACCGGGAAGGGAGAAACAGCGATGATCGAAGTCAGGAGAACTGCCTTGGCGTAGAATTTAAGGTCTGCGGTATACAGAACCTGTATTCTCATAACGATACATAGCTCTTTTATTAAATGAATCAGACAGAATCAGAAATTACAGATATATCTGGTACATATAAACCATGTATTTATGGGAAAACGGTAGCTGCAGAATATGCAGTTGCCTTTTTTGTGCATACAATTGTCCGGAAATACGAGAAATAAAAGAGGAAAAACGAAATGAAAAGAAAATCCATGTTAGCCTTATTACTGGCAGTATCCATGACCTGTTCCATGACAGCAGCAACAGGTACAGTTGCTTTTGCATCTGA